>Ga0255342_1003625_pt1 | contig 16856 bp, 18 predicted proteins | sample wastewater_treat_3_FD_192416 | JGI IMG/M metagenome (GOLD analysis project Ga0255342, IMG submission 192416) | Wastewater microbial communities from Lulu Island WWTP, Vancouver, Canada - plant14 | ecosystem: Engineered > WWTP > Wastewater > Unclassified | place: Canada: Vancouver, British...
GAAGGTGCCCGCCTCGTCATAAATTACATACTCTTTCGTCTTGACTGTTCCATTCATCAGCAGGGCCATGTTCGCATAGGTGGTATCGCTCAGCGCAGTGGTATCGCCGGTGCCGCGAATCAGGTTGTTGCCTACTTCCTCCAAAAATACAAACGCCACAGAAGGATTAGAACCGGTGGTGAAACCCAGAAAATCGCCCGCCTTAACTTCAATTCCGGCCGCCTCGACATTTAGCGTTACCCCGCCGTAGGTCGCCGAGGTGTCGTAATTGGCCCGCGTTGCATTCGTTGTCGCCGCCTGCCATGCAAGGATATGAGTCAATGCGTTAATTTCGCCGACCAGGGTGTAGGGCGAACTGGAGCCGCGAAGTACTTTGATTTTAAAAATTCCGGTATCTGTCCCGCTGTCGTACAGCCGAATATACACACGGCTGAGCAGGCCGCCGCAGGTAAATGGATGCCCAGGATCGGCATAAGTAAAACCATAACCAGTCACTACTTTCCCGTTTACATTGGCCAGGCCGTAACCGGCGGAAACTACAGGAACCGGCGTACTATCATATTGGGCCCAGCACAGGCCGGCAAAGAGCAGAAACGCTAAGATCAGTCGTTTTTTCATTTTAAATAATTCTTTAATCATGTTATTTTCCTTACCTGTATGTTTTTTCTTCTTTCAAATTTATTATTCCTTTTGTATGTAATTTCCAATGTTTTTGACATATTCTCCTATGTTCTCCCGTAGGAGTAGCAGAATAAAACATTGAATATTCTCTTTTACACCTTTTTACTTCACAAAGGTAATTTTCATTATGATTTTTTCTTTTCTTTTTCTTCATCTATTATATTATCGACAATAAAGTCAATTTTATACTAAACTTTTACCAGACCAAACAGATTTTTTCTTTCCCCCTTCTACTGAAATAGATGCTTTTATTGCTCTTTTTCCTTTTTTATCCCATAATTGCCCTTCTTCTTTATTATCTCTAACAGCCGGAACCCACGCACATCTACAATTTGGATGTCTTGGAAGAAGACCATGTGCATCTTCTACTGGAATAACCATACCCTCTAAAGCGGCACATAATTCACATACTTTATCATCTCCTGCTGTCATCCATTCTGCCTCTACCCCAACTTCGTCTACCCCTAACCGTTCAAAACTTAATAATTGACCTTCTGCGTGTGCTCTTATAACTTCTGTTCTAGCAATAACTAACGCTCTTTTTCTAGTAATCGAATCTATTGTTTGTGACATTACTCTGGCTATTTCCCTAGGACTTCTACCGTTTACTAAACCATCCGTTAAAATAATACTTAATTGATGAGAAATAGCATCTGTAACTCCTTTTAATTGATCGAAAGAACGGGTAAACATCATTTGAAGTTTTTCTGTTGTTTCAGGTGCCCAAAAAGAACTTCTTAAAAATTCATCCTGGGTTCCTTTATACCAATCTAATGATTTAGAAGGGTCTTTTTTCTTAACATCCGTATAAGTCCTCATCATCCCCTTTATAAAAGCCGATTCAATATATGGAGAAAGCCAAGGCTTATTTTTATATTTAGGTGAAACTTCTAAAATACCTAATGATATATTTTGTTCTAGCCACCTCTTAAATAATTCTACTTTTTGCGGGTCTGTCTCAAACCTCCATTCTCCTTTTCCGATATTAAATATAGAAGAAATTCTATCTTCTTTTTTATCTTTTATCCCAAAAATATCTAAAGTATCGACCAACTCTACCACTAATTTACTTAATTGACGAAACCTCCTTCTCATTTCTATCTCAAAATGCCGTCTAAGCATAGTAGTCCTAGTTGGGTCATATTTTAATTGGTTAGGCACATTTCATCCCTATCATTAAATTTACTTCTTATTTTATTTAATATGTCTTTATGTATCTGACAAACCCTAGACTCTGCAATTCCAATTATCTCCCCTATTTGTTTAAATGTCTTTCCTTTTCCATAATACCACACCATAATTTCTCTTTCTCTACCTCCTATATCTACTTTATCTAAAATATCATACAAACTTAAATCATCATGTTTACATTCTTCAAACAACCATATAAAATTACACAATGAAAAAAACCCAATGCCCTGCTTCAAAAAATTTCTATTTTCAGATGTCTCTTTTCTCAGTTCATCTATAATAATACGAAAACCCTCTATCTGATTTGCTTTTTCTACTCCTCTATTTCTCATTCCTATGTAAAGTAAACTAACTAACGATGTTTTTTCTACATCAATATAATATCCTAAATTCTTAAATTTATAAAAAATAGAAGAAACTAATTTTTCCATCGAAACTGGATCATCTATACGAGCATCCATGCTTTTCATCCCTTCATTATACCCTATTCATTTGTCATATACGGCCTTAATATATCGGCTATTTCTTTACCTAGCCTTTCCATCATTTTATACGCTGTTTTATCCCCTATTTCACCCATCCATTTATATGCGGCCAAACAACCCTCCCTAGAAGTTTTATCTGATTTTATATCCCATACATGCTGGTGTATTACTCTTACTGGTATCTGTTTACTCCCTAGATAATCTCCAGTATACCGTAAAATCGTATCTATATATTTCACATCTCCATAACAAAATTTACCTAATAAATTAAACATTTTCCTGCTCATTATTGGAAACGCCCAGTCATACGCTTTTCCTTTTCCATCAATATTTCTACAATCAAAACTACAAATAAAAACATCATTTTTATAATGTTTATTTATAAAATCTATAATTATTTGATCCCAATTTTCTGTATCTATCCATCCGTCATCATTTAATAACCACATCAATTTTCCAATAGATAATCTTGCACACTCGTCATAAAAAACATGAGTACTTTCATATCCATGAAGTCTTGATCCTATAATTAAAGAACTATCTTCCCATAATTTAATTTCTTTTACATATTCTTCTAAAAAAGAATCATCACGATCAACCCTTACAATGGCCTGTATCCTATTTTTCTTAGAAGATTTTTCAAACGCCCTTTTCATCGTTTCTCTAGTAAAATCCGGCCTGCCTCTAGAAGGCCAAAATACAGTAATATCATACACAGGATCTTCAGTGTCATTATACCAATTTGGTTCTTTAGGCATTATTATATCGCTCATAAAAATCCTTAAACTCCTTTCTCCAATATTCTAAAATACCAAAATTATCATTTACTTTAATGTACTCATTTTTATTATCTGCAATATTAAAATTACACACCCAATCTATATATTCATCTGCCCTTTTTTGCCCAAGTCTTACATAATGAGCATGCCCCTCAAATTTTCTTTTCATCTCTTTCATATTATATCGCACAGCCGTCATATGATGCATTACAATTTCATTTTCCGAAAAAACATAATGAGACTTAGACTTTGTAACACGACTTAAATCCATTAAAACTGGATAATCTTTTTCGTCCGCATAATACTCTGCCCCTATTCTATGAATAAATGGAATATGTAAAATAGAAGTTGTTTTTCCTCTGTATAAAGGAGAATGAACATAATCATATAATTTACATATTGTCATCTCCTCCTTTTCTGCTTTTTTCATAGCATATCTAAATTGATTAGGAAAATAAAATTCATCTATATCACATACTAAAAAATGAGTACATCCAACTTCCACACACCTATTTTGAGCATACCCTCGTTTCTCTCTCTCTAACTCCTGACATCGAACTGCAATATTAGTCATATCAAAAGAAAAATTCATTGTTTCATCTAATAATTCTTCTTCTTTTAATTCTTCTAACAAAGGGAGAACATAAGGTGCTATATCCGATCCAGTATAAGATTTCATCGAATACACACCTACAATATAATAAGCAAAGTTTCTTAAACACTTTAACATTGGTTTAAGAAATTCTGCCCCGCTAAAAATAATGACGCCAACGCCCAGTTTCAAAATTCACCTCAAAACACATTGTATGAAATTCCCTAAGTTTCGTATTTCCACGCCATTTAGATATAAACCATTCCACAGATAAATCAAAAGTATAGTCATGTTTTCCTTTTGGAGACAAATGATTTAAACCTCCAGAAGGAAACACATAATTTTTACATCCTTTTTCAATAGACAATAAGCATAAATCTCCTCCATAAGCATGAAAATAAGGATTGGACTCATCAAACCGAAGACCAGAAGATTTTCTTATAATAAGACAATGTTCATCTAACGACATTACTTCACAAGGTATATTTCCTACTTTATACACTTTTGGATATGGGTTATATATATTTCCAGCGCATTTATAATTCATTGTTTTTCCAAAAGTTCCCATTACCCCAAAATCATCATAATAACTTAAATACTTCTCTATCGTATCTTTCCATGTTTTAGGAAAAGAAACATCTTGATGACAACAAATAATTAAATCTTCTTTGCTTTTTTCTATTCCTTCATTAAGCCCTTCAGCGGCACTTTCTGGAAAAAACACAGGCACTAATTCAAAATCTTCTTTTTTCAAAGAAGATACAACCATTTTCTTATATAATTCAACATTATTTACTAATGTAACTACTGAAGCGAACATGACATTTCCTCATAATACTTACTGTCCTCTCCCATAACTTTCCTCATATATTGAAAATCACAGTCTTTTATTAAACTTCTAACACTTAATCTTCCATCCTTATTACTTTTATATGTAACTCCTATTCTGCCCGGCATTTGTTTCATTCCTATTACCAAAGGACTTCCCGGCGAATATAAATATTTTTTCTTTGTCGTCATTCTCCATATTCTTAAATCTAAATATGGACCTTCATTAGCCGACGCATATTTCATTATTTCATCAAACATACTTCTTCTAAATGCAGTAGAACAAAAAGACGAATGTTTTGTATTCGGATGAATCACATACTCTCTATCCCTCAAAAAATAATATTGATTATTCATAATACCCACAATATCCGCTTTATCCAATAACCCACATGTTCTTTCAAAATAACTACACTGATACCAGTCATCATCTTCCATCACAATTACTTTATCTGTTTTAATTAAAGGAAGAATCTGACAAATTTGAGCGCAAAGAGTATGTCCATTTTGTCTATTAAATCTCTTAAAATATCGAACAAAATGAAAATCTGGAATATCAGTTTTTTCTTCTCCATCATCCATGATAATCCATTCTGTCGGATATACCGTTTGTTTCTCCATCCATTTAACACAAAGAGAAAAAGAAACATTCCTATTTCCAGTTGGGGTAATTACAGTAAAATCACTCATCATTTTCCTCCGGCACAGTCTGCATAGAATCTTCTGTAATAGCATTGCCTTCAGAATCTTCAAATCGCTTTTCTGCGGCCTTTTCTATTTGTTCCGCCTCCCCCATTGTTTTCTTTATAAACATCGTTAGATATTCTTTTGGCGGTACTAATTGATCTACGCCAGCCGAAACATAAGTAGACATAGCCGTAGTTTGTTTCAAAGAAACTTCCGCTTGATCCAAATCTGACAGTGTATTCAAATCAGGCCACTCAACTGAATATTCCATATTTTTAGGAGAAGGAATCACTCCCAACTCAATAAACCTATCAAAAATTGGACGAATTACATAATTTGTTAAATACCCATTTCTTCGTTCATCAATTCTTGCGTTCCATGACCGTACATCCTGCGAAGACGCTAATTTAGCCTCTTCTGTTCCTATGAAAACCCGATACGGCACCCCAATAGAAAGCGATATGGCCTTAAATTCAGCGTCTAAATGCAAAGAAGGGTCGCTTACCTGCGGAGAAAGACTTCTCGCCGATACTCCAGTAAGAGCCAAATATCTCTGAAGTCCATTTGACCACTTCTCAAATTCTTCTTTAATCGTATCTGAATCTATCTCTACATCTCCTAACATTCCTCGATATTCTGGATTGATTTCAAACGAATACCCCGGAAATGCGCCTCTCCAGAACATTTCCGCAGAACCTCCCAATAATTTCCGTATATCTAAAAGCATATTATAAATGCTTTCCATTCTTGGAATCCCGCAAACATCGCTTTCTTCTCTATTATCCGCTAAATGAACAACACGAGACCAATGAACTGTCTTATCTATAATACTTCCATGCAACATGTCCTCCGTTCGCACAACATATTCAACTGGCATCCCAAATCTTGGACTAGTAGGATCTGTTTCCCATTTAGACATTGTTACATTGCCTTCACGAAACGGCTTTAGATAAATCAACTTCCTTTGTTCTATCTCCCCCATAACTTCTCCAGTTTTTGGATCTATTCCATCTACTGGTTCATATAAATTTTTCCCGTCATTTATCCCAATAAGCAGAGCACCATATCTGCCAATTCCACTTAAAATATCTGCTCTTTTTATATAAGAAAAAACATGAAATTTATCTTTTAACTCCTTTATCGCCAGTTCAAATGGAGTCTCTACTCTTGTATCCTCAATTTCATAGATATCCGGCAACATCTTCCAACTTTCTTCAGACATAAATCGAACTGCCCTGTTCGCTACTCCATTTCTCCGGTACATTTGCACATACTGGTCAATCCCGACAGTACGGGGATAATTACAGGCCTCGTCTATGTCCCGATCTCCCATTTCCAGAGCATGTGCAATAGCACTTCTGGATAACGTAGTTGTATTCACTAAAAATTGAGACTTCATCTCATTCAGTACTTTTTTCTGCTCTTTTGTCAATTTTACCTTACTCATTTTATGTTCCTCTCTTTTTATATCCAAACGCGCCTAAAACTATTTTCTTCTTAAACAGACGATTAAATGCCCCGCTAGAAGCGTCTATTTGATCTTTATATTTACAATTCGGCCCAAAGAACCTCATTTCTTCTATATATTCTTTATTCCACACCGCCGGTTTCAACACCACATTCCCCGCATTTACCTGTGCGCTGAAAGGATCTGCCCTTATAATCTTATCTCCTGTAGGCCGATCCGGCTTTACTCGAAAACCGCTTAAATTTCTCATTGTAGTTTCTGCGCTGTCTTTTCCACCGGACCCAGGCTCTTGTTCTATCCATATTTCTATATTTACCCCGTCTTCTTCCGCTGTTTTTCGTATTATTTTTTCCCGCATAGCGGTATTCCATTGCCCTCTTACTATATCCAATACCCAATACCGCACTTTTCCGTCTTTTAATAATTCTTCTCCTAATAAAGCACCCACCGTAAAACAACCATCATCTTGAGTAGCCGCCTTATCCCAATATCGAACCCGTTTTCCCCATTTTATATTTTCATCTGGATTTTGAAATTCCAATTTATCGACATTAAACATTCCTCCCTGTTCTGGTATAGGAGACTGTAAAAATTGTCCAGCATAATAATACTGCCCCATTCTTTTTTCATTCTCTAAAATTCTTCTGTTTAATCGAACTGGATCTAATAAACCGTCTGTATAATATCGCTTCAATCTTTCTGGTTTTACATCGTCATTTAACTCAGCGGGAAGACAAATATATTCAATTTCATCTCCCATTTTCTCCAGCATCGCCGCCGTAGCGTCTTCTACATGAAGTCTTTGCATAATTAAAATAACAGGCGTAACATCCTTATCCGTTTTTCTATTAAACAAAGTTTCAAACAACCATATATTTGTAGAACGTATTTCTGAATCGCTTCTTGCGCCTCTTGGATCTATTGGATCATCCACAATCAAAAAATGTGCGTGCATTCCCGTCACAGAACCCTGCGTTCCTACCGCATATCTCATCCCTCCTTTTGAATTAACAAAATAATGTTTTGTTTTCTGGTCTTCCCTTAAATCAATCGCTGAATCTTCTTTTTCCAATCTTCCCACACTGGAAAAACAACGCCTATATTTATCGCTTAAAATAATATCCCTGTTTTTTCTGGATAAATCAGACGCTACAGGAAGCAATGAATACGACGCGCCTATAATTCTGGCATGAGGCATCCGAGTCCATATCCACGCCGGATACATTACACTGCATATCGTAGATTTCGTTGTGCCCGGAGGAATGTTAATTACCAGATTTTTTTCTCTTTTCTTCCCCTCAAACACCCGTTCCGCTACCCTTTGAAGTCTTCCGCAAAGATAAGGAATATGCCAATTCCATACCGGCGTATCTGCAATTACCTCCTCCCAAAACTCCTTCACAAAATCAAAAAAACTTTCCCTGCAAATAGACGCTACTAAATCGTACTCATCTATCTCCAGAGACTGTTTCTGCATATTCTGCATCAACATCATTTAACAATCTACCTTCATACATTGCTGGAGGCAGTGCATTTTCTTCTTTCGACTCGATTGCTTTTACATCTCTTACCTTTTCCAGCAGTTTCCTTTTTTCTTCTAACGATAATTTAAGATCGTCTATAGCCACCACAGAAATGGACTTTTTATATACATTTTTATTTATTTCTATCTGATGTTTGGGCTCCATAAACCGATCTGCATTATATGTCCGATTGGCAAAAATGATACATTGTGTATCTCCTTCTTTAATTTGATGGTTTAATGCGTCTTCATAAAAATTCTTCTTATGAAATTTAATTTCCGCCATTAACTCAGCAAATTCCGGATCCTCCTCTTTCCATTTTATAAACGTTCTATAAGGAACCCCTGTCCTGCGGAGCGCGCTGGATAAAGCATAGTTCATCATAACCAAAGAATGGATAAACATTCTCTGCTTAAACCGTTTTCCTTTATTTTCCAATAATGCCTCTATTTCCGCTACTCCACCTCCTTCTTCATCAATTTTTACCAGATCGTCATACACTTCTTTCATTTCCGGCGATAATTGCTGGTAAATATATTCTTCAAAAGAAATTTCATTCCCCTTCATATCCCTCCTCATCTGCCTGCCCTTTTTTATGGCTTTTTTGAATAACGGCTTCTCCTTCAGCCATTTTTCAAAATAAGGATATGTAATGCCGAGTGCTTTTATTATGCGGAAATCAGATAAACCACTTTTAGCGTATTCATACGCTAAAAATATATATTTATTTTTCCAGTTATATTTTTTCTTTCTTTTTTTTGACATAGTATAAATCTTCTTTCTATTCTCTTTATACTATGTCTATTTACTCCAGTCAAGGAAATAATCTATATTTTTGACGTCGTAATATCTTATCTATTTTCTTAAATCTGGATAAAGATATATTATAATATGCCTCTGACAACTCAATCCCGATATAAGACCTCCCCAATAATTTACACGCCACCCCTGTCGTACCTGCCCCATTAAATGGATCTAATACCACAGCACCCTTCCAACTCAGCATTTTTATCAGACGAATCGGCAATTCTACTGGAAACATCGCCGGATGCCCGTATTCCTTCATTTTTGTTTCCGGCGCAATATTCCAAACCGCCAAACTCCAATCTATAAACTCTTTTTCGCTTAAATCCGTTTCTCCAATTCCTCTTAATTTCTTTGTTTTCTTAGCGAAAATCAAAATATATTCAAATGGGGTTGGAAAAGACGGACAGGACGGACTTTTCCAACTTCCCCAAGATGTTCTATTCCCAATTTGGGATTTATTCCATATAATCACAGAATACGGAATATATCCAATTTCTTTGACCATAAATTGAATAATATCCGAATGTGTTGGGCACGCCCCGTTTTTCCCGTCTCCTATATTGATGCAAACACGGCCTCCTTTTTTCAATTTTTTATAAATAATACAAAATATCTTTTTCAGCCATAAAATATATTCTTCATGTTCTTTATTATCCGAATACACGTCATATGAACTGGAATTGTATTTATTAAACCCTAAATTTACGTTATATGGAGGGGATGTAACGACTAGATCAATACTCTTTTTTTCAAGAGTATCTAGTATTTTTATACAATCCCCTAAATATAATTTATGGTTTATTTTCATCTATCTTTATTATCACCTTATAAATAAATAAAAATTCAGAATTTCTTTATTATTAAATAATATATATTCGTATATACATATATCAAATATTCCATAAAATTTCCCGGAAAAATTTTATATCCGTATATTTTAAAAAAACAATAAATTTTGGAAAACAATATAATACCATAAATAGAATATCCACTATTATCTTACCTTCCTCCCCATATACCAAAGAGAATTGATATAAATTGTTTATTTACATAGTACATATACGAATTATCTTATTTTATCATATATTGATATAATAATATATCAATTATCTTAAAAAATTTCCCGGAAAAATTTTTGATTCCAGTATTGACTATTGGAAAATATATATAGAAAACGTTCGGCTTAACCAAATCCCCGATATACGGTATTTTGTATCGAGTTTTGATCCATACGGGAAACATCTTCTATATCCTATATCCATATATTGATATACAATTATATATCTATATGAATATATTATGTATGGATATACTCCGATATGGGATCGATCCGTCAATGGAATGTTTAGGATATGCAGTATATAGATACTCTGTGTATCTTTTTTATTTTATATGGATATATAGATATATTATTATATGGAATAGAGAAAATACGGATCGGATCGGTATATGGATACTATGGAAATATAGACTCTTTAATGCGGGATACTTAATGATTTGACGGTATTTATCGGTATTTATTAGTATTTATTAGTATTTATCGATACGGTATATTCTAGATATTACTATATCAATATAATGCAAAAATTCCCGCAAAAAATAATTTATAAAAAAATACGAAAAAAATAAAATTGTTATTGACAATATACCGATATATGGTTATATTGCTATATATGGAAACAGAAAACACGAAACAAAAAATGAAAGGAAACAAAAATGAAAACAACAGAAAAAAATCGTTTTGATTTATCGGATTGTTTTGAGATTCCTATTTCTGAATTACGGGAAACAGGGATCTATAAATTACCTTGTAAAAAAATCAACACAAAAAAAGACATACCTGTAATAGAAAAAAAAGAAACATTCAGAAAATCCATTGTATCGAAAAAAGAAAATACCGAAATCACGGTATCTATTCGGTCCGACGGATTTATTATTGTTTCGATTTATGATTACAAAAAATCCGTTTATTCGGGAATTTGCATAAATCGAAATAATAAAGAAAATACTGTTATCGAAACAAAAATTTTCGATGAAATCGGGATATAATGTTATATCCCTATAAATAGAAACACGAAACATTGAAAGGAAACAAAAAATGAAAACGAAAAAACAAAAAAAAGCGATAACATTAAGAGATGTTATGGGAATTTTTGATGAGTACTTAGATACAATCGGATATAAACTTTTTAGCAATGGAAGAACTTTTTACAATCTATCCGAAATACTAAAAAAACAAGATCCGATTGATTACATGCGCCAATTGTGGCAATATATCTATGATTCCAGAGACGACGGATTGATTGGCGATTTATGGCAAGATTCAGATCTTGTCATAAACCCTGAGCTGATTATTTTTGAAAATCCAGAAGATTAAAGATTAAAGCATAAAAAAATTCCCGATTCAGAAAATGGATCGGGAATTTTTTATTATGAAAAACAAGATACTTTTTATCTATTTATTATCGATCCCCGACAGGGATTCCCGCAGGGATTCCCGCAGGGATCGATTCAGAATGCTTCAGAATCGATTATCGATCCCCGACAGGGATTCCCGCAGGGATTCCCGATAGGGATCGATTCAGAATGCTTCAGAATCGATTATCGATCCCCGACAGGGATTCCCGCAGGGATTCCCGCAGGGATCGATTCAGAATGCTTCAGAATCGATTATCGATCCCCGACAGGGATTCCCGCAGGGATCGATAATCTATCAGATTTTAGTATATGAATATATCAAAACATAAAATCTTGACAATTCGCCGAAATAGATATTTTAGAGTATATATATCTATATATAATTTATATAAATATATATTCTATAGACTAAAAGTCCATAAATCTATAATTCAGGTCTATCTATTATATATAGAACAAAAAACCGCTTATACCTACTTTTTTAGGTCCATCCCAAAAATACCGTTTATGAGGTATGGATTTTCAAAAAATATTTTTGAAAATTTTTTATTTTTTTCAAAAATTACTCTTGACAATATATCAATATACCGATATATTATTTTATAAGGTTATAAGATTATAACCATATAACAACATAAAACTATAATTTAGAAAGGAAACAAAAAAATGGAAACAACAGAGAAAAAAAACTTGTTATCAGAAAAAGCAATGCTAGTTTATCTTTCTGCGTCGACGTGGACAGGCCGAAAAAAAGACAAAAAAACTACATCGGAAGTTTGCGATGTAAAAAAAGCGGATTCGGACGCTGGATCATGGATTACGTACTTAATCCCAAAAAAATCAATAGCGGACATAGAATCTGCTATTGTACGATGTCGACAAGATCACTATCGTTTATCATTGCCATGGATCGACGGCGGATTGCGGATTTTACCTAGTAAATTATTTATGGAATATACTTCCGTAATGAATAAACGAATCGCCGAGTTTGAAAAAACTGTCGATCAGTTTTTAGTCGAATATCCGAATATTATCGACAATGCTAAAGCCCGACTCGGCGATTTATCGTATAATTTTATTTTACCGACAACACAAGAGCTGAAAAACAGATTTTCTGTCCGATATGATTTTATGCCATTACCGGAGACATCGGATTTCCGGGCTGATATAACAGGATCGGAAGTCGAATCACTCAAAAATAACATTGAAAATTCTATGAAAGAAAAAATCCATAGAATGAATCAGGAAGTTTGGGATCGATTGTACTTTATCGTCGATAAAACAGTATCTGTTTTATCCGATGACGATAAAATTATCAGAAAATCATTGATTGAAAAGTTATCGGATATGGCAAACGATCACTGGAATTTGACGGACGATCCGAAATTATCCGAAATTCAGACAATGATTAAAGATCGTTTGCAATCGGTAAAAATCACCGACTTAAGAGACGATAATTTCCAGCGAAAAAATAAATCAAACGAATTGAAAGAAGTACTGGATAAACTGAATGATTTTATCGGATAAAATCATTGACAAGACGACTTGATATAGGAAGTAAAATCCGGTTCGATTCCGGCGTCTTGTCTTCAAAAAACTATAAACTTTTTTAGAAAGGAAACAAAAATGAAAATCAATGAATTAAAAATCGAGCTCGAGCGGTGTTTCAAAAATGGATTGCCAATTCTATTAAAAGGCGCGCCGGGGGTGGGGAAAACAGATATTATAAAGCAAACGGCTAAAAAATGCGATATGGATCTGATTATATCTCACCCTGTTGTTTCCGATCCGACAGATTACAAAGGCCTACCGGGAATTATTAACGATAAGGCCGAATTTTTACCGTATGGGGATCTACGAAAATTGATTGAGGCCGATTCCCCGACAATCTTTTTCCTAGACGACATCGGTCAAGCCCCGGCCGCAGTACAGGCCGCAGTTATGCAACTTCTATTATCTAGACGGATAAACGGACATGCTGTTTCGGATAAAGTAACATTCTGCGCTGCAACCAATCGCCGGGAAGACAAGGCCGGAGTTACAGGGATTTTAGAGCCCGTAAAATCCAGATTTGCGACAATTATTCAGATCGATCCAGATCATGATTCATGGATTGATTGGGCTGTTGATTGCCCAGACATTCCCACTGAACTTATCGGATTTATCCATTACCGACCGGCGTTGCTATGTCAACCCAATCCGACAAACGATATTGTCAATAGTCCAAATCCCCGGACATGGCACAATATCGGAAAGTTATTGAAAGCGGGTTGCAAAAATTTTGAAGTATTCGCCGGGGCTGTCGGTGAAGGCGCGGCCGCTGAATTTATCGGATTTATGAAAGTATATGAATCCTTACCGTCGATAAACAGTATCTTGAGCGATCCAGATAATGCAATCGTCCCGGCCGAAATATCCGCATTATGCGCCTTGACAGCTGCATTGGCGGAGCGCGCGACGGAAGATAAAAACATCAATGCAATATTTAGGTATTGTAAACGATTCCCAAAAAAAGATTATGAAGTCCTGTTGATTAAGGATTGTCTGCGAAAAAACGAAAAAATCAAAAATAATAAACATTTTACAACATGGTGTCTGGACAATAAAGACGTGTTTATGTAACAGATACCTTTTGATAATGAAAGGATTCCTAAAATGAATACAACAGAAAAAATAAATAAAGCGCGGACGCGCTTATTGATTGACAGTATGTTTTTTGGATCAATTGCTATGCGACTCGAATTGATTCCCGATTGCTCAATTCCAACAATGTTTATCAATAGTAAAGCAATAAAATACAATCCAGATTTCGTAGACGGATTATCAATGTATGAATTGATTGGTTGCCTAGCGCACGAAATTTTACACGTCGCAGGCGGACACCCATGGCGCGAAAATGATAGAGACCATACTCTATTCAGCATGGCCGGTGATTATGTTATAAACGACATACTTTTGACGGATAAATTTTCATTGCCTGCGGGTTGTCTATACGATAAACGATTCAGTGGTATGTCTGTTGAGGAAGTTTATACTGTGTTGAAAAAAGAGAAAGAAGAACAACAGAAAGAAGAACAACAGAAAGAAGAACAACAGAAAGAAGAACAACAGAAAGAAGAACAACAGAAAGAAGAACAACAGAAAGAAGAACAACAGAAAGACGATAACAGCGGAGACGATAACAGCGGAGACGATAACAGCGGAGACGATAACAGCGGAGACGATAAAAACAAAAATACAGACATTGGCGGTTGCGGCGATTATGAATCTGAAACAGATTCTATAGAATCTAAAGAAAATGAGATACAATGGAAACAGATTATATCGCAAGCGCATTTGCTATCAAAAGGATCGATCCCGGCTGGGCTCGATAGAATGATACAATCGTTTATCAATCCAGAGACGCCATGGTCTGTTTTATTACGCGATTTCGTATCCCGGACTGCTAAAAATGATTATACATGGACGCGTCCGAATACAAGATATTCTAGACTAAAATTTATTTTACCGTCATTGATATCCGACGAGCTGCCAAAAATAGTTATTGGTATAGATACTTCAGGATCTATTTCGCAGGAATTACTTGATTTATTTGCGGCGGAAGTGTCTTCTATTTTCAATGATTACGATGCGACAATAGAAGTAATTTATTGCGATTATGTAATTCATGGAATAGAGACATACACTAAATCAGACTTACCATTAAAGTTATCGCCAAAAGGCGGCGGCGGCACTAGTTTTCGGCCTGTATTCGATTATATCGAAAATAGCGGAGACATTCCCGCATGTCTGATTTATTTTACCGATCTATGCGGATCGTTTCCAGAAAAAGAGCCCGATTATCCTGTTTTATGGATTTCGACAAGCGGACTCGACAGAGTGCCATTTGGCGATGTAATAAAGATCAAACTATAAACAAAAAACAAAAAATGAAAGGAAACAAAAAATGTCTAGGACGAAATTGTATAATTATCCAGTCAACCGGTATGCTTTTGAGCGACAAATATATGATCCGGTTGAAAATGCGCCTTTAATGATTATATGGAATGAATTAAAAAAACGGCCGGGATATGAAAATATCAAACTGAAAGAATCTAAATCAATCAAGTTTAGTCGCCGATGTCCATATCACGGCCATTTCGTAATGGAAATAGACGGACATTCGTATATGGTAAAAATAACATATGGAAAACTAGGATACCGAATATCCCTATATGGAATAAACGCCCGAAATATGAATCGGTATCTACAAGAATTTTTTGGCAAAAAACACAAGCCGACAACATCGAAATACATCGAAAAAATAGTCGATAAAATAATTGACGCCTTTTCATATTATATCCCGTTGATTGAAAAAACAAAAAAGGATAAAGAGAAAAAAGAAGTTCAAAAAATGAAACAGGAAAAAACCGCGAAAATTTTACAAGAGAAAATCGGATTGCCATTCCCACTAGATCATTACTATTCCTATGATGAAAATACATCGGGAATAATTGATCGGGAATACCATACCGATATGTCCTACGGGTTCAAACTTGACATTTCGATTAAAGAGTTTGATAAAACTATATTCAATACAGATGATTATATTATGATTGACGCCATAAAATTTTATGGCAAGTACAGTACGGAAACAATCAAAAAACTTATAAACATACTCTTAACATCGCCGGAGTATATATCCGAAAGGTTGCTAAAATGAAAACAGAAGATATCTTCAAAAAAGATCCGTCTTTATTACGGCCGGCTAGAAAATATCTATACGATTGCAAGGCGCGTAAAATAATAATAACAGACGGAAATGAAGAACCGGTTACTATAGGAAAACCGGGGCACTGGAAACGTAATGGATTAATTAGATATAACAAGCCGAAATATCCGGGATATAAATACCAATACTCAACCCTTACTATAAAAGTAGGTATAAATTGGCTTTGGAATAATTGGACGGATAAACAGAGAAAAAAATATACACTATTAAAGATGTTATGAAAGGAATGCTAAAATGAAAATAAAAGATTACGTTTTATTCGGATTGTTTATCGTCGCATATTTTACGCTAGGATTTTATCTAGCGATAAAAATGTTTAGTTGATTGTCCATAGCAAGGATTGATTTTAGATCCTTGCTATTTTCTTCTTTAATAAAAATAACAATAAATTTATGTAATTATTTAAGATATACACTATCTAAAATATAAGATAAAAAAATAAACTGTTTCTATTATGAATATAAAAAATAGATCAATCCCCGACAGGGATTCCCGCAGGGATTCCCGATAGGGATCGATTCAGAATGCTTCAGGATCGATTATCTATCCCGCAGGGATTCCCGCAGGGATTGAATAGAATGCTTCAGGATCGATAATCGATCCCCGACAGGGATTCCCGCAGGGAT
>Ga0255342_1003637_pt1 | contig 16811 bp, 15 predicted proteins | sample wastewater_treat_3_FD_192416 | JGI IMG/M metagenome (GOLD analysis project Ga0255342, IMG submission 192416) | Wastewater microbial communities from Lulu Island WWTP, Vancouver, Canada - plant14 | ecosystem: Engineered > WWTP > Wastewater > Unclassified | place: Canada: Vancouver, British...
CGAATACAAAGTGTCATCTTTTAAAGTTATTATAGTTTTTCCACCATATGTGTAATTATTTGTAGAATAATCATACGATTTATACATATATTTATCTCTAAAAATTTCCTCATCAAATTGTTTACTGTAATATCCCGTACTATGGAAATAATATGACGTATCATTATCCCAATCATTTATATTTGAATTAAATGGTTTGGAAAAATATTCTTTTAATGTTAATGAGCTGTCATTCTGAAAAGTGCTACGCTCATAAATAATAGGCACAAAATAATTTAAATCTTTATCAAAAGAATATGTGACTGTTTCATTAGGCAATCCCTGGGTTCCCCAATGACGAGACGTGATGCATTTTTTCCATGCCTCTTTCCAATCACCTGAATCATAATTGTAGTAATAGGTTGAATCCAAGACCTGAACCTGTCCTCTGGTTTTATTTACATATTTTGAATATGAGCATGGTTTTGCCGGCAGAAGAGTTTCATTTTGTCCTTGTATAATAAACGGATAAAATAAAACAGCAAGTATTAATATTCTGATTTTCATAATATCGATTTTTAAAGTGTTAAATTCATTGAACTATGACTTTTCCTGTTTTGGTAATTCCATAATGGGTTTTCATGGAAATAATATATAAACCAGTACCATACTTCCGTAAATCAATCTGAGGCATAAAGTTTTCTTGTTCAAGAATAACTTTGCCTGTTGCATCGGTAATTGTTATGCCCGCATAATCACCTGGGTTATCTATGTTTATTATTCCATTAGTTGGATTTGGAAATATTCCCAAATTACTACAGAATATATCGTTTATGGAAGTTGCATCAAATGCCGAGTAATAATTAACATATTTCATGTCTTCTTCCCAAACAGTCAACCCATTATTCCAATTATAGCCAATTTCTAATGTGTTATTATTATTTGAGTCATAAGTATATTCGGTTTTATGGCTGTTTTTCCACAAAGAATTCATATAATCCCAATTTTGATACAAATACAACGTATTATTGCCATTTCCATCGTAGGCATATGTGTATTTCGAACTTCCTATCCAAGCAGATGAGACATTATCCCAATATTCAATTATAAAGCTGGTTAATTTATTGTTTGAATTATAAGTGTAGCTATTACGATAATAATTCCGCCAAGTGCCACTGGTCCATGTTTCTTGCAACTCGGTTGTTACAAGCGAAGAAGAATTATATGAATATGTTATTCTAGAACTATTTTCCCAAGTACTCGAAACATCATCCCATAGCTGTCTTATGCTAGCTGTCATTAAACCGGCCACATAAGAATATGTCATTTTTTCGTAAGGAACCCATGCAGAAGACAAATCATCCCATTCATATTCAATACTGGAAATTAATTCATGATTTGTGCCGTACTCAAAAACATATTTATAAGTGTTTTCCCAATATGAACCGTTCCAATCTTGTTCTACACGCTGTATTTGATTACCATTATTAAAAATATAAAATTCCTGATCGGAATTTACATAAGTTTGCGATGGCTCATCCCAAAGCATTGTTGACATTTTTTGCTTATAATTAGCAGAATTATACTCAAACAAAATTTTTGAATATTTTTTCCATTTATTGGTAGCAGGATTAAAATCAAAATTTTCAAATTGCGAATACAAAGTGTCATCTTTTAAAGTTATTATAGTTTTTCCACCATATGTGTAATTATTTGTAGAATAATCATACGATTTATACATGTATTTATCTCTGAAAATTTCTTCATCAAATTGTTTACTATAATAACCCGTAAAATGGAAATAATATGACGTATCATTATCCCAATCATTTATATTTGAATTAAATGGTTTGGAAAAATATTCTTTTGGTATCAATGAGCTGTCATTCTGAAAAGTGGTCCGCTCATAAATAACAGGTACAAAAGAATTTAAATCATCGTCAAAATTATAATTGACTTCTTCATTAGGCAACCCCTGAGTTCCCCAATGACGAGACGTGATGCATTTTTTCCATGCCTCTTTCCAATCACCTGAATTATAATTATAGCAATAGGTTGAATCCAAGACCTGAACCTGGCCCCAGGATTTATTTACATATTTTGAATATGAACCTAGTTGTACCGGGATTTTAAAAAATTCTTGCCCATTTGATAAAAATGGAAGAATAAAAAGCACAATAAGTAAAGTTTTTGTTCTCATAATAATAATTTTATATACAAATGTAGCTTATTTCTACACCAAACGCATTATTTCTTATATTAATTTTTTGTTAATTTGTTGTTAAATATGTGAGTGGTTTATATTAGAGCAATAGCCCGAAGAGACAAACTTATAGGGAATAAGCATGTTATATGCTTAAATCAAGTTTAAATTAATTATTTTATTATCACTATTGTCCGATAAAAAATATTTCAATTTGCCGGAGATCGTGCATTTACGCCAAATTCAAAAGAAATGCAACAATGCTCACCTTACTCCCACCATAGAAAAAAAGTAAACCCCGCCGCAATGCTGCTCTAAAACTAAACTTACCCAAACACACTCCTCCTCGGGATGTCGCATAGAATTTTGCGGATAAAAGAAAACGGACAGGCAGCGCCGGGAGCCGAAGGCGGCCAAATGGCGGAAATCTGTTTGAGCTGAATAATTTAATCATTTATTCTTTGCAGCGAGTTATTTCCGTCTGTGGCTGGTGTGTGTTCGTTTTCTCCGAAAAATTCTCAAGCGACTAGCTTTTCTTTTGTTACTTTTCTTTTGGCAATGAAAAAGAAAAGCAAGCTTCGCCCGGCTCGAGGGCACAAAAAGAATTGAAAATTTTTATTGAGAATTTATTCGGACAACAATGTTTTATTATAATAAAATAATCATTTGGGGTCAGATTCTTTACCAAACCAAACAACTGCATAATTCCCTTCAGCAGCCACCCCTATAGCCTGCCATGTATATTTTGCCCAGATGCCTTTATTCATAATTACAGAATAATGTCCATAGCTTGTTTCCCAACTGTGAAAAATTTCTTCGGGGGCAATGTTAGAGCTGGATGACCAAAAAGCAATTTCAAAGCCATTGCCCTTATAATCTGTCAATTCCGAAGGCTTGCTCCACATTAACTGGGGACCTTTTTTTGAAGATTTATAACAAACAGGTTCCCATGGCCCGTTTTTACTCCAGCTATGTAAACCACATGTGTTTGACGGTGGATAAGCGTTTAAGTCCCTAACATGACATTGCGCTACTTTATTAAGCGAATTTGACAATGGAATTTCAGGCAGATTCTTTTTTAATCTGGCATCAATAATAATATTGTATAAAGCAATTTCTTTTTTATTCATGGAACGTAAGCTGGTGTCGATCTGGGCTGTAGAATACAAACCCGCTATAAACAAAACAATTGATAAAGCCAAAGTGCGCATATCAGTAATATTTTATATAAAACATAAGCGCAATTTTACTCAAAAATATTGCTCAAAATAACTACTTTTGCAAAAAAACAAAGTGGTATTTCCTTTTATCCCGGATTATGACGATAAATTAAATGCGTTATGCATTGATGATACTTTCTATACATATGCTTATTTCCGAAATCGTATTAATGCGGTTTCCACAGAATTAAGTCTTCGAAATTTCAAAAATACTGCTGTAGGCGTTGTGGCTTCCGACCATATTGATACTTATGCTGCCGCAATGGCCATTTGGGCAACCGGGAACATATATGTACCCATTAACCCATACCACCCGTCTGAACGTATAGCAAGCATTGTTGCTCAGGCGGAAATAAAACTAATTATTTATAGCATTGATAAAATCGATTCAGATGTCGATTCGGTTTTATCCGTTGATTTAAAAGAAGCTGCATTTAACACTATAGCATCTCCAGATGACAGCGACATAGCATACATTCTTTTTACTTCGGGCAGCACAGGACAACCAAAAGGAGTTCCTGTTTCCTATGGCAATGTTCGCTCATTCTTACGCAATTTGCAAACAATGAACTATCAACTGGGAACAGGGAGTCGTTTTTTGCAAATGTTCGATTTAAGTTTTGACCTCAGTATTGTATCTATATTATCTCCTTTTATTTTCAGAGGAACCTTATTCTCTGTGCCAAACAACAATATTAAATATCCCACAATATACAGGTTGCTCGAAGAATACGAAATTGAATTTGCGATACTTGTTCCCAGCGTTGTTGCATATTTAAAACCTTATTTCGATGAGATAAGGCTCGAAAAAATGAAATACATGTGTCTTAGCGGCGAAGCCGTTCCACATAATCTGACTTTGGAATGGAAACAATGTTGTCCTAATGCAGAGTTTCAAAATTTATACGGACCAACCGAAGCAACCATTTATTCATTGTGGTACAGGATGCCTGAAACCAATATACCATCGCGAAACGGCATTGTAAGCATAGGGTGGCCCACATTGGAAATTGAAGCAATTATCGTTGATGAAGAAAACAAAATTGTTACTGATGGTGAAAAAGGAGAGCTACTTGTCAGAGGTGGCCAAGTAATAGCAGGGTATATTAAAAATGAAGAAAAAAACAAAGAGTCCTTCGCTGAAATAAATGGCAAAAAGTACTATCGTACGGGCGATATTTGTGTAAAAGAAAATAACATTTATTTCTATCTGGGGCGCAAAGACTATCAGGTAAAAATTCGCGGATTCAGGGTTGAGTTAAGTGAAATTGAACATCATATTGCCTCATTTTACAAAAACAGAAGAATTGTTGCTCTTGCAACACACGATACAACCGGAAATGACGTTATTATAGCCGCAATTGAAGGAAACAAGGAGCCAGTTGAAACTCTTGTTGACTATTTAAAAAGTAAAATGCCGTTTTATATGATTCCATCCGATTTTAAATTTATTGAAGCTTTTCCGCTAAACAATAACGGCAAAATCAACCGTATGGAAATTATGCAAAATATACTTAAAAATGACTAACACAAACTACATAATACGCCGGGCAAAGGAAAGCGATTACTCTTTTTTGGCTGAAGCAATACTTAATGCCGATTTAGGCATATATGGGAAAAACTCAAGCTATGCGGCCCTGTTCGGTATTTCTTATAGTCAAGCCAGGGAGGCAATTACGGCAATGATGGACGAAGAAGTTGACGGTTGTGAATTTTCTCCTGTACATTTTTTAATTGCAGAATCAGACAATCAACCTGTTGCCTGTGTTTCTTCATGGATAGAGAACATTGACGGTGTATCTTCTTGGATGGCCCGAACCGCATTAATACAGCATTATTATCCAAAAGGCGCGCTTGAACATGTTCAAAATCTAAAACATATCACCGACAAAGTCATGGTTCACCGTACAGACGGCACAATGCAAATTGAATCGGTTTATGTTAAATCTGAACATCGCGGACATGGGTTGGTAAGTAAACTCATAAAAGCACATGTAGCACAGTTTTTGCTAAGGCAATACCCTGTAACAACTGCTCAGCTTATGACCTACACTAATAATCCCGTTGCTATTCACGCTTATGAAAAAATAGGATTTAAAATTGTAAAAGAAACAAACTGTACGGACGCAGATGTTCTGAATTATTTTCCCGGAGCAGGAATGGTACTAATGGAAACTGAGATAATGAACCTGATAAAATAAATACAAAAAATGAATAAAGAAGAAATTAAAATTAAAGTTCAAGAAATTTTTCAGGATGTTTTTCAATCTCCATCTCTTGAAATTAATCCTGAAATGACTGCAAATGATGTTGACAAATGGGACAGCTTGACTCATTTAACCATGATAGCCAAAGTTGAAGAAACTTTCGGGTTTAGATTCAAGCTTAAGGAAATGGTTAAAATGAAAAATGTTGGCGATATGCTTGACATCATTAATGAAAAAATTAATTCGTAAAATGAAAAGATTTCAAGTTCTTGCCATAATTCTACTAACGGGTGTATTATTGATAATTGCATCTTTATTCTGGCCTAAAGACGATATTGTTATTGGCAACAAAACCATAAAATTTATTCCAAAAGAGGAATTACTCAGTTTTAAAGTAACAGATAACACACAAAATGTTGACAGTGTTATTGCCATGCTTGAATCAAGGGCTTATGGTTTAAATGAAGATGCCATTAAGCGCATGAGTATATTGGATGAGTCTGTTTTTAATGAAAGCGACTTTTTTATAAACCCAACAATTGAAGGCGGAGGCAAAGCTCTGGATAAATTCTTTTATTATCTGCAACGAAGCGATTCGTCATTAATCCGCATTGGTCATTTTGGAGATTCACAAATTGAGGGCGACCGTATTACCAGTTTGTTGCGAATTATGTTTCAGGATAAGTTTGGTGGCAGCGGTGTTGGATATGTCCCTCTTGAAGATGTAACATCGCCCGTTAGCTATACCCGCAGCAGCAGCCCCAATTGGGTACGTTATACCGTTTTTCACAATCGCTCACAAAGAGGTTTATACTGTCCCGGGGGAACGGTATTCCGCTATCGTTTTGCCATTCCCGAAGGCACACGAGACAGCATTGCCGCCAATGGTGACACAATCAAAATCAAAGTTCCTGCAAGTACATTTTCAAACGCAACGGTATTTCTAAAATTATTTCGTGGCTATAGCATAGCCAAACTATGGTATGGCAAAGCTTCAGAACCTGCAGAATTAAAAGTTTACAATTCCAGAAGCAATGAGTTGCTGGCAGAAGTTGTTCTTGACAGCGATGATCCGTTTAATGTAATGAAACTACCTCTTAAGGCAAATCCAACAACATTAAAATTTGTATTTACCGGTCCCAGCCCGGAAATATACGGACTAAGTTTTGACCCGATAGCAGGAGTTCAGTTTGATAATTATGGATTAAGAGGTCATAGCGGAGACGGGCTTCTTAGTATTCCCGTTGATTTTCTCAAAGCAGAATTTATAAAACTAAACAACAAACTTGTAATACTTCAATTTGGAGGAAACGTTACTCCTTATGTAAAAAACGAAGCATCGCTAAATAACATAAAAAACAGCTACGACCGCATTTACCAGCATTTTCGTAAGGCAATGCCCGATGCATCTGTATTGGTAATTGGTGTAAATGATGTTGCACGAAGTGTCGGCGGCACCTATGCTTCTTATCCTATGGTAGGGCGTATTCGCGATGTGCAAAAAGAAGTTGCCTTAAAAAATGGTTGTGCATTTTTCGATTTATATCAGCTAATGGGGGGCGAAAACTCGGTTTTGGCATGGAATAAAAAAGGTTGGGCGGCCAGAGATGGTCACTATAGCGACAAGGGTCGCGAAATTGTTGTAAATGAAATTTTCCTTGCCTTAATTGGAGAATATAATAAGTATCTAATTCGCGGAACAACAGCAGGAGAATGATAAAGTCTAAAATTCATATTACAATACTCATACTGTCGGGGTTAATTTTTAGCAATCTGAATAGTCTTGCTCAAAAAAATCCCACAGACACCAACTATTTAAAGCAATGTGTTAAATATAGTGAGTTTTATGATTTTTTAAAATATGACAAAAATATACTTGAGTGGTATCAAATTGATGCTATAGCACCATTTTTCGAAAAGCTTAAAAAAGTAAACAAAGAAAAAGTTGTTATCCTGCATATTGGCGACTCACATGTGCAGAGCGATATTGGTACGGGAATAACCCGTGCAATGCTTCAACAGATTTTTGGATTTGGTGGCCGTGGAATTGTTTTCCCATATCAGGCAGCAGGAACTCATTCCGCATTTGACTATTTTGCCCAGCCAAATGGGGTTTGGTCTGCATCAAAAAATGTGGATTTAAAACCTAAAATGAATATTGGAATTAGTGGAATTACCGTTTTCACAACCGATTCAACAGCCGGATTTAAGTTAATATTCAGAAAGCATTACTATTCCATTCAGCCGGACTTTAAACGATTACGTATTTATTGTCATAAAGGAGCTGAAAGTTTTGATCTGAAAGTGAAAGTTGGAGGGTCAAATACATGGATCGAAGCCGATTGTCATTCCGATACCCTTCCTTATGTCGAGGTTATTTTACCAAAAGCATCAGACACATTAACTTTTGTAGTTGACAAAACCTCGTCCGAGCAAAAATATTTTGAATGTTATGGTATCGAAATACAAAGCATGGCAAATAGCGGCATTCAGTATATAAGTGTTGGTATAAACGGAGCGGGTTATCACAGTTTTTTTAATCAAAATCTTACTACTTCCCACCTAAAAGCCATTCAGCCCGACCTCATTATTTTTGATATCGGGATAAATGATTTTTTTCGCGGAGCATTCAATTATCAATATGTAATGAGCAGCATAAACAAAGCTGTTTTGCTATTTAGAGAAGCAGTTCCCGATGCCGTTTTTATGCTGCCTAATGCACAGGATATTTATTACAGAGGTCGTAACATAAGCAATTGCAAAGATTACAGTGTTTTAACGCGCTTGCTGGCAAAAGAGCAAAATGTGGTTTTATATGATTATTATAATGTTTCGGGGGGCCAATACTCAATGCTGAGTTGGGCAAAAACAGGATTATCCCAAAGAGACAGATGCCATTTAAGCTACAAAGGATATAAAGTGAAAGGTGAATTGTTTTGCAATGCCATTTTAAATTCATACATATCTTATTTGTCAAATAAACCGGACAGCATGCTTGTTTTTAACAATGCAATTGATACCACAAATTTTGGCAAGTGGATTATTAATAAATCCACTTATTACAATCGCCAGGAAATTTCGACATCCGACAAAATAAATGATTATAAAGACCAGACAACTGGTACAAATTATACGGGCGCCGCAACAGGACAATACTATATAGTTCGGTCAGGTGATAATCTTAGCACTATCGCAAAACGATATGGTGTAACTGTTGCCGATTTACAAAGATGGAACAACCTGTCAGACACCAGAATAAATGTTGGACAAAAATTACTTGTAAGTAAAAACTCAACGGTTAAATCAAACGCAAACACCACTAATACAAACACTACAACAAACCAACAAACTGCTGCAGGCAGTCAAAAAGTAATTTACACTATACAAAGCGGGGATAATTTAAGTTCTATTGCTACAAAATATAAAGTCAGCGTTGACGACATAAAAAAATGGAACGGATTAACATCAAACAACATTGTTGCAGGAAAAACACTTGTAATCTATGCCCCCGGCTCAAATACAAATACCAAGACGACAACTAACACTACAACCAAAACTTCAAATCAACAAACAACCAATACTTCGCAAAACAAAATTAGCACAGTGCACTTTGTTAAGAGCGGAGATACTCTCTGGTCTATTGCACAAAAATATAATACCACCGTTGACAAAATTAAAAAAGACAATAATCTGACTTCGGACAAATTAAGTATTGGTCAAAAATTAACAATAAAATAAAATGACTTTTTCATTTCTGGATTTCATTTATTCATTGCAATATTTACCGGGTCAACCATTAGGGTTTCAATCGGTAACATTTTTTATACTGTTTGCATTTTTCTATTTGCTTTATTCCGTTTTCTATAACAACCGTGCATTACGAAATGGTGTTTTGTTGCTTTTCAGCTTATATTTTTATTATAAAATATCGGGATTTTTTGTAGGTGTAATGATTTTAATGGCAACAATTGACTTTTTTATTGGTAAAGGCATAAGTAGCTCCAAATCGGGTTCAAATAAAAAGATATTGTTGTTCCTGTCTGTTATAATGAATGTTGGAGCATTAATGTATTTTAAATATACCAACTTTATCATTGAAACATGGACGGGCATTACGCATCCCGGAGCTGAACCAATAGTATTAAAAATTGTTCAGCCATTAGGCATATCGTATTTTGTTTTCAAATCACTCACATATATTTTTGACATACATCGCGAAGTTATTGAAGAACCAGAGAGAAACTGGTTTCGTTATGTTTTGTATGTGTCATTTTTCCCGAATATTTTGGCAGGACCAATTTCAAAAGCACGGGATCTTTTACCTCAGTTTATATCGAAACCTATAATAGACCAAAATATTATAAGCAAAGGCTTGTTTCTGATAATGATAGGGCTAATCAAAAAAATTGTTTTTGCCGATTATATTGCTGCCAATTTGGTTGATCGTGTATTTGAAAGCCCACAATATTTTACTGGTATAGATGCACTAATGGCTGCTTACGGGGGAATGCTGCAGCTGTTTTTTGATTTTGCGGGATACACTGACATGATGGTTGGATTTTCTTGTTTAATGGGCTTTACAATTGAACACAACTTCAACAAGCCATTCCTGGCAGGCAATATTACTGAATTTTGGCGTCGCTGGCACATTACACTTTACAAATGGCTAAGCGAATATTTATATCAGCCCCTTGCTTTTGCATGGCGACGTGGTGGCAAAATACTGGTGTTGGCAGCTGTTTTCATTACCTTTTTTGTGTCGGGACTTTGGCATGGAGCTGCCTTAACCTTTGTTGTGTGGGGGTTATTGCACGGAGCTGCCATTTCATGGGATGTAATCAGTCAGAAAGCAAGAACTAGAATACAAAAATGGATGCCCAATAAAATATATACGTTTATAAGTATTTTTATCACATTCCATTTTCTTGTATTTTCTGCAGTCTTACTTAAAGTGCCAAATTTGACGAAAGCTACCGAGTTTTATAACTTTATTCTTACTACCGATTTTTCGATGTTTTCGCAATGGCTGAGTATTTACACAATTCCTTTTGCCTTAATGCTCGGCGGGTTAATTCTGCAATATTTACCCGAAAAATTATTTACAGGATTATTTAACGGATTTTTAAAAACTCATTGGACATTGAAAGCTGTTTCATTTGCCATTTTAATCATTTTACTCTACCAGCTTTACAGTCTGGACGCAATGCCTTTTATATACATTCAGTTTTAAATAAACTTATGTAAAATATATAAAATATTAAATACTTTCCCTATCAGATTAAATAAGGTTTGTGCTTTACCTCAAAAAAAGTTGCACATATTTTATATGTTTCTTTTCTTTGTATCAATACTATTGTTATGAAAAAACTATTTTTTATTTTACTGCTACTTGCAGCATTTATTAATGTTAATGGGCAACAGGATACGTCGCATAAATCCAAAATGCAATGGTTTTCCAATGCAAAACTTGGAATTTTTATTCATTGGGGTATTTATTCAACAGGTCGTGGCAGCGAATCATGGGAATTTCACAACGGGCACACAAGCCACAAAGATTATATGCTGCAATTAAATGAGTTTAATGCCGATAAATATAATCCTGCCGAATGGGTTTCTATAATACAAAATACAGGAGCCAAATACGTTGTAATTACCTCTAAACATCATGATGGGGTTGCTCTTTGGGACACCAAACTGAATAACTTAAGCACCAAAAAAAGTACTCCATGCAAGCAAGATGTTTTAACGCCATTTGTTAAAGAAGTAAGAAAAACAGATTTAAAACTTGGGCTTTATTATTCGCTGATAGATTGGACCAGCAATGATTATCCGGGTTTTTTACGGGACTCATCCCGCTACAATATAGCAGACGAACCCAAACGATGGGAAAAATTTATGAAGTTTAATAAAGGGCAAATTTCTGAAATAATTAGTCTGTTTAATCCGGATTTAATTTGGTTTGATGGTGACTGGGAACATAGTGCAGAAGAATGGGATGCCGAGGGAATTCGAAATATGATTTTAAAAAACAACCCAAAAGCCATTATAAATGGCAGATTGCAAGGATATGGCGATTATGCCACTCCTGAGCAGCATATACCAATTACAAGGCCGGACAAAGAAAATTGGGAATTATGTATGACCATGAATGAATCGTGGGGATACTATATTACAGATACGGCATACAAAACACCATACGAAATTATAAGCATTTTTGTTGACTGTATTAGTTTAGGAGGAAATTTACTACTTGATATTGGACCAAAAGCCGACGGCACAATACCGGAAGAACAACTTTATATAATGCACGAATTGGGTGAATGGAACAAAAAGCATAATGAAGCAGTGTTTGAATCGGTACCGGGTCTGCCATTAGGCCATTTTTACGGACCTACAACTGTTTCAAAAGACTCCACCATTATATATCTTTTTCTTCAGGGACATCAAAGTGGCAATGTTATAATAAAAGGGCTTGAAAACGATATAAAATCAATTGAAGTAGTAGGAACAAATCAGTCAGTTCCATTTAATATTGTTGGGAAAATTTCGTGGAGCAAGGTACCTGGTATTGTTTACATTAATGTACCTGAAGGAGTGCAGGATAAATATATGACTGTGCTTAAAGTTAATCTTGATGGAAAACTTTCCCTCTACAGAGGCGAAGGAGGACTATGATAATTTTTTAAACCCGTTATTTTAAAAATGCGGACAGGTTTTGCATTTTTTCGGATTGTATTTTTTTTCGGTTTTGCACGAATACAAAGTGGTAGCTAAAAGCAGCATACACAATACAACATATAGAATGCTTTTTCTTTTCATACACTATATTCGTTAAACAAAAATAATTATTTTTGCCTAATTAGACTATATTGCTACAGTATTAAGATAAACTGACAATAATATAGTTTTATTGCCGACTAATTTAAAAATTTCAAATGAAGGTATTAATTTATCGTATTAGCTCAATTGGAGACATTATTCTAACCACGCCCGTTTTGCGTTGTTTAAGAAAACAATATCCCGATTTTGAAATCCATTATATCACACGAAAACGATACGCTGATTTGCTGTCGTCAAATCCATATATCTCAAAATTATGGCTGATAAAAAAATCACCGCTTGAAATAGTAAATGAACTAAAAGCAGAAAAATACGACTATTTTATTGATCTTCATAAAAATTGGCGTAGTCAACGACTTATGGCATTTTTAAATACAAAATATTACACCTTTAATAAGCTAAATGCCAAAAAATGGATTTACACAAAACTTAAAATTAATCTCTTGCCTAATGTTCACATTGTTGACCGCTATTTCGCAGCCGTTAAAAAACTAAACGTTAAGAATGATTACGAGGGTCTGGACTTCTTTTTCCCGGAAGATTTTAATGATGCCATTTTTGAAAACAAGATGCCTGCTTCTTTTATTGCTTTGGCTATTGGCGGCACCTATGCAACCAAGAGATACCCCACTCCGCATCTTATTGATTTTTGCAGATTGTCGAAATTGCCAATAGTTCTTTTAGGAGGTAAAAGTGAACAGGAAGCCGCAAATGAAATTGAATTAAGTAATCCGGGCAAAGTAATCAATTTTTGCAATAAGCTCTCCATTACAGAATCTGCATTTGTTTTAAAAAAATCAAGTCTGGTAATTTCCAACGATACAGGCATGATGCATATTGCGGCAGCATTAAAAAACCCAATCATAAGTATATGGGGCAATACCGTACCAGCATTTGGAATGTACCCATATTATCCTGAAAAGCTTGATAAAAAACACATTATTATAGAAAATTTAAATTTAAAATGCAGGCCATGCAGCAAACTCGGATACAAAAAATGCCCTAAAAAGCATTTTAAATGTATGAATGACATTTCGCCAAACCTTATTTTAGAAAAAGTAGAATTTTTATTGAATACCACAGAGCATTCTTAGCCCTCGTGATGATATGGCTCATTACGCATAATTGTTAAAGCCCTATAAATTTGTTCGGCCAGAATTAACCTGACCAATTGATGAGGAAAAGTAAGTTTTGACAGCGACCATGTTTCGTTTGCTCTTTTTAGAAGGTCATCGCTAGCACCATAAGCTCCGGCAATAACAAAAACAATCCTCTTTGCGCTTGACGTATCAAAAATTTTTCTCAAATTATTCGAAAAACTCATACTTGAATGTTGCCTGCCTTTTTCATCCAATAAAATAACATAGTCGCCGGGCAATAAGGCTTTTATTATTTTATCACATTCGGCTTTTATCATTAAATTAACATCAGATATATGCTTTACATCAGTAGTTTCAGAAAAGTCCCACTGACAATATTTTTTTATTCTTGCACCATAAAAGCTCAAACCTTCCGAAACAAAGTCAACACGCGTTTTACCTGCTGCAATAACTGATAATTTCATGTTAAAATTTAAATTAGTTTCAAAAATTGTATCTTTGGCTCAAATTTTGAGCAAATAGGCAAAATGCAAAATAAATGAAATATTTTATTATACTGATATTGCCATTTTTTTATTTGTTTGGTTTCTCGGCCAACAATGACACTCTAAATATACCAGACGTTAAAGCTGTCAATGATAAAATTTCCGACGCCATTCGTTCGGGTGATGCGTCAAAACTGGCAGAGTGTTTTGCACCAACCATACAGCTAAGCGTGCCCGGCAAAAAAGGCGATTTCAGCCGAACCCAGGCCGAAATAATAATGCGTGATTTTTTCTCGCAATATCCCCCAAGCTCATTTTCAATTAATTCTGAAGGAAAGACATCTGGAACAAATTTTTACACTTTAGGAGCTTATACTTCAGGGTCGGTTCGCTTTAAGGTATATTATGTTGTTCAAAAAGGGGATACGGACATAACTCTTCACATTCTTAAATTCGAAATTCAGTAAAATGCACAGTAGCTTAACAATTGAGCAAATTATCGATTTAGCATTAAAAGAAGACATTGGCAGTGGCGATCACACAACACTGAGCACAGTTCCGGTCGACAGGCGCGGCAAAATGGCATTATTCGTAAAAGAAGAAGGCATAATAGCCGGAATTTATTTAGCACGACAGATTTTTCATTACTACAATCCCGACATATCAATGCAAATTATCTTGCGGGACGGTAATCCAATAAATAAAGGAGATATTGCATTTTTTGTTGAAGGACCAACACAAAGTCTTTTAACATGCGAAAGACTTGTTTTAAATTTTATGCAGCGCCTGAGTGGAATAGCCACACAAACAAATAAAATGGTTCGTATTCTCGAAGGTACAAACACTAAAATTCTGGATACCCGCAAAACCACTCCCCTGCTAAGAGAACTGGAAAAAATGGCAGTACGCATTGGTGGTGGATATAACCACAGATTCGGACTATTCGACATGATTTTAATAAAAGATAATCATATTGATTTTGCCGGTGGAATTACAAAGGCATTAAACCAAACAAAGCAATATTTAATTGATAACAAACTTGACTTGCAAATAGAAATTGAAGTCAGAAACATGAAAGAATTAGAGGAAGTTCTTAATGTTGGAATTGCAAGCAGAGTATTAATAGACAATTTTAAGCCTGATCAACTTAAAGAAGCTGTTTCATTTATTAATGGCCGCATTGAAACTGAAGCCAGCGGAGGTATTACGTTAAATAATTTGAGAGAATATGCCGAAACCGGTGTTGATTTTATATCTTCGGGAGCTCTTACTCATCATATAAAAAGTCTTGATTTAAGTTTAAAAGCTATTGACAAAAAATAAAATTAAAATAAAAAACAAGTTGCGAGAGATGCCTGTCTATGACAGGCTTCTTAATTATACCAACAACCATAAATTTCCGGGTAGTGGCGGAAAAAGTATATATATGGTGATGTCGCTCATGGTTGAGGGATTTAGGAATTCAGTTTTAGCTATGAGAGCGTCAGCATTAGCTTTCAAATTTATGATGGCGGCCATACCTGCGCTAGTTTTAATTAACACGGCGTTGCCCCTGCTACTCCCCGATGAAAGTAAAGATATTCTCTTCTCAATTTTAGGGACTTTTTTGCCAAAGCAAATATTTGCTTCTATTGCAGAACCTGTAACAGAAGCGTCCAAAGGGTTTGTTGGAGGGGTCATCTCAATTACAGCAATTACAACATTGTACTTTGCAGTTAATGGAATCAGAGCCAGTATTGTTATTTTCAACAACTCATATCATATTCGCGAAAACCGGCCACTGCATAAACAATTTGCCATTGCATTTCTGCTTGTTTTAATTTTAATGCTTTTGACTGTAGTTTCTATTCCCGTTTTTTTACTAAACAAGGAGGTTGTAGACTGGCTTCATAACAAAAACATTCTGGGGCCATTTTGGTCAGCAGGATTAGTATTTATTATAAAATATGCTTTTTTCTTTATATTCGTAATTATAATTCTCTCAATTATATACTATATAGCACCCGCTAAAAAGAAACGCTATCATCTATTTAGTCCGGGTACAATTATGGCAGCCCTTTTAACCGTTATAGCCTCAATCGGCTTTGATGCATTTATTTCAAGATTCACAAGATATGAAGAAGTATATGGGGGAATTTCCGCCTTATTTATCCTCATGCTGTTTCTTTTTGTTTTATCAATGATTTTTTTAATTGGTTTCGAAATAAATGCCGCACTTTATTATGGAACTATTACTGACAAAAAAGACAATAATTCAACAGTATAAAAACAAAAGCCTTAAAGTCAGATTAAAAATACTTTTTAGCTATTTAAAACAGATTTTTTAACTTTACAAAAAATAAGCACCATGAAATGTAAGTTTTTAATCCCAATTATTGCAATATTAATTTTAAGTTCTTGTGGTAATTCCGAAAAAAAGGAAAAAGCAGAAATGCAGGCATTTGAAGACAGTATAAAAAAAGACACCAGCGTGAATTCAAGCGTGAATGCTGCCAATGATTTTATAAACGATACTACACTGAATACTGATACAATTAAGAATACAAAAAGTAACCGCTAATTCACAGCCGTATAAAACAAATCAAAAACTAATTAATACTTATAGATAAATATTTAGTTATCTGAAAAATATAAATCTTACAGCATTAAAGGAGCTGAATTCAAGTTACAAATGCAACTTTTTTGTTTTTTAAAATTAATAATAATTTTTGATATGGAGTCAAATAGCCGAAACGCTTTCTGGGTCGGTGATTTATCTTGTATGCAATCCAGAAAAG
>Ga0255342_1003638_pt1 | contig 16810 bp, 20 predicted proteins | sample wastewater_treat_3_FD_192416 | JGI IMG/M metagenome (GOLD analysis project Ga0255342, IMG submission 192416) | Wastewater microbial communities from Lulu Island WWTP, Vancouver, Canada - plant14 | ecosystem: Engineered > WWTP > Wastewater > Unclassified | place: Canada: Vancouver, British...
GCTATTTATCCCTTTCTGAGTGATATATGTATGTAACAAAAAAACACACAGGAAGGGGATAGGAACAATGCTTACAAGGAACTTTGGAATTGAAATTGAACTTACAGGAATAACAAGGGAAAAGGCTGCAAGAGTTATAGCTGAACATTTAGAAGGAATCATTAGAAAGGATAGCGGAAACTACAAGGTTACTACACCAGACGGAAGAACCTGGCAGGTAGTTTATGACGGAAGCCTAAGATGCCAAAGAAAAGCAAATGGCCAAAAGGTTGCAGCAGAAAGAGAATACAGTGTAGAAATAGTTAGCCCAATCTTAACCTACAAAAAAGACATAGAGAGTTTACAAGAGCTAGTAAGAAAAATAAGAAAGGCTGGAGGATTTGCAAACAGCTCTGCGGGAATACACATTCACCTAGATGGGGCTGACCATACACCAAGAAGCCTTAGAAACTTCGTAAACATTATCTACTCAAGGAACGACTTGCTTTACTCAAGCCTACAAATAGAGCCAAGCAGAATGAGATATTGTAAAGCCCTAGACGAAAAGCTAGTGGAAAGAATGAACAAGAAAAAACCTACAACTTTTAAAGAAATTGAGGACATTTGGTACGAAGGCTACTACTCAAGTAGGGGTAGACATTACCATGACAGTCGCTACCATTTCCTAAACCTACACAGCTTTTTCAACGGGGTAGGAACAGTAGAGCTTAGGGGATTCAATGGAACCCTTCACGCAGGAAAAATTAGAACCTACATCCTTTTAGCCCTAGCCATGAACAACCAGGCCTTAACTCAAAAGAGTGCCAGCAGCAAAAAGCCACAGATAGAAAACCCAAAGTTTGCAATGAGAACCTGGCTTAACAGAATAGGATTTATCGGGGAAGACTTCAAAAACCCAAGGGAACATTTAGTAAAGCACCTAGAAGGAAGTGCAGCTTGGAGATTTCAAGAACTAGCCTAAAACCACAGAGGGGGAAACCCCTCTTAAGCTGGTAGAAGGGTAATAAATGTACCAACCTAAAACAAAAAGCCTACACAGGCGAAACTGTGGCGAGTGAAAGGATGATAAAGAATGGATAAAAGGCTATATGTAGCTTATGGTTCAAATCTCAATGTAGAGCAGATGAAATACAGGTGTCCTACTGCTAAGGTTTATGGAATGGGGATATTAAAAGATTACAAACTTTTATTTAAAGGTACACCGCATAATGCTTACCTAACCATAGAACCTGCAGCAGGTTCTAGAGTACCCGTTGTTGTTTGGGATATAAATCCTAGTGATGAACTGTCACTGGATAGATATGAAGGTTACCCTAACTTTTATTACAAGAAAGATATACCAGTAGAACTTGAAACAGGTGAATTAGTAAAAGCCATGGTATATATTATGACGGATAAAATTAAAGATAGAATAAACTTAAACCTTCCAAGTGAATATTATTTAAATGCAGTAAATAAAGGATATGAGTATTTTAGATTTAATTTTAAATATATCGAAGAAGCACTTAAGATAAGCAGAAATAATTAAAATCTAGGCCCACAGCTTGCCCTGTAAGGCTTTTATATAGAGCTATTGGTACAATTACCCTACCAAGATAAAGGAAGGAAGCGGTTTTGATGGATAAATTTTTTAGTCAGAAATATTGTGATAGGTGTAGAAAAGATTTAAAAGGCGGAAGAATAATGTCTATGTTTAATGAGGATTGCATCTGTATGGAATGTAAAGAGAAAGAAACAAAGGATAAAAGTTATAAAAAAGCCAGAGATAAAGAAATTGAAGAAGTTAGAAAAGGAAATTATAACTTTAAAGGAATAGGGAAATAAAAAAGTTAAATAGAATTTTATAGGAAGCCTTCGGGCTTCTTTTTACTTATGGAAAGGAGGCGGCACTAATTAGAAAACTAAAAGATTATAAACCTACTAAATTTATGGCCAAGGATTCAGTCTATGATGAAGATGCCGCTGATTATGCTGTTTCATTTATTCAAGCACTTACTCATACTAAAGGTAGATGGGCAGGAAAGCCCTTTGAATTAATAGACTGGCAAGAACAAATTATAAGGGATATTTTTGGAACTATAAAACCTAATGGATATCGCCAATTTAATACAGCCTATGTTGAAATTCCAAAGAAAATGGGAAAATCTGAATTAGCTGCAGCTATTGCTCTCCTTCTTACCTGTGGAGATGGCGAGCAACGGGCTGAGGTTTATGGCTGTGCTGCTGATAGAAATCAAGCTTCTATTGTTTTCAATGTTGCAGCTGATATGGTAAGAATGTGTCCTCCTCTAGCCAAAAGAGTCAAGATTTTAGATTCTATGAAAAGATTAATCTATCAGCCTACAGGAAGTGTATATCAAGTCCTCTCTGCTGATGTTAAAAATAAACACGGATTTAATACCCATGGTGTTGTATTTGATGAACTTCACACTCAACCAAATAGAAAACTTTACGATGTTATGACCAAAGGAAGTGGTGATGCTAGAACCCAACCACTCTATTTTTTAATAACTACGGCTGGGGATAATCAAAATAGTATCTGCTGGGAAGTCCATCAAAAAGCTGTAGATTTACTTGAAGGTAGAAAAACTGACCCTACCTTCTACCCTGTTATTTATGGTGCTGATATGGATGATGATTGGACAGACCCTAATGTTTGGAAAAAAGCTAATCCCTCCCTTGGAATAACTGTTACTATGGATAAGGTCAAAGCTGCCTTTGAGTCCGCAAGGCAAAACCCTGCTGAAGAAAATAGTTTTAGACAATTAAGACTTAATCAATGGGTAAAACAGGCAATTAGATGGATGCCTATGGATAAGTGGGATTCCTGTGCTTTTAAAGTAGATCCAGAAGATTTAAAAGGCAGGGTTTGCTATGGTGGACTTGACCTCTCTTCTTCTACGGATATTACAGCCTTTGTTTTAGTCTTTCCACCTATTGATGAAGATGATAAATATAGCATCCTCCCCTACTTCTGGATACCAGAGGAAAATATTGACCTTAGAGTAAGACGAGATCATGTAAATTATGATTTATGGGAAAGGCAAGGTTTTATTAAAACCACCGATGGTAATGTTGTTCACTACGGTTTTATAGAGAATTTTATTGAGGAACTAGGTATGGATTATAATATAAGAGAAATCGCCTTTGACCGCTGGGGAGCTATTCAGATGACACAGAATCTTGAGGGTATGGGTTTTACAGTAGTACCATTCGGTCAAGGTTTTAAAGATATGAGCCCACCTACTAAAGAATTAATGAAGCTTACTCTAGAAGAAAAACTAGCCCATAGTGGCCACCCAGTACTTCGTTGGATGATGGATAATATATTTGTTAGGACTGACCCTGCTGGAAATATTAAGCCAGATAAAGAAAAATCTAGTGAGAAAATTGATGGTGCTGTTGCTACAATAATGGCTTTAGATAGAGCTTTAAGAAATGATGGTGTAAGCACTGGTAGCGTATATGATGAAAGAGGAATATTGGTATTTTAACAGAAAAGATAAAAAAACATTGACATAGTTGCACAATACTCATATAATGTATTTAAAGGAAGGTAGTACTACCTTCATAATTATAGGAGGTGTGCTTATGCCACGTATAAATTTATCAGTTGACCAAGAATTATTCGATTTATTGCAAGAAGCCGCTGATGAGCAAAATTGTACAGTTAATGTACATATAATCAGCATCTTAGAAGGCCTATATAAACAAAATCCTTTTGACTACCAAGCGGCATTAAACAAGCTAATTGATGAGACTAGTTTAAAAAGTCACGGTGAAGAATTCATTCTTGCTGATCTGCACTCGTTTGCTGAAATATCTACTGCTAAAGCAGAGGATACAAAAATTAAACCATCAATTGTAAGAGCAAGATTAGGTAAATTGTTTAATGCAGCCGTACAAAATAACAAAGTCCCTTTCATTGAAAGAGCAAAAAAAGAAGATGATGAATTGAAGTTCTTGAATAGAGCAGCAGTCTATATTAAGAATGAAAATAAGGAAATAACGGAGGCCTAAAAAAGAATGAAAAATATTAATGAAGTAAATAAAGCATTAGATCTAATAAATAAACATCCTGAAAATATTGCATGGCAAGATTTTACTGATAACGGAAATCCATGCTATAACCCGTATAGTGTATCATCAGATGAGATGAATGAAGAAGCTGATAGTAGAGCAGCTGTATTGAAAGCTATGCCTAAGAACTCACTCATCCATCTAAGTATCTCACAAGCTGTAGCTAGACTCCTTGGAACCAAATGGGTAACTTATGATTGGCTTTCGAAGATAATTGGAAGAATAATCGCACCCGCTGAATCTTATCATGAGTTCGAAAAGGTCATAGCCCTATCCGTTGCAGTTCAGCAAGGAATGAGAGAAAGAGGCTTAACAACGATTAATAGTATTGAAGAAGCATTTCAATAAACTAGGATGTGCCCAACAATATGAAAGTAGAATTTAAAGAGACTTCATTGCCTTTACCAAGTAATGACAATGAGGAAAAATTTAAAAAACAAAAATTAATTCATATATGTGAGATATGTGGGAAACAAGAGATTCTCACACCAGAGGAAGGTTATAAAGCAGGGTGGGACTACGCTCCTTATATGTATCCCTTTAAAGTTATAAGCCCAAGAACATGTAGTAAATGCGGTATGGAAAAAACAGCTTGGTGGGAAATTTGTGTAAAAAAGAAATCTTTTGACGAACTATCTGATCATCAAAAAGAAACTGTAAAGAGAATATATGGTGAGCCTGAAAGTATTATATTTAAAGAATAATGTATATAAAATTTTAAAGCATCTCACATAAATTAAGAGGTGCTTTTTTCATGCCCAATTTTAGGAGGTGATCATATTAATATATTTTCAAAATTATTTAAATCAAGGGCTGAACCAAAGAACAGCTTCTTTGGAAATACCTATAGTTTTTTCTTTGGCTCTACTTCCAGTGGAAAAACAGTCAATGAAAGAACAGCTATGCAAACAACAGCAGTTTATGCCTGTGTTAGGATACTGGCTGAAACCATAGCCTCCCTCCCACTCCACACTTATATTAATACTGAAAATGGAAAGGAAAAAGCAATGGATCATCCACTCTATCCCCTGCTATCTTCTTCTCCTAATCCTGAGATGACTTCATTTGTGTTTAGAGAAACACTTATGGGTCATCTTTTATTATGGGGAAATTCCTATTCACAAATAATTAGAGATGGTAGAGGAAAAATCATAGCTATCTATCCCCTGCTTCCAGATAAAATGACTGTAAGTAGAAGTGAAAAAGGGGAAATCTACTATGTATATAACAAAGAAGGTCATGACTATATTTTGAGAAAAGAAGAAGTCCTTCATATTCCAGGACTAGGCTTTGATGGCCTTATTGGCTATTCACCAATTGCTATGGCTAAGAATGCAATAGGAATGGCAATAGCTACTGAAGAATATGGAGCTAAGTTCTTTGCTAACGGAGCAAATCCAGGTGGAGTATTAGAACATCCTGGGGTTGTTAAAGACCCTCAGCGAATTAGAGAAAGCTGGAATGCGGTATATCAAGGAACATCCAATGCCCATAGAGTCGCAGTTTTAGAAGAAGGTATGAAGTTCTCCCCTATTGGTATTCCACCAGAGCAAGCACAGTTTTTAGAAACAAGAAAATACCAAACCGAGGAAATATGTAGGATATTTAGAGTCCCTCCTCATTTAGTTGGTGATTTAGAGAGGGCTACATTTTCAAATATTGAACATCAATCTATAAGCTTTGTAGTTCATACAATTAGACCTTGGTTGGTTAGAATTGAGCAATCTATTAATAAGTCTTTATTTACAGATAAAGAAAAAAAGAAATACTTTGTAAGCTTTGTAGTTGAGGGGCTTCTACGTGGAGATTATGAATCAAGAATGAGGGGTTATTCCATAGGAATACAGAATGGTTTCATGTCTCCAAATGATATAAGAAGATTAGAAAACTTGAATCCTATCCCTTCTGAAGAAGGTGGAAACACATATATGGTTAATGGTAATATGCTTAAACTTAAAGATGTGGGTGCATTTGTAAAAGAAAATACTGGAGGTGATGAAAATAAAGAAATTTTGGAATTGGATTAAAAATGAAGAAGGGGAAAGAACCTTATACTTCGATGGATATATTGCACAGGATAGTTGGTTTGATGATGATATAACTCCTAAAAAGTTTAAAGCTGAATTAATGGAATCTGATGGTGATATTTCTGTATGGATTAACTCCCCAGGTGGCGATGTTTTTGCTGCCAGCCAAATCTACAATATGCTAAAAGAATACAAAGGAAAGGTTACTGTAAAAGTTGATGGTTTAGCTGCTTCTGCTGCTTCAGTTATTGCCATGGCGGGAGATGAAATTTTAATGTCCCCTGTTGCCATGCTTATGATCCATAACCCCTCCACTCTTATTTGGGGCGAAGAAACAGATATGGTAAAAGCTAAAGAAATGCTATCAGAGGTTAAGGAAAGTATTATTAATGCCTATGAGGTAAAGACAAATCTACCAAGAAATAAGATATCTAAAATGATGGATAATGAAACCTGGATGAGTTCAAATAAAGCTGTTGAACTTGGCTTTGCAGATAAGGTTTTATATGAAGAACAAATAGAAAATACATTAATAAATAATAACTTTATATTCGACAGGGTAACGGTAATAAACACACTAATTAATAAGTTTCCTAAAAAGGAAGAGCCACCAATTAGTAATGGTACTCCCTATGAAGAATTAAGTAAAAGATTAAATCTAATAAAATAAATGGAGGGATTAATTTGAATAAAATATTAGAACTTAGAGAAAAAAGAGCGAAGCTTTGGGAATCTACCAAGGCTTTTTTAGATTCAAGGAGAAATGAAAATGGCCTTCTTTCAGCTGAAGATACAGCTACCTATGAAAGAATGGAACAAGATGTAGTAGATTTAGGCAAAGAAATAGAAAGACTTGAAAGGCAAGCAGTACTTGATTTAGAACTTTCAAAGCCTACCTCTTCCCCACTCTTCAACACCCCTAATAACACTATTGGAGAAGAAAAGAAAGGCCGAGCTTCTGATGAGTATAAAAAAGCTTTCTGGAACACCATGAGAAATAACTCTACACCTGAGATAAGAAATTCTCTTAAAATTGGAACAGATAGCGAAGGTGGATATTTAGTACCAGATGAATTTGAAAAAACTTTAGTTGAAGGCTTATTAGAAGAAAATATATTTAGGACACTAGCTACAATAATTAACACATCCTCAGGAGATAGGAAAATTCCAGTAGTAGCTTCAAAAGGTAATGCATCGTGGGTAGATGAAGAAGCACCAATTCCAGAGTCTGACGATAGTTTTGGACAAATTTCAATAGGTGCTTTTAAATTAGCAACAATAATTAAAATATCAGAAGAACTTCTAAATGACAGTGTATTTAATTTAGAATCATACATTGCTAAAGAGTTCGCTAGAAGGATTGGTTCAGCTGAAGAAGAAGCATTTTTAATTGGAAATGGAACAGGTAGACCTACTGGAATATTCAATGATACAGGTGGTGCAGGTGTAGGAACAACAGCATCCACTCAATCAACCATTAAAATTGATGAGGTAATAGATTTATTCTATTCCTTAAAATCTCCATATAGGAAAAAAGCCACTTTCATAATGAATGATTCTACTGTGAAGGAAATTAGAAAACTTAAAGATGGAAATGGTCAATATATCTGGCAACCTTCTATCACTGCAGGCGAACCAGATACAATTCTTAATAGACCAGTTAAAACTTCCTCTTATGTTCCTGGTTTAGCAGCAGGTGCAAAACCTATAGCTTTTGGAGACTTTTCATATTACTGGATAGCAGATAGACAAGGTAGATCCTTCCAAAGACTTAATGAGCTTTATGCTGTAACAGGACAAATTGGATTTAAAGCAAGCCAGAGAGTTGATGGAAAATTGATTCTTCCTGAAGCTATAAAAGTATTACAAATGAAAGCTTAGGTGATAAATATGGGTAACGTAAAGAACTACAAAGAACAAGGCAGTGAAAAATGGGTTGTTAATGGGATACTTGAAATAACTGAAGAAGGAGTACTCCTTTTAAATGGCAAACCCTTAATTAGGGCAGAATTTCAAGAGGAAAGTACAGCTACTACCATTGCCGATTTAAAGGCTGACTTTAATTCTTTACTTCAAAAGCTAAAGTACGCAGGACTAATGGAAATAAAATAATGGCGAGGTGATGGGTGTATGGTAATAACTTTAGATGAAGCAAAACTATATTTAAAAATAGATAGTGATGAGGAAGATACACTCATCACTTCTTTTATTCTTACAGCAGAGGAAATCTGTGAGGAAATACTAAGGTTTCCACTATCTGAATTTGAAGAAGTTCCAAAGTTGGTAAAACAAGCTATCCTCTACTGCATTGCTAATATGTATGAAAAAAGAGAAGGCTCCTACTACTATATGAAAAATGAAAGTGGTAATATTTCTGAAACCATTGAGATTATGAAACTAATTCTTGGTAATCTTCGTAAGGAAAGCTGGTGATTCTATGGAAATAGGTTCTTTAAACAAAAGAATAACCCTTCAAGAATTAAAGTTAACTGTTAATGAAAATGGCTTTGAAGTTGAAGAATGGATCCCTTTTAAAACAGTATGGGCAGGGGTTTCTAATCTTCATGGAAGAGAATATTTTGATGCTGCAGCTATTCAAATGGAAAATACAGTTAAATTCACTATTAGGTATCTTCCTGGAATTGACACAGCTATGAGAATATCATTTAAAGATAAATATTACAATATAACTTCCATAGACAATATTAAATACAGAAATAAATTTATTGAAATAAAAGCTATGGAGGTTGATTTAAGTGGCTAATATGAAATTAGAGGGAATGGAAAATCTATTAAATGAAATAGATAAACTAGGTCAAAAAGGATCTAGAATTGAAAACACCGCTTTAAAGGAAGCTGGAAATATAGTTAAAGAATCCATAGTAAAAGAAGTACCCGTGAGAACAGGAAAGTTAAAAGAAAACATTACTGTATCTAATGTGAAATCCAAGGATGGTGTAAAAAAAGTAGAAGTTGGACCAGGTAAAGATGAGTATTATGCTGCTTTCTTAGAGTTTGGAACTACTAATATGGATGCAAATCCATTTATAAGTAGAGGTTATGAAAATTCAAAAGAAGAAGCTGAAAAAGTAATTGTAGAAGAAATCAAGAAAGGATTAGGACTATGAGCATAAATAATGAAATAATAACTGCACTTAATGGAATTAGAGTACCAGTATCCTTTCAAACATCAAAGTCTGAAAAATACCCTTATATCACCTTTTTCACATATTTAGATAGGCCTACTCTCCACTCTGATGATAAGGAAATTATCACAGGATATTTTATTCAAATAGATATATGGTCTAAAACAGACTATACTAATTTAGCAAAAGAAGTACACCAAAGTATGCTAGCAGCCAATTTTATAAAACAGAGATACTTTGATTTATATGAAAAAGATACTAAGGTTTACCATAAAGTAATGAGATTTTTAAAGGAGGTCGAAAAATGAGCCAATATGGATTAAAAGATATACATTTTGCAATACTTGAAACTGATACTAAATCTGAGGTTAGTTACGATGATGTTGAAGAAATTTTAGGTGCAATTAATGCAAAGATTAACCCAAATGTTAACACTCAGGAACTATATGCAGATGACCAATTGTGGGAATCAATATCAGCCCTTGGAAAAATAGAAGTTGAAATTGAAACAGCAGATCTTCCACTTAAAACTAGAGCAAAGGTACTTGGAAATAAATATGAGAATGGAATCTTGATAGAAAACAAAGATGATACCCCTCCCTATCTTGCACTTGGTTTTAAATCCCTTAGAAAAGGTGGAAAATATAGATATGTTTGGCTACTTAAAGGTGTAGCACAACCCATGGGTGAAGATTTTACTACAAAGAAAGATAATGTGGAACATAAAACACCTGTTATTAAGTTTACCTTTATGCCTAGAAATTATGATGGAGATTGGAAAAGGACTGCAGATGAAGATAGTTTAGAATTTACAGGAGCAAGTTCATGGTTTAGAGAAGTTCCAATTAATAGTACTCCCCTCTCCCCTGCTGATAAATCCGAACTATTATCATCAATAGGAGTTGCACAAAATGTATTAGAAACGGCAGAAACTGGAACTGAAATTGGAAAATATCCAGAAGAAGCTTATGAAGTCTTTAGTAATGCAATAGATGATGCCCAGATAGTAGCAAATGATAATAATGCTACTCAAAGAGATGTGGATAAGGCTAAGGTAAATTTATCCCTTGCCCTTCTTACATTTCAAGGTACAAAAATACTAGAGTAAAAGGAGAATTTTTATGGAGATTAAACTTTTAATAAACGATAAAGAAAAAAACTTTGTTTCTAATTTTATCTCAGCTCGAATGCTAAGAAGAACTCTTGAAATATCAAAGAAAGTAAATTTTAATGATATGTCCCCTGAAGAATTAGACACTATGGTTGATTTTATTGTAGAAATATTTAAGGGTCAATTTACTCGTGATGATGTATATGATGGCATAGCCTCTAAAGAATTAATACCTACAATAACAAAATGTATAAATGAAATTGTAGGTGAAGTAGCTGTTGCTACTGGGGTAGATGAAAAAAACGAAGTAAGGGAAATTCAGTAGATCCAGAAGAATTTATCGACAGTATCTACATTTCCCTTCTTGAAAATAATTGGACACTTAATGATATAGATTCCATGGATATAATTTATTATTTAAAGCTACTAGATAAGAAAGCTAAAAAAGAAAGAAAATATATAGATGATATTTTATAACACCTATAATAGGTGTATTTTTTATGCCAGGAGGTGAAAAATTGGCAAGGGAAATTGGAAGTTTAAATGTAAAGATAGGTCTAGATAGCAGTGGTTTTCAAAATGGAATAGCAAGTTTAAATAGAGAAATGAGAGTTTTAGACTCTCAGTTCAAAGCATCTACTGCTGCCCTTGGAGAACATGGTAAAGGATTAGAAGGACTTAAATTAAAATCAGATAGTTTAACTAAGCAAACTGATATACAAAAACAAAGAGTTGAAGCCTTGGATGCTGCCCATAAAAAATCAGTAGAAACAAAGGGTCAAGATGCAAAGGCAACTCAAGACTTGGAAATTAAACTTAATAATGCAAAGGCAAAGTTAAGCTCCATGGAGCAGGATTTAAAGAATGTAAATAAAGAAATAGAAACCCAATCTAGCTCCTGGTATAAACTAGGTCAAGCTTTAGAGCCTATAGGAAATAAGATGCAGGATATTGGTAAAGGAATGGAAAGTGTAGGTAAAGATTTAACCAAAACTGTCACCTTGCCAATTGCAGGAATTGGAGCTGCAGCTATAAAAATCGGTATGGATTTTGAAGAATCTATGAGCAAGGTTAAGGCAATGTCTGGGGCAACAGGTGAAGAAATGGTTTTACTTGAACAAGCTGCAAGAGATGCTGGGGCAAGTACATCTAAATCTGCAAAGGATGCTGCTGATGCTTTAGGCTTTATGGCTCTAGCAGGATGGGACTCTACTACTTCTATGGAAGCATTAATGCCAGTACTTCGTCTTTCTGAAGCAGGAAACATTGATTTAGCAAAGGCATCTAGCTTAGTAACAGATTCCATGTCTGCTATGGGTCTTACTACACAGGAATTACCTGGATACTTAAATATTGTAGCACAAACTGCAAGGTCTAGTAATACAGATATAGACCAAATGGCTGAAGCATATCTAAAAGTTGGAGGTACTTTAAGGGGTCTTGGAGTTCCTCTTGAGGAATCTGCCTTGGCTCTTGGACTATTAGCCAACTCTGGTATCAAAGGCTCTGAAGCTGGAACGGCACTTAATGCTGTAATGACAAATCTTACAGCACCAACTGGTCGGGCAAAACAGGCACTTGAAGAACTTTCTTTTTCTGCCTTTGATAGTGAAGGAAACTTTAAGGGATTAGAAAATGTGTTATTTGATTTAAAAGATAAATTAGCTGGAATGACAGAGGAGCAAAGAAACACCTATCTTGCTATGATTGGTGGAAAAGAACATGTTAAAGATTTAAATGCACTTCTTAATGGGTTAGATGATAGTTATGATGATTTAACCGCTAGTATTAAAGAATCCGATGGAGCACTAGAAGATGTTGCAAAAACTATGCAGGATAATAATAAAGGATCTTTAACAGCACTTAAATCTGCCATAGAAGAATTAGGACTTAAAATCTATGATGTTTTAAAACCTTCTATAGCTAATATTATAGAAGCTATTCAAGGTTTTATTGATAAATTAAATTCCCTCTCCCCTGCTCAACAAGAAACTATAGTTAAGCTTGGATTACTTGTTGCTGCAATTGGCCCAGCCCTTCTTATCTTTGGAAAGATAATAACTGTAGTAGGTAGTGCAATAACTGCCTTTTCCACCATATCAACAGCTGTTGCAGGTGCAGGTGGTGCTATAGCAGCTTTAACAGGCCCTATTGGAATTGCCATTGCAGCTATTACAGCTATCATTGGGATTGGTGTCACACTTTATATGAATTGGGATACCATCAAAGAAAAAGCAGGATTGTTAAAAGAAACTATCTCCGAAAAATGGAATGATATAAAAGAAAACACATCTGAAGCTTGGGAGAATGTAAAGATTACTGTATCTGAAAAATGGGATGATGTTAAGACTAATACCAGCGAGACTCTTACAAATATTAAAACTGGTATTTCTGAAGGTTGGGAAAATATAAAGACTAATACATCAGAAACTTGGGACACTATAAAAACTAATACATCTGAGTCCTGGGATAATATAAAAACTACTATTTCAGATAAATGGGAAACTATTAAAACCAACACATCAGATACACTAAATAACATTAACTCAAGTATTTCTGAAAAGTGGGATAGTGTAAAGACCAAAACTTCAGAAACCTGGGAGAACTTAAAAACTAACACTTCCACCTCTTGGGGTTTCATAAAGGATAAGATTGATGAGAATGGTGGCGGAATTAAGGGTATTCTTGGAACCTATATGGATGGATATAAATTAGTGTGGGAAACTGGTTTAAATGCAATGAACACCATTACAGGTGGTAAATTTAATGATATGGCAGAGAAAGTTAAAGGAGCTTTTAATAGGATAAAAGAAGGCATCCAAAGTGGATTAGATAAAATTAGGGATTGGAATAACCAAAGAGTAGAAAATAAAGAAGCGACATTCACTACTAGGATAAGAGAAGTATTTGAAACCGTTGGAAATAAAGTAAAGAACATAGGAAAAAATGCTCAAGGTACAGATTATTGGAGAGGTGGACTTACCTGGGTTGGTGAAAAAGGACCAGAACTTATAGATCTTCCAAAAGGTTCTAAAGTTTTTAGTAATGATAAGTCTATGGAAATGATGGCTGGCAAAGGAAGTAAAGTAGAACATTCTGGAACCATAAAGGTAGTTGGAGTAAATAACAAAGATGAATTAGCTGGAGTTGTAGATATAATTATGGATCAACTAAGACGGGAGGCAAGAATTTAATGATTAGAATAGAAACCTTAGATGGACTTATTTTAAGTAAAGTTTGTAAAGAAGTCTCCCCTCTGAAGTATGAAAACATAGTAAAAAAGAATAAACTTCTTGATGGATCATACCATATTCAAATAATCGGTACTCCCATTGAATTTATTGAGTTTATTGTTATTGCCAATGAATCTCAAGTTGAAAAAATTAATTTGATAGAAGCTATAGGTGAGCCTATAAAGTTAATAGAGAATGATAGAGAATTTCTAGGGCTCATTGATAGTGCTATTGATTGGGACAGACTGACAGTAGGTTATAAAGATAGGGAAAAAAGGCTTTATGAAGGAAATATAAAATTAGTATTAACAGGTGTTGGTGATGAAGAATGAGAATGATCCCTCCACCCCTTTTAAGAAAACTAAATAATAAACATCAAACTCCTTATAACAATTCAGAGCCAAAAATGAATATATCTTTAACCAGAGCCAGAAGCTCCATTATGGATTCTTCATATTTTACAGTTGAAACTATAAGGACTAAAGCAGGAATATCAGATATTTCAATAGCACTTCAAAGATTAGTGCCCTATGGTCCACCTAATTACATTTATGAAATACACATAGATAATGGAATAGGAAAAACCACTATTAGAAAGTACCCAGATAAAAGAAAAGATGGCTGGCAGGAACAATTTGAAATTGGACCTACCATAGCTGTAGCCATAGCATTCGATGGGAGATGGATAAGAAATAGCAAAAGCAGATGGCAAATAGTTACTGATGAAAAGCCCTATATCTTCTATGTTAAACCAAATGGTCAGCTATTCACTAGACTTTGGGATAATACGGAAGAATTACTACTAGCTGAAAATGTTAAAAAGGTAAAAGCTATCCGTGGCTGGAAGTCTCAAGTAATAGGTACTGATGACCATGGGGTAATTGCAGCATATATTAAGAATAACGGAAAAGTATATTATAGAAATTTATGCGAGCAGGAAGATGGGAAAATTGTATGGGAGCCAGAAAGAGAAATAACTGAAGCTACAGGAATTTCAGTAAATTTAAACCTCTTTATTACAAATGACTATAGGACTGGAATAATAGTTGAAAATAGTCAAGGTAAGGTTAAATGGTTTATAACTTCTAGAAACTGGGCAGGTATGGCTATTGCTTCAGATAAAATACTAGCAAAACCAAATATTAAAGTTAAATTCGTGGAAACTACTAAATATAAGGTTTTTGAAGATGAAAAAATAACAGCTGGTATTAATATATCAACTGATCTTTTGTATGCATCCAGCTTTAATAAATTTTTAGAAATTGAAAACATTGATGATGGAGAAGGTAATTTTGGGAGAGTAATTAGATTTAAAACTAGCTTTGAAATTTGTGATTTAGATATTCAAGATTTCTCAGTAATGGACAATAGAGGTGTTAGGTATAATCCAGAATCCATTACCATGATTGATGACAGAGTATATCAAGCGGAGTTTTATAATTTTAATAATGCTAAAGGAGAGCTTTTATTTAAATGTTTTGGTTTATATGCTAAAAATGCAGCTGGTTTTGGTTTTAATGAATTTGAAAATACATTTAATCCAATTAATTTAGTACCCATAGAAATTCCTCCACCAAAGGTTATAAATATTAAAAATACAGATGATAAGAAAATATTAATTGAATTCGATAGAGAATTAGTAGGTGAAGTTAGTACTAGTCTATCAGCTTTTACCATTACATCAATAGCCTGGAAAGATCTCTTTAAAGATGTAGAAATAACTGAAGCTCATGAAATCTCGGATATCAAAAGAGTTTCAGAAAACAAAATAGAATTAAATATAAATCCATTAACAAGATTTAGAAGAACAAAAAAAGTAATAGTGAATTATGACAATACAAAAGGCCTTCTCTTTGGTGAAAGTGATCCTGTTGAAAGCTTTAATTATGAATTTACACCAAATATAGATATAATATTAGACCCTGCAGCAAGAGAAAAAATAGAGTTATCTAATAATATTGATGTTAGTTTTATTAAGGTTGATTATAGAGAAAGATTTGCTAATGATAAAATAACGGCCAAACCAGATATTTCAGTAGAATTTATAAATGTAGAAGAAATAAATCCATAGAAAGGAAGTGATAAATTGGATATTAAAATTGGAAGCAAAATTCATAATAGATTTGATATTGAAGTTCGGGATAAAGATACTGGAGAGTTAAAACAAAAAGGCCAAGCTGAAAATATAATTCTAGATAGAATGTATACTAGGCTTTGTAACTTTAACTCATACTTCTCCTACATTCATTTTGGACAAGGAACTGGAACTCTAGATCCATCAAGAGAATTATTATTTGATGAATTAGGATATAAATCAGCTGTTACTGAAGATACTGTTAAGGACTTTCCTATTAGTAAATGGACTAGAAAAATAGTATTAAATCCAGAAGAATACGTTGGTAACTCTATAAAAGAAGTTGGTATTAGTGATACCTATAGTAGTACAAAATCAAGAAGTTATATTAATACTCATGCCTTAATAAAAGATGCAGAAGGAAATCAACTAACTATTGAAAAAACAGATACTGATGTAGTTATAATTTATGCTACTGTTTTTATTGAACTTCAAAATAGAAGTAATCACATAAGATTTGATGAAAATCCAAACAATCCAATAATAACATATCTTACTGGTGGTTCTTCCCCAGGGAATACTTTAAGTATTGGAACTTATTCTGGAGATACCCCTTACTACATTGGAATGGAGATGGGAACGCAGGCATTAACAAGGGCTGCTAATGTGGATGAGAAAAAAATAATTTATTCAACACGAATTGGGATTGATGCCTTTAATAATATAAAAATATCAGAAATAGGTCTACAAAAAATTTTTAGATGTAATTTAGAGAAATCCGAAATATGGAAGGGCCATAAATTAGAGCAAAAACAAATAGGAATCGGTGATGGTGAAAATACAATATTTGATTTACCAGATTTGAAAATGAAAAATCTATCTCTATTTATAAATGGAAATCCAACTACATCATTTTTACTAGATGATCCTAATAATGACTTTCCATATATTCAATTAAGTGAGGTAGTTGAAGATAATGAAGTTAATTCAGATATAAATGGAAGTCCATATAATCGCACTACAATAGCAGGTATGCAAACTCATACTTTTAAAGTTAATCCAGAAAAAATCATAGGAAAAACTTTAATTATCTCTGGATATTCTTCTAGTACTGGAAACTGGGATATGTATGTATATGG
>Ga0255342_1003642_pt1 | contig 16796 bp, 16 predicted proteins | sample wastewater_treat_3_FD_192416 | JGI IMG/M metagenome (GOLD analysis project Ga0255342, IMG submission 192416) | Wastewater microbial communities from Lulu Island WWTP, Vancouver, Canada - plant14 | ecosystem: Engineered > WWTP > Wastewater > Unclassified | place: Canada: Vancouver, British...
ATCGCCGGTGCCTGCGGCGCGGGTGCGCCGTTGATGAAGGCCTATTGGGACAAGTTGCTGAAAATACGCAAAGGGATCGGGCCTTACGGCTGTGACACCGCCAAATGGCTCACGCCTGAGGCGATGCTCGAATGTTACGACTTGCAGAATCGCGCGATCGCGGCGACGACCGGGGATGTGCGCACTCACGCGCAGGTGGAGAAGCTTTCCGCCGCGATGCTCTGCGCGTTGGTTTACCGCTACAAGGATCTGCTGGCGCATGCCCAGGCGGAAAAAAGGCAGATCCCCGAACGTGTCGCACTCATCGACCGCTTAGAAGAGCTTGGCAAGAAATACCGTTGCAGCACGTACCGCGAGTGGGACGATTACAGCAACATGATCAAAAAAATGCATGCGGGTGAGATCTGACCCCGCGCGCATTCTTATTACTTCTTACTTCAAGTTCTTGCTTTGCTCCCTATCCCGTGTTGCGCGACGATGTGGTGCGTGGTAGAGTATCAGTGTGTTCGTGGAGGTGCGACATCGCTATACGGGCGGTTGGCACCAGATTACAGTGAGGAGGGTGGTTATGCTGAATGCAGCGAAATATCTTTTTTGCGGCATTCTCAAGCCTGATGAACGGATTGGGAACGGCATAGTAGGGCAGGACGTCTTGGACTGCCCATGCGTGTCAGACATCCGCCCTCTTTTCGGCGCCGTACTATGACCACCTAACCTTCAGCAAAGAGAAGCACCGGAGCTGGCGTTGCCCACCATCAGGGCGTAGCGGCGCAGCCATCCGCCCATGTCGCGCGGCTGCCAAGCCGGCGCGGCGGCGCGGCGGCGCTCGATTTCGGAGTCGTCAAGCAGCGCTTCCAAGCGGCGTCCGGGAATGTCGATGCGGATGCGGTCGCCGTTACGCAGCAGCCCGATCAGACCGCCTTCGGCCGCTTCGGGCGAGACGTGGCCGATGCAGGCACCACGCGTGCCGCCGGAGAAGCGTCCGTCGGTGATCAACGCCACGGATTCGCCGAGCCCCGCACCCATGATGTAGGAGGTCGGGCCCAGCATCTCTTGCATGCCGGGGCCGCCGCGCGGACCTTCGTAGCGGATGACCACCACATGGCCGGGCTTGACCTTGCCGGCGAGGATGCCTTCGCACGCCTCTTCCTCAGAGTCGAAGCAGATGACCGTTCCCTCGAAGGTCAGCATGGCAGCAGAGACGCCGGCCTTTTTGACCACCGCCCCTTGCTCGGCCAGATTGCCGCGCAAGATGGTCAGCCCGCCGTCTTTTGAGTAGGCGTTGTCCAGCGTGCGGATGACCTGTGCGTCCTTGACCTCGGCGGCGGCGATGATCTCGCCGATAGTCTGGCCGCTGACGGTCAGGCAGGTGGTATCGAGCAGGCCCGGAATGTCGGCGATGCGCTTGAGGATCGCCGGGATGCCGCCTGCGGCGTCGACATCCTCCATGTGGTAGGCACAGGAGGGCGCGACCTTGCAGACGTTCGGGCAGCGTTGCGAAATGGCGTTGATGCGGTCGAGATCGTAGTCGATGCCCGCTTCATGCGCGATGGCGAGGGTGTGCAGTACGGTGTTGGAACTGCCGCCCATGGCCATGTCCAGCGCGAAGGCGTTGTCGATCGAGGCGCGTGTGATGAGATCGCGCGGGCGCGGGGATTCGTTCCGTGCCATCTCGACGACGCGCTGTGCCGCGCGCCGCCAGAGGTCTTTGCGGGCTGGGTCGTCGGCCAGGATCGAGCCGTTGCCGGGCAGCGCCAGACCGATCGCCTCGCAGAGGCAGTTCATTGAGTTGGCGGTGAACATGCCGGAGCAGGAGCCGCAACCGGGGCAGCTCGCCTCTTCGATCTGCGTCAGTTGTTCTTCGCTGATGGCGCCACTCTTGTACTGGGCCACGCCTTCAAAGACCGAGATCAGGTCCATCGCCCGTCCGTCAAACTTCCCGGCGCGCATCGGCCCGCCGCTGGCGAAGATCGTGGGGATGTTGGCGCGGATCGCACCGAGGATCATGCCGGGGGTGATCTTGTCGCAGTTGGGGATGCAGATCATGGCGTCAAAGCAGTGCGCCTTGACCATGGACTCCACGCAATCCGCGATCAGTTCACGGCTGGGCAGCGAGTACTTCATGCCTCTGTGTCCCATCGCGATACCATCGCAGATGCCGATCGTGTTGAATTCGAAAGGTATTCCGCCCGCCTCGCGGATGCACTGCTTGACCTGCTCCGCGACCTTGTTGAGGTGGCAGTGTCCCGGAATGACGTCTGTGTAGGAGTTGCAGACACCGATGAACGGTTTTTTGAAATCATCCCGTTTGACGCCGGTGGCCATGAAAAGGCTGCGGTGGGGGGCGCGCTGGAATCCGGTTTTGACTTGGTCGCTGTTCATAGGAGTTAGGATTTAGGGGTTAGGATTTAGGAGTTAGGATTTAGGAGTTGGGGTTAAGGGTTGGGTTAAAGCTTTGCGGTTGTAGCGCGGGAGAGGTAGGTGCCGGTCGTGGTGTCCACGATGATCGCTTCACCGGCTTCCAGATACTCGGGTACCTGAACCACCAGTCCGGTCTGACATTTGGCGGGTTTGGTACGTGCCGTTACCGAGGCACCCTTCATCACCGGATCGCAGGATTCGATGGTCAGCACCACCTTGTGCGGCACTTCGATCGTAAGGACCTTGCCGTCGGAAATCAGCGCGAAAATACCCTCCATGTCTTCGACCAGATAGTCGAGCTGCTCTTCGATGGCCGCTGCCGGGAGGGTGAACTGTGAGAAGTCCTCGGTGTCCATGAAGGTGTAGAGGTCGTCCTCCCGATACAGGTATTGCACCGGACGACGCTCGAAATCGATATCATCGAACGGCTCTTCGCCCTTGCAGGAGACGTCCTGTTTGGCTTTGGTGATCAGGTTGCGGAAGCGGAAATGGTAGATCGATGCCGCACCGCGGGCACTGGGGGTTGTGATACTCAGGTTTTCAAGCACATGAGGCAGCCCGCGAATGCCGACGAGACTACCTTTCTTGAGATCGCACGCTTTTGTCATAATGGTTTCGCTCCGATAAAAATGCGTAGTTTACTCGGCGGAGGCCGGTTTTGTCGAGTGCGCGAATGGCTTTGGATAAAGCTGACGGTAAATTTCTAGCGTGGCGCGCGCGGCCTCGGTCCACGAAAAGTCGGCGGCACGCGCCAACCCTTTGTCGCGGTAGGCGTCGTGCCAGTCGAGCGAGATGAGGGCGGCGTGAATCGCGCGACGCCACTCCTGACGGTCGATCGGATGTACCAGTTTCGCGGCACCGCCCGTGATCTCTTTGTGTACGCCGAGCGCGGAGCAGATGACCGGCGTGCCGCAGGCCATGGCTTCCAGCACCGGGAAGCCGAATCCCTCGACTAGGCTCGGAAAGAGCAGGGCGTGCGCCGCGCTGTAAAGTGCCGGCAGGTCAGCCTCGGGGACCCACCCTAACCACAGCACACGCTGCCCCAACCCCAGTTCCTCGGCCTCCCGCCGCAGCGGGCTATTGTCGCTGTCGAAACCGGCTAGCACCAACGGCATCGAGGCGGTCGGATCCATCAGCGCCAGGGCGTGCAGCAGGGTGGTCACATTCTTGTAGGGGCGGTCGGAACCGACATACAGTAGAAAGCGCTCGGGCAGATGGTAGGTTTGCCGGATCGCCTCGACGGCCTCTTTGGGTTGCGGTTGGAAAGCGGGGGAGACCCCGTGGCGGATCACCACGCTGCGCCGTACGGCACGGGTACCGAAGAAGCGGGTGCAGTTTTTCAGCGCGTCTTCGGAAACACCGATTAACTTGCGGCAATGACGTAGTGCGCGTCGGCCCGCCAGATGCCAGAACAAGCGGGTCGCAAAAGAGCTGTATTGCGGGTGCGAGAGCGGAATGACGTCATGCATCGTCAGCACCAGTTTGCCGGGGACGCGCAACGGGGTCAGGAGATAAGGGGCGTGAATAACCTGCGGTCGGATCGCGCGCATCAACCGCAACGTCTGCATGTGGCTGCGGAAAGTGGTGAGGTCCGCCTCAACACGGTGGAGTGTTACGCTCGGATGATCCAAGCACGGGATATCTGCCTTTTCTGGCAGGATCACATGTAGCCGCTCATCCGGCTCCAACTCCGGCAACAAGGCGGCCAGCAGTTCGCGGATGTAACGGTTGATGCCAGGAAAGTCACGAGTCGCCGCGCGGGCGTCGAAGAGCAGTGTATGGTTACTCTGCATCGCGGTGCGCGGTCCTCAATAAATCCGTTCGTGACGGGTAGACGCTAAATCGATACGATATTGTCATGTTACAGTGAATGGGTGCCGGCCGGGGCTATTCCTGTCCCTGCCGAAAATCCCATTACCTTTACCATAATCGGGGCGCTATTCCAAGTGCTCAGACAAGCGATGGAACCCCACCATACAAACCGCGTGATTCTGTTGACTGGCGACGGCAAGGGCAAAACCACCTCGGCGCTGGGCATGGCGTTGCGCGCTGCGGGACACGGCCTGCGCGTCTGCGTGGTGCAGTTCATCAAGCAGCGTACGGATACCGGAGAGGCGCAGGCGTTGCGTCTGCTGCCCGGCGTGGAGCATCTCATTTGCGGTAAAGGTTTCGTACGGGAACGCAAGGGCGAGGCGTTCGAAGCGCACGCGCAAGCTGCGCGCGCGGGGTTGGCGCAGGCCGCCGAACGGCTACGCGATCCTGTCTACGGCATGGTCGTGCTCGATGAGGTGTGCGGCGCGGTTTCGCTTGGACTGCTAGATGCTCAGGCGGTTGTCGGAGTGCTCGCGCAGGCCTCGCCGGGAACAGTCGCGGTGCTGACCGGACGTGACGCCCCGCCGGAACTGCTCGAACTGGCCGACACTGTCTGTATCGTGAGCTGCGAAAAACATGCCTACGAGCAGGGGTGCCCCGCCCAGCCCGGCGTGGAATGGTAGGGGAATAGGTAATAAGTAAGAGGTAATAAGTAATAGTGTCGACGGCGCCAATAAAAAACAAATTGTTTCTCACACGAAGGCACGATTGGGTTGCGGGCTTCGCCCACGTTAGTGTGTTAATGAACTAAGGGTGGGGTTACGAATCCCGGATGACCTCGACGCCGTCGAGCGATGCGGCGGCGTGTTCGCACGTCAGCATGCCGTATCCGAACTGTCGGTAATCCGCATGAATCAGCCGATCGGCAAAACCGGGGTTGGCGTGAGCCAAATCCTTGTTTTTAAGGATGCGTCCGGCCGCTTCCGAAAAACGGAAGCCTTCGCCCTCACTCAAAACAGCGAGTGCGGCGAGCGCGGCTGCTTTGGGCATTTTGTAGTGGTGTTGGAGGGCGAAGTAACTTTCGACGGCAACTAAATCGCCGATCCAACACGAGCCGCCGGACTGGATGATTGCCATCACGCGGGTTGCGGTTTTCAAGGCGAGGCCGCGTGGCTCGCCCGTCAGCAGGCGCAGGACGACCGAAGTGTCCAAGCCGCAGGTCATTTCCGGCTCCTCGCAATGCTTTCACGTACGGCCGTCATGTCGTGCTGTTTGACTTTGGCGGCATAGGTGTTCGCCACGCCAAACCACGGCGGCAGTTCCTGCGGGGATTCCCTAACCTCATGCGCCGTTTCCGCCGAATGATCGACCCATTCCGAAAAGAGACGGATCGCGACATCCCTGATCGAGCGTCCCGCCAGAGCGCTCTTAGCTTTGACGCGTCGGTAGAGGGCGTCCGGTATGTCCAATGTTGTTTTCACATAAAACAGGATAGCTGTATTCCCGTCTTCATGCAAGAGGGAAAGTGCAAAGCAGATCGAATGAAAATGAACTGTGCAGGAACTAAGGGACAGGTGTTTAGACGACCAAATCCTCCTTCAGGTGCGCTCCAACGGCGTTGAAGCGCATCCGTCTATTCTTCAATCAACGTGAGGGTGATCTCGCGTGATTTTCCCGCGTTTGCGATTGTGAGTTTTACGCGGTCACCAGGTTGGCGCGGGTCCAGCATTGCCTGCACATCCTCAATTGTCACGACGGCCTGTCCATCTACCGCGACAATGATGTCTCCGAAAACTAACTCGCCGAAACGGTTGATGCCAATGCCCGTAAGGCCCGAGCGTGCGGCAGGGGTTTGCTCAAACACTGCGTAGATCGCAACGCCGTTCAGGCCCGCGCGTGCAGTGACGTGGTCGGGCAGGAGCCGGACGCCGAGGCCCGCCCGCGTGACCCGTCCTTTTTCGATCAGTTGCGGCACGACACGCGAAACGGTATCGGACGGCACCGCAAACCCGATTCCGGCGTAAGCACCGCTCGGACTCAGGATCGCGGTGTTGACACCGATCAGCCGCCCGCAGCAAGCGAGCAGCGGCCCGCCCGAATTACCGGGGTTGATCGCCGCATCGGTCTGGATTACGTCGTGGATCCTGCGGTCGGTCATCGAAGTGATGGTGCGTCCTAACGCACTGACAATGCCAGAGGAGAGGGTGGTGTCGAGACCGAAGGGATTGCCGATGGCGTAGACTTGCTGGCCGACCTCAAGGTCGCGTGACGCCGCCACCTCCACCGGCACGAGCCGGTCGGGAGGCGCGTCGATCTTGAGCACAGCCAAATCGTAGTCCGGCGCAATACCCACCAACTTCGCGTCGTACTGCGTACCGTCCGGGAAGGTGACGGTTAGCCTGTTGGCCTGATGAACCACATGGTAGTTGCTGACGATGTGGCCCTTCTTGTCCCATACGAAACCGGAACCGGCTCCTTGGGGTACCTCGTAAATCTGGAAATCGAAAAAGAACCCGCGCCGCACCAGCGCGTTGTTCGCGACCGCGACCACCGAGGGCGAGACACGTTTATAGACAAGCGTGGCCTCGGTTTCGCGGGCGCTCCGGCTGGACGGTTCGGCGTATGCGTCAGCGGTCGGAGGCGCCTGCTGAACGATACGCGTGCGTTGTGCCTCGCGGAGTTGAAATACCAAAAACAGAACCATGGCGATCAACGCCAACGTGAGCAAAGGTGAACGCATCGTGTTCATTCCGTCCTAACTTCCCGCACTCCGCATTCCGCCGCGCACATGCGACGCCACATCAACCAGATCGCAATACTTTTGCCATCGATCAATTCACCTGCGTCCAAGGCCGCGTCAAGCGCTTCAGCGGTCATCACTACGGGTTCGAGGTTTTCATCAGAGTCCAGACGCTGCGTGCGAGGTTCCTGCGAAAGACGCGCGTAGTACAAATGCAGGCGCTCTTCCGAATAACCGGGACACGGAACGATCACGCCGATTTTTTTCAATGAGACCACTTCGTATCCGCTCTCCTCCTCCATTTCCCGCCGTGCGGCCGAGTCGGGATTTTCACCCTCCTCCAAACAGCCCGCCACCACCTCCAGCAACGCCTGTTCGACGGCCTTACGGTACTGCCGGATCAACACATAACAACCATCCGGGCGTTGCCCCAAAATGACTGCGGCACCGCGATGCCGCACAATCTCACGCACTGACCGACGTCCGTCGGGAAGTTCAATATCCATCACATCGATGACCAGCGCGCGCCCCTCAAATACACGTTGCACGCCCAGTGTCTTTTCTGTCAGGTTCATGTCAGCATGATACCGTTCCCGCATCGAGATATCCACCGCAATCTGTTTTGGGTTTCAACTTCGCGCGGGCGAACGCATTGATGGATTGACTTGGGCAGGGGGGTCTGCGATAATGCGACTATGAGTGTCGGATGTGGCACAGATGGGATGGTGCAATGAGGCGAATTGATTTGTCAGGCGACTGGAGTGTGCGAAAAGAAGGTTCGAAGAAAAGCCTGCCGGCGTTGGTGCCGGGCTGTATACACGCTGACCTTCTGACAGCGCAAGAGATTGAAGACCCGTTCCCGGGCATGGCGCTTGAGGCCATGTCGCGCGTGTGCGAAAGCGCATGGGTTTACGAAAAAGTTTTTATGTCTGAAGATTTTTCGGACTACGACAGCGTGGTGTTGCGGTTTGACGGACTTGATGGACGCGCGGTGGTATCGCTTAACGATGCAGAACTTGGCTGTTCGACGAGCGCCTTCGAATCGCTGGAATACGATGTGAAGGCGCTTATCAAGCCCGGCAAAAATAAGCTGACCGTGGTGTTTGCGGCTGCTACAGACCAACCCCTGCGCCGCCAGATGTCGTCGTCGCTTGGCCGTTGGCAGCCCAAATCGGCGACGGTCGGCATCAGCGGCGATGTCTCGGTAATGGCTTTCTCCAATGTGCGAGTGCGCCACGTGGTCATTCAACAGGATCATTCCGTTGCGGGAGAGGTCGGCCTGAATGTGGTGGTAGACACAGAGCGCTTTCGTCCCGAGATGCACCTCGAAGTTTTGGTCCGTGTCTGCTACAAGGGTAATATCCTTCACGAGGCGCGCGACATTTTAAACGTGGATCGCCTGTCGCTGAATGTCCCGGTCAAGAACCCTCAGCTTTGGTGGCCGGTCGGTATGGGTGAGCAGCCGTTGTATGAGGTCACGGTTGATGTGCTGACGGGGCGTACATGTCATGAGCACATCCCGCGGCGTATCGGACTGCGCGACTTCCGTATGGAGGAAACAAAGGTAGGAGGCGAGGTCTCGCGGCACTTTTTCATCAACGGGATGCCGATGTTTCTGAAAGGTGCGAGTTGGATGCCGGCCGACCTTTACGTTGCGCGCCTGACGCGTGTGGAGTATGCGCGTCTCGTCAAGGCGGCGGCGGTCGGCAATATGAACTGCCTGCGCGTTTGGGGCGGCGGTATCTATGAGAATGAAGCCTTTTACGATCTGTGCGATGAGTACGGTGTCTGCGTGTGGCAAGACATGATGCTCTGCGAGGCGCAGTCGGAAAAGCCGGACGATGCTGCACTCGCGGCTTGCGAGCGCGAGGTGGCCGGCGCGATCCAGCGACTGAGTCACCACCCCTCGGTGGTGATGTGGTGTTGCGGGGATGGCGGCGGCAAAGGCGTACACGCCGCGTACGTTGCGACGATCGAGAAAACGGTGAAGCGCGAAGATCCCGGTCGGCCGTGCTTACCGCCGATGGCGCACGATCCGTTTTCTATGGGGGGGTGTCCGGATTTTCAGAGTTTACCCGCATTCCCCGAACCGCGCGCGGCGGCCACCTATCTCAGTGAGCCCGAGCGTAATGTGTCGCACCCCGTCAGCCTGTTTCATACGTCGCCGGCGGACGGTGCCAAGCGCATTTTCGCTACCTGCGTGGATGAGTTCCTGATGCCGTTCGGTTTTGAAAACACACTGTGGCTGAGTCAGATCCAGCAAGCGCTGGCCGTCGAGCAGCAGGTCATGCGTGGGCGTTGCGAGACGGATGACGGACAGGGCGGGGCGATCTTCTGGCACTTCAATGACTGCTGGCCTACGGCGAGTTGCTCGTCGGTGGATGCAGGCGGCCGGTGGAAGGCCCTGCACTTTGCGGCGCGTCGCTTTTTCGCCCCTCTGACCCTTGCGGGGCGCCGTCAAGGGGCGACGGTCGAGGTGTTCGCTTTCAATGATGGCGCCAAGCCTTTCAAGGGAGAGGTGCAGTGGCGCATGACGCAAATGGAAGGCTCCACGGTTCTCGAAGGCACTAAAAAAGTCACACTCAAAGCGACTTCACGTACGCAGCCGGTGACGGTCAAAGTCGGCGATGCGCTACGCAAGTACGGCGCGCCCAACCTGCTGCTTTGGCTCTACCTGATCGACGAGCAGGGTAATCCTGTGGCATGGCAGGTCGTGCCTTTCTGCGCGTGGCGCGAATTGAATTCGCAGTCGCCACGGATACGGGCTGAAATCCGTGTGTGGGATGACAACAGTTTTGCCGTGATTCTCACGAGCCGTCACCCGGCGCTCTGGGTTTGGATCTCGCTGGGGGGCTTGGATGCGTGGTACGATGACAATTTCTTCTGCCTTGAGCCGGGACGGCCCGTTCGCGTGCGTATTACGCCCGTGGCGCGGTTGAAGCTTGACCAGTTCCGCCAGCGCATCCGGATTGGTTCGCTGCGCGATACTTGGCAAGACCGGCGCGCACTGATGCGGCAGATGATGGCGGCAGCCAAGCCTGATCTCTCTTGAGGGACGGCACGCTGTCCAAACTCATTACTCATTAACTCGAGGTTGAAAAGCGAAGGGATGGGGACGATGCGACGATATGGCATAGCGGTGATTGCAGTGTTGGCGGGGTTGGTTTGTGGGACGGCTGACGCCAAGAGCGTGAAGCTGTTGGCAGTCGGCAACAGCTTTTCAAACAACGCGCTGCGGTACTTCAAGGAAATTGTGACGGCGGCAGGTCATGAAGCAATAGTGGGGCACGCCATGATCGGCGGGTGCGATTTTGATCGTCATGTACGACATGCAGAGGCTTTTGAAAAGGATCCTGCCGATCCTCAGGGACGCCCTTACGCCGGCAAGAAGAGCTTGCAGGAACTGTTGCAGCAGGAGAAGTGGGCGTACGTGACCATCCAGCAGGTAAGTCACAAAGCACCGATTCCAGAAAGTTACCAGCCGGGGGCTGACCGGTTGATTGCGATCATCCGCAAATACGCGCCGGATGCCGAGATCGTGGTGCATCAGACCTGGGCTTATCGTGACGACCATCCGGTCGGTGGAGCAAAGAGATTCGTCTCGACGGATGACATGTACCGTAAGGTGCGCACGGCTTACGATGCGTTTTGTCAGGCCAAGGGTTTTCGGTTGATCCCGAGCGGCGATGCGATGGAAACAGCCCGGCGTGACCCGGCATGGGGACCGTTCGTACCTGATCCGGCATTCGATCCCAAGACGGCGGTCTATCCCGCGCTGCCGGTCGAGAGGCGCGCGTTACACAGCGGCTACAGTTGGCGTAAGGACCCCAAGAGCGGTACATTCCGGTTGGGGGCCGACAAGTTTCACGCGAATGCGCAGGGTGAATATCTGCTGGGCTGTGTCTGGTTCGAGTTCTTTTACGGCGAGAGCGTGGTCGGCAACACCTTCGTGCCCAAAGGCGTGTCAGCTGCGGATGTCGGGGTATTGCAGCGCGTGGCGCACCGCGTGGTGAGTGAGAAGCAGCGTCCCGAGCTTCTCCCATGCGAATAAGCTACACACACACTTAGCCGCCACACTTAGTCGGGTACACTTAATCTCCACACCTAGTCGATTGCGCTAGCGACGAAGAGTTTCGACGAAGAGTTTTGGACGAAGTGTACGCGACTAAGTGCAGTGATCAGATCAGCCGTTGCGTGCTTCGAAGTCCTTCATGAAGGCGACCAACGCTTGGACACCTTCGACCGGGAAGGCGTTGTAGATCGAGGCGCGAATACCGCCCACGGAACGATGCCCTTTGAGTTGCTTCATGCCCGCGTCGGACGCCTGTTTGATGAAGAGCGTTTCCAGCTCTTCGGTCGGCAGACGGAAGGTGACGTTCATGTCCGAGCGACACTCTTTCTTGGCGGTGCCACGGTAGAAGCCCGATGCGTCGATGACGTCGTAGATCAACTGCGCCTTGTCGCGGTTCTGCTTGAAGAGGTTCTCCAGCCCGACCTTTTTCAGCCAGCGCGTGGTCAGGCAGAGCATATAGATGCTGAAACAAGGCGGCGTATTGTAGAGCGAGTTGTTCTCGATGTGCGTCTGGTAGCGCAGCATCGCCGGTAGCGAGATGTTGCCCGTCTCGGCAAAGTCTTTGCGGATCGCGACCAGCGCGACGCCGGATGGCCCGAGATTCTTCTGCGCACCTGCGTAGATCATCGTGCAGCGGGTGTAGTCGAGCGGACGGGAAAGGATGTCCGATGACATATCGGCAACCAGTGGCGAGCCGGTCTCGGGCAACTCCTTGACCTGAGCGCCAGAGATGGTTTCGTTGGTGGTGATGTGGCTGTAGACCGCGCCCGGCGTCCACTTCATCTCAGAGGCTTCCGGCATGCGCGTGGGGATGTCCTTCTGACAGTCGGCCGCGATGTTGACGTTACCGATAAGGCGCGCCTGCTTGACAGCTGCCGCGCCCCAAGAACCGGCGTTGACGTAGTCGGCAGTCTGTCTCTCGCCCAAAAAGTTCAGGGGCAACATGGCGAATTGCATACTCGCGCCACCCTGCAGGAACAGGATCGCGTAATCGTCATTCAGGCCGAGCAGCTCCCTGACATTCGCGACCGCCTCATTGTGGACCGCATCATACTCCTTGCCTCGGTGCGACATCTCCATGATGGACATGCCCGATCCTTTATAGTCCACCAGATCTGCCTGGGCTTCATGCAGAACCTCTAACGGCAGAACCGCGGGGCCTGCTCCAAAATTATACACACGTGCCATACGTTTGCTCCTTATCTGTTTGCCTGCCGGTGTGCCCTCAAGGGCTGCCTTCCCCGGTTGTCAAAACGGTCTTTATCATGCCTTGGCGTTCGATCATTGTCAATGAGGGAACTTTTGAAAACCCTTTGTACTGGACAACCCGCCCGAAAAAAACCATCATGCTCGTACCGTTCATTCATATCCTGTTTGCGTGTGCAACGGGGGATAGAAAACATGAGGAGTAAAGTACGTATGAACAATCCGATTTGGCTGATGACATCCGCTTTCCCGAAACTCACGTTCGACGAGGTGGTCGAGCGCGTCAAGCGTGTCGGCGCGCAAGGTGCCGAGTTGTGCGTCTTCCGCCGCGATGGTACACGTCGCGACCATGTGGCCACGCATCTAGATTATGAGACCTTTTCGCTGGAAGACGCCAAGCGTGTACTCGATACCTGCGCGAAAGAGGGGATCCGCATTTCAGTCGGTGCCTACGATAATCTGTTGGCAGGTGACCCCGCCGAGCGTAAGGCGAACCAGAACCATATCCTGAAGTTGATCCGCATTGCGCACCTGTTGGGCGGCGACGCCAATGACGTGTGCGTCGGCACGTTCGTCGGCTATAACCATAAACTCGGGAAAGAGGATGGTGGCTTCGCGAAGAACCTTGAACTGTATGCCGAGGTTTTCACGCCGATTGTCAAATATGCCGAAAGTTTGGGCGTGACGCTGGTCTACGAGAACTGCCCGATGGAGGGGTGGCGGCCGGCTTCGGCACCCACCACCTATAACAATCTGCCCTGCACGCTGGCGGCGCGCAAGTTGATGTACGCGCTGATTCCGAGCAAGGCCCACGGCGAGACCTACGATCCGTCGCACGATGCCTGGCAGAATATCGATCCGGTGGATGTCATTGCGAACACCGATTTCTCGCGTCTGCGCCGCGTTCACATCAAGGGTACGCGCAACCGTGCGAAAAGCCTGGCCGCGATCCAGTGGGGTCGCCTCTATCCGATGCAGCAGGTCGATGCCGATCTGGCGAAGCGCGCGGGCGTCTGCCAGCCGGCAAACGAGTGGGACCGCCACCACTACGATCCGAAACTGCCGGGTTACGGCGGATCGGACAGCATCGATTGGGCTGCCTTCTTCAAGATTCTGATGGACAAGGGCTTCTCCCGTCCGTTCGTGATTGAGAACGAGGCCGACAACTCATCGCACACCGGCAACGCCGCCGCGACGTTGCAGGGCTTCGCCGCGACCGTGCTGTCGATGGCCCCGGCGATTTGGACGCTCGATGCCGAAAAGGGCTGGTGGTTCAATCCGAAGCACCTCTCCAAACTGAAGCCGGCTGCGGCCAAGGACGTGCCGGTCGTGACCATGAAAGAACTGGCCTGATCACGCCATGTCTCACGAACCTCTCAATATCAATACTCCCACGGCATGCCGTGGGAGTGCCGACCGTGTGGCCGCGCTGGTGCGCGAGCTACTGGTGGAACTCGGCGAGGATCCCACGCGCGAAGGACTCCTGCGAACGCCCGAGCGCGTGGCGAAGGCGCTGGCCTTCTTGACGGAGGGCTACGGCCAGACCGCACGGCAGGTACTCAATGGGGCGGTGTTTCAGGCACACCTGAACCACATGATCATCGTGCGCGACATCGAAGTCTACAGCCTGTGCGAACACCATCTCCTGCCGTTCTACGGACGTTGCCATGTCGGTTACATCGCTAAGGACAAGGTGATGGGGGTGAGCAAGATCGCCCGCATCGTCGACTGTTTCGCGCGCCGCCTCCAGATTCAGGAACGCCTGACAGAGCAGGTTGCCCAGTCGATCATGACCGAGGTACAGGCGGAAGGGGTCGGCGTGGTGATGGAGTGCCGTCATCTGTGCATGATGATGCGCGGCGTCGAGAAAAAAAATTCGGTGATGACGACCTTCGTGGTACTGGGGTCATTCAGGAATGATCCTGCTACGCGTCAGGAGTTCATGACGCTGATCAACCGGTAGCCTGCCATGCGGATCGCGCTTTCAACCAACTGGAATGCCGTGCGCCACGAGGCTGGCGAGCCGCTGGTCGATGAAATCCTCGGCATGGGGTTTGACGCTCTGGAATTGGGCTACCTCACGACGGAGGAACTGGCTGTCGGCGTGCGCCGCAAAGTCGAGGCCGGCGAGGTAACGGTGGACAGCGTGCACGCCTTCTGCCCGGTGCCGTTGGGTGCGCCGCATGGTTATCCCGAACTCTACCTGCTGGCATCGAAGGATGATGACGAACGGACCATGGCCGCGATTATGGTGCGCCGTACGCTGGAGTTCGGGGCCTCGATCGGTGCGCGGGCTGTGGTGCTGCATGCAGGACGTGTTTTCTTGGACGCCTGGTATAGTAAGCTGCACACCGGCACGTTGGTCGATGCGCTTGAGAAGGAGGGCGCGATCGAGGCTCCTGCGTATCAGCGACTGTTAGCCAAGGCACGGCGTCGGCGTACGACGCGTGTCCGTAAAATTTTTGATCGCTTCTGCTTGTCGCTCAATACGCTGCTGCCGGAGTTTGAGAAAGCCGGTCTTGCATTGTGTCTCGAGAATCTGCCATCGATCGAAGCGTTTCCTGATGAGGGCGAGATGGCGATGCTGAAGCGACGCTTCGATACGCCGGCGTTGGCCTATTGGCATGACATGGGGCATGGGCAGGTGCGCGCCAACTTGGGCCTGATCCGTCATGTTGATGCGGCGCGCGCGCTTCTGCCATTCACGCGTGGCATCCATATCCATGACGCGCTACCACCCACGCATGACCATCTGCCGCCGGGACAGGGCGTGATCGATTTTGCCGCTTTCAATTTCTACGCGGCGGACGCAGTTCTTAAGGTGTTCGAGCCTTCGCCGCAGGTCAAAACAACCGAACTCACCAAATCTCTGAGCTTCGTGCGGCGAGTGTGGACGCAGGGGTAGAGTAGTCGAGGGAATCGAAAGAATCGATAGAATCGACGGAATCGAATCTTTCGAATCTTTCGATTTCATCGATTCTATCGACCGCTTATTTTCTTTGCGCTTGCGCAAAGAACGCTTCGAGTGCCGTGATGTTTTTTTCAGCGTCGAAGCGTGACTCGATTGTTGTCCGCGCGGCTTGTGCTAGTGCATGCGCGGCGTCTTCCTCGCGCAGCAGTTCCTCAAGCGCGTCGGCCAGCGCATCCGGATCGTCGGGCGGCACCAGACGGCCGTTCACGCGATCCTCGATGACTTCACCGGCGGCACCGGCTTCGGTCGTGACGACTGGCGTGCCGAGCGCCATCGCCTCCAGCAGGATGTTGGCGATGCCGTCGCGGTCACCATCGGCGGTACGACGTGACGGTAACGCCACGGCGCGTGCGGCCAGCAGATGGGCACGGATCTCCTCTTGCGTGAGCCAGCCGGTGAAGGTGACGGCGGTATCGAGCGATAGCCGTCGTACGAGGGCATGCAGGTCGCGTTCGAGCGGGCCGCTACCGGCGATCTCACAGGTGAATTGTATGTCGCGCCGGGCAAGGCATGCGCAAGCGTGCAGCAGGGTGTCGAGCCCCTTTTTTTCTTCCAGTCGGCAGGCGGTAAAAAGAGCGTGGCCTTCGCGTGCGGGGTCAAACGGGAGGTGTGCCAGCGGCAGGCCGTGGTGGATGACGTGAACGTTTTCAGCCGGAATACCGCAAGCGATCACAGCATTTGCGGCTTGTTGCGAGCAGGCGGTCACAGCGGCGGCGCTGCGTAGACGTCGGTAGAGCAGGGGAGGCGACACCGCGAAAACGTCACGCGCGTGGACGGCGCAGCTCCACGGCAGATCGGCGGCCTGTGCCGCGAGACCGACCAGATCGGCGGTGATACCGGCGAACTGCGCGTGAAGCAAACGGGTACCGTCGTGCTGTACCGCCTGAAGCAGGGCGGCAGCCTGCGGCAGGCGGCGCGACAGACGGGCCGCCGTCACCGGCGCACGCGGCAGTTCCTCACGCAGACGGCGGCCAGCGGCACGGAGCAGCACCCTGCGGTCTGCGGCGGGCAGCGCCTGCCAGACAAACGGCAATGCTCCGGGCTGACCTTTTAACAGGCGCACCGTCAACGGCCAGCCACGTTGCCTGAGCAGATCCAACTCGCGCCGGATAAAGGTCTCGCTGGGCGCGGGCTGATCGAGCAGGCAGGTGATCGGGAAGGACGGCATAGGCAGCAGTTACGGCTGCGGGGGGCGCAGGTCGATGTCGGCCGGGATGGCGCGGATCGCCGCGCAAAGCAGGTCGATCGTCTGGGATGCGTCGTCCAAGCTGAGGACCTCGACCGGGCTGTGCATGTAACGCAGCGGGATGCTGAGTTGCGCCACCGCCGCGCCGGAGCGCGAGAGACGCATGGCCCAGGCACAGGTGCCGGTGCCGCGTCCGCGCACTTGACGCTGCACAGTCAGTTTGGCGGCTGCGGCCGCGTCGGTGATCAGACGGTTCAAGGTTGTGTGATAGGTGGGGCCCACACCGATGACGGGGCCGCCGCCCAAACGGATGTCGCCCACGACCTTGCGGTCATCTTTCTGGGCGTCGGCGGCAAAGGTCACGTCCACGCACAGGCCGATGTGGGGA
>Ga0255342_1003643_pt1 | contig 16793 bp, 6 predicted proteins | sample wastewater_treat_3_FD_192416 | JGI IMG/M metagenome (GOLD analysis project Ga0255342, IMG submission 192416) | Wastewater microbial communities from Lulu Island WWTP, Vancouver, Canada - plant14 | ecosystem: Engineered > WWTP > Wastewater > Unclassified | place: Canada: Vancouver, British...
TTCAACAGGTTCGCCTTCCACGGGCTCGCCTTCAACGGGCTCGCCTTCAACGGGCTCACCTTCCACGGGCTCGCCTTCTACGGGCTCACCTTCAACAGGTTCACCTTCAACGGGCTCACCTTCAACAGGTTCACCTTCAACGGGCTCACCTTCAACGGGCTCACCTTCGACGGGTTCACCTTCAACAGGTTCGCCTTCTACGGGCTCACCTTCAACGGGCTCACCTTCGACGGGTTCACCTTCAACAGGTTCGCCTTCTACGGGCTCACCTTCAACGGGCTCACCTTCGACGGGTTCACCTTCAACAGGTTCGCCTTCTACGGGCTCACCTTCAACAGGTTCACCTTCTACGGGCTCACCTTCCACGGGCTCGCCTTCTACGGGCTCACCTTCAACAGGTTCACCTTCTACGGGCTCACCTTCTACGGGTTCACCTTCTACGGGCTCACCTTCTACGGGTTCACCTTCTACGGGCTCACCTTCTACGGGTTCACCTTCTACGGGCTCACCTTCTACGGGCTCGCCTTCTACGGGTTCACCTTCTACGGGCTCGCCTTCTACGGGTTCACCTTCAACGGGCTCACCTTCAACTTCGCCTTCAACAGGGCTGACAAAAGGCCACCACGTTCCTGCGCCAACCGTACTGCCGGAAAGGGTTTTTCCTACTTCTAATGGTGTCGCAGATGCTGGCGTATCGTTGCCGCTGGCACCGACCACAGGCACTGGTGCAAGCGACATAACGAGTGCTGACAAAAGCAGGCACCCAAATGCAACAGTCAAAAACCGTGTGGACATTGACAATATCCTCCTTCTTTTCGACCGGGGGATCCGGTACGGTTGAAAAAGCAGTGCAATTGGCTGAACGAGTGCCAGTCAACACCCTGCCTGTCCGTGCAGTAAAATCTAAAACAACTTTATCAACACTACTCATCAGTAACTTTAAAAGTTTAACATATGACATGCACAATGTCAAACATTAAAATTTCGGCTTTTCCAAGTAAACACTTAGAAACAGAGCATGACAAGAAACGGAAATTGCAGGCTTTTTACCGAGAACAGCAGCAATGTCAAAAAAACAACTCAATGCGGTATTATGTTCCGTTCGCTGAAGAAATAATTTAAATCTGCAAAATAGTCTGATTTGAAAAATAATAATAGTAGGCTTGTGTGATTTATCAAAAATTCTATGGGGATTCAATTTTTAAGAGTGCTGCCTAAGCGGGTCACCGTCGTTCTTGAACGACTTCTGATATCTATAGTACAAATGAAAGCCGAAAGTATTACTCTAAAGAAGTAGTGCCGGCACTGCTGGTGGCCGGATATTAGTGCTTTCGAAAATCCGGGCATAAATTCCGGATACACATCCTTTTCACACAAATACCCATGCCGATGAAATTTTACGCACGCCTCTCTTTTCGCACAGCGCTATGAAAGGAACACTAAATTTACTTCTTGCGATACAACTGCATAAGAAAGTAAAGCGACCAGCCACTTAGGTGACTGGCCGCTGACAATTAACAGGAAACTGGGTCAGAAGTCAATAGGCGGCCAAACCGGTCTGCCAAGCAGCATGCTGCCGATCCAGAGGGCAAGCAGCGTCAGGCCACCGAGCAGAACGCCACCCAACCCGACTTCAAATCCGGCACAGCCGCATCCTTCGTCTTCGCCTTCTTCACCTTCCACAGGCTCCCCTTCTACAGGCTCCCCTTCTACAGGCTCACCTTCTACCGGTTCGCCTTCCACAGGCTCCCCTTCCACGGGCTCACCTTCTACAGGTTCACCTTCCACAGGCTCCCCTTCCACAGGCTCCCCTTCCACGGGCTCACCTTCCACGGGCTCACCTTCTACAGGCTCACCTTCCACAGGTTCGCCTTCCACGGGCTCCCCTTCTACAGGCTCACCTTCCACAGGCTCCCCTTCCACAGGCTCCCCTTCCACAGGCTCACCTTCCACGGGTTCCCCTTCCACGGGCTCCCCTTCTACCACTTCTTCTCCCTCGGTACCTACATCACAAGTACGAACAACGATGTTTCTCACTGCAGCAGCAGTACCTGATTCGCCGCCTCTAAATTCGTAAAGAAGTTCGTAACTGCCTTCTGTATAAATCCAGGAAGTAGTTGCAAGAGCATGAGCAATATTGTCCAGGCCGTACAGAACCTCTGCGCCGGCAAAGGAGATGACAATAGAAGACGCCAGCGCATCAGACCATACGTCAGTACCTTCGAAGACCAGGGCAGCAATCCCGGGCTCCTCATACCAAATAACCGGCAAGCCATCTGCCGGCGCCTCCTGCAAGCAGTAAAAAAGCGTGCTGTCGCCTGCTAAGATCAGTTCAAGATCGCTCTCTCCTTCCGTTTGAGCATACACTAAAGGGGCGAGGAAGAACAGCACAGCCGTCAGCACAACAGCCTTTTGTCCATGAAAGAAAGCGTTCTGGCGCATAAAAATCCTTTTCCGTTTTAGTCAGCGAACTGAACAGAGGTTGAATACCCGCTACATTCCCGGATATGTTTTTTTTCGTGCAAACACGCACACACTGTAAATGAAGAGTTCGACCCTTTATGCTCTCAACTCCATGAGAGGACGCCACATTTATACTGGCGATAAGTATACGAATACACAAAAACAAAGCGACCAGCCACTTGTGTGGCTGGCCGCAAAATATTAACAGGAAACAGGCTTAGAAGTTAACAGGCGGCCAAACCGGTCCACCGAGCAGCATACTGCCGATCCAGAGGGCAAGCAGCGTCAAACCGCCGAGCAGAACACCGCCCAAACCGACTTCAAAGCCGGCGCAGCCGCAGCCTTCGTCTTCACCTTCACCCTCGCCCTCAACAGGTGTCTCGCCTTCTACAGCTTCGCCTTCTACGACTTCACCTTCTACGACTTCACCTTCCACAGGCGTCTCGCCTTCTACAGGTGTCTCGCCTTCCACAGGTGTCTCACCTTCCACAGGTTCGCCTTCTACAACTTCACCTTCAACAGGTTCGCCTTCTACAGGTTCGCCTTCTACAGGTTCGCCTTCTACAACTTCACCTTCCACAGGTTCGCCTTCAACAGGTTCGCCTTCAACAGGTTCACCTTCAACAGGTTCGCCTTCAACAGGTTCTCCTTCAACGGGTTCTCCTTCAACGGGTTCACCTTCAACGGGTTCGCCTTCCACGGGCTCACCTTCCACGGGCTCACCTTCCACCGGCTCACCTTCTACAGGCTCACAACTTTCGCTGACGACCAAAGTACGAACTACAGGCTCAGCATCGCCATAAGTATAAACAAGTTCATAGGTTCCAAGATTGTAAATCCAGTCTGTATAGACAGCCAGACCGGCACCGATAGATTTGAGGTTGTAGATATCGTAAACAACACCTTCCAACTCAAAGGTCACAGTGACGGCTTCCGACATTGTTTCGGGGTTCCAGATATCTACGCCGTCCACAAGAAGGCGCGAGAGACCGGGCTCGTCATACCAAATTGGCGGCAAATCATCAACTTTTCCTTGGGGCTCCCATTCAATGCACATTTCCTGAGGGCCAGCAAGTTCAATAACGGTTTGGCCGTACGCCTGTACAGCCCCTGAAAGCAACAGGCACAGCAGAACGGGAACCAGAATTTGTTTACGCATAGGACACATTCTCCTTTGTTGTGATGAAATAAACCGCTTAAAAGCAAACAAAACAAATTGACCAACATTCACCTTACAAAGACAGACTCTGACTGCCAGTTCAAAACATTTACCTGCAGCCACGGACCTGTCTCCAAACTCACTCAACTCACAGTGTAGCATATCTCCTTTTATTTGTCAACAATTGGGCAAAATAATGGACGAAATAAGAGCGAAAAGACAAAGATTCAGGAGCCCGCAGCTGGGATGATTCGACGCATCCGGAATCTACCCGGGACGCTCTCCCGTATTCTGAGCCAGCGATTTTTTATTTGACCAGCAGGTTAGAGGAACCAGTCACGAAACTTTCCCGGATTGAGGCGAAGCCTGAAACTGTCGCTGTCAACCTTTCAATTACCCTACAATCGAACTGCTCCAGAAGTTTCATATTTGTAAAAGAAAAACCCGCATGGCTTTTTCCACCATGCGGGCTTGTTTACACATCAGAAATGCGAAGAGTCAGCGGATGCGCTGATTCCGTACGAGACCGCGGAGAAAATCCAAATAGTCCGCCACAGGCATCCGCTCGGAGGACTCTTCAATAAGTGGTTCCCCGCCGGCTTCCGCCTCTTCTCCCTCTGTCGCTGGAAGTGCTTTTGTCTCGGCTGGCGGATTCACTTCAGGATCATCGCGCGACATATCCAACACTTCCTCTCCACTGGTCTCATCCAGAAAGATATTCACTTTACTGCGCAGACCACCGAAGGGCATGAGGCCATATCCCGGATAATCTACAAGATACAGCAGCACCTGTTCATCCCGCGTAAAATTGGGAAGCCCGGGCACCGTCATGGCGAGGGATCCGTAAATACCGCCGATAACAGTGAAGGTAAGATTCGATCCCCGGTTAACATTTCCTTTGACCACGTCCTGCACTTTCAATACCACATCCGTAAAGATGCGGTTGTTCCGGTCAAAACGGGTCTGCGTCGACTCGATCTTCCCTGTCACAATGACCTGCGCTTTGGCTACAAGGTCCTGAGTCGGGACAGGCAGTTGCCCGGCATGCGCCATGACCGGCACAAACAACAGAAGCAGAAGCACTGCCGTAACAGCCGCCGCTTTAAGAAAACGCTTCCGCGCCGTGAACAAAATGCCAGGCACCGCAACAAGTGCAAGGAACCACCAGCCGGTTGTTTCCAGCAGTGCCGCAAGAAGCTCCGTCACGCTGCGCGCCATACTCAACAGGATACCATGCTGCTGGAGCTGTCTGGAGAGGAAGGGCGACACGCGATAAAATCCATCTACCAGCGCCGTGCCCAGCGCAGACTGAAGCAGGGCGTCGTCTCTGAAAGCGCGCAGTTTGTTATTAAATCCTCTCAGTCCGCCTGTACCGCCACCGGAACCGCCCAGGCTGTTTATCGTCGGAATCGTGCCGCCATCGGTGACGATATCACCGATACCATCGGGATTTTCGATGATGTTCATGGGGCATACTGTATCGGGATCACCAAACATGGGCACATTGGTCGGTAACAGATGAGGAAGCGTTTTTCCTGAGATTTTGCTGACCACAGTATTCTTCTCAAAGCTCCAGGCGAGCGGCGTGCCCACTGTATTGTTGTCCATGCCGTAAATATTACCGTCTTCGTGATAGACTTCGGAAGGATAATTGGTGCTGAAGAAGTCAGCGGGCCGGGGACTCGTCGTATAGCTGATCGGGAAGTCACCCTGCAGACTGTCAAAATCAGAAGCACTCATGCCCGGGGGCGCCTGACGGTCATAGCCTATACCATTCAGCGGATTGATGGTCATCACATAAGAAGGCTCATAAAACTCGTTGCTTCTTCCCGGTACTTCCATCTGTTTCCAAAGCCCGTGCAATGCAAAGCGACCGCTCAGCTGCGGGCTTTCATGTCTCTGATAGAAACCGGTCATGGTGCTGAAAAGAGGAACGCGCTGATCTGAGTCGTTGCCGGAAAGACTTGCCCAGGCAACCACATGCGCACCGGAGACCGGCTGAGGCGGAATACCCGTTGTGCGGCGGACATGAGTCCAGGCCTCCTGTGCAATACTGAAGAAATTACTCTGCCCGTCCTTGCGCGGATACAGCCAGGAAATACCGGAAATATCATCAGGCGCAAGATCACGCCAGCCGCCCGTATAGTCACCATACGAGGATTCACTCAGGAAATAGATGGGGAACATGGTCGGAGTAGCACCGATGGCATGGGGCAGTCCGTCCGCCCCGGTCAGCTGCAGAACCGCAGGCTCAACGGGCAGCCCGCCGGCTGCACCCGGAAGTGTTACAGAATTGAAAGGATCAAGATTGTTCAGGGGCGTGAACGAAAGACCCAGCAGCTGACCGACCTGATGCGTCACTGTTGACTGCAGATCCAGCACACCAAAAGTAGTTGCTGCAAGCAGGCCTGGACGGTGCAGACTCGCATTCACGACAATATCACAATCAAGAATGGTGCCTGCTGGAACCATAACTGCATTATTGCCCACAGGCATGACCGTTGCATCAATCGTATACAGCACAAAAGTCAGCGCCGGCTGGAAGCTGTCAAGACCGGGCACCAGAAAGTCTGTTTCGTCAGGTTGTCCGTAACCGTCCAAAGAAGAAACATCTGTTACCTGCATGTACACCATGGGCAGATAGTCTGCGCCCACAGCAGCCGGTAAAATCGGGTCTTCGATCGCACCGGCAAAGCGAAACGCCACATAGCTGGACGGCACGTTTTCCCAGGTGTCAAAGGCGGCACGGACAGCCTCGACCTCCGCCGGAGTAAAGCCCCGGGGACCGCTTTCAATACGGAATTCCAGCCCTTCTCCTTTATCAACGGTGCCGTTCCCGTCCGTGTCAAATTCATGCATTGCCCAGGTGGCAAAGCGCAGCTGCTGGAAGAAATTCCATCCGCCTTTAGGGAAAAAAGCGTGACCCGGTGCCGCTGCAAAAAGAAGCAGCAGGAGCAGAGGCAGCGTAATTCGCACGGCCCGGCGACGCATCGCAAAAAGCACTGAACCCAGAATCGCCAGAAGCAGCAGATCGCCATTTCTGCCGGAGGTTCCCCGGGCAGCATCAGGACCGCAGCCGAGCAATCCGGCTTTGTTCCGGATTTCCGGATTAATGTACTCGACACCATCGACCAGAACCGCCTGACCGCCATTGGCGCCCTGGGCACGCACAGATACATTCAGTTTGCCGGGTACCGGCAAGCCGCCCTGAGGCCATCCGATCTTCATCGCAGTGCCGTCGGCGGAAACATCCAGAATCGGCATCATTGTCTCTCCGAAATGAACTGTTATGAAATCATTTCCGGCAAAGTTTGCACCTTTCAGCACCACCGGGAAATCTTCTTTCCGCACTTTATTCGGAAACACTCCGAAAATTTTCGGACCATTCACAGTGACCGTGTTGCCCAGCGTGAACAGGTCGGAACGACTCATTTCATCGCCTGTCTGCGGGTTGCGGATCACAAGGGTAACCGGTGACTGCGGAATAATGCCGTCGCGCGTTTCGATGGCTACGTGGAGCTCCTCATTGGCGGCGCGCAGAACAGTCACTGCATAACCACTCAGGCCCACCATCGGTTCCGTACCGAAATTTTTGCCCTGAATCAGGAAATCAAAAGGCTGTCCGGGAAGAGTCTGCACCGGCAGCACCCGCTGGGAAACCGAATCTATGCTGAGCGAGCGCGGGCTGACCGGACGTTTGCGGGCGGTAACAACGCCGGACCGTGCCTTCACGGCACTGTGACTGCGAATCCAGTTGTACCCGCTGTTATCCGGACGCTGACCGGCACGGTTCGCATCCAGGAAGTAGTAAAGCGGCGGTTCTTTGAAATAGCTCACAAAGCCAAGGCCACGCTCCGCCCAGAGAAATTCCCTGAATTTTTTATAGTCGTGCCTGTCTTCTCCCGGCAGGCTCGCCCAGATATGCGGGTCGGGCTCTGTGGGTGTAGCGGGACCCCAGGACACAATACCTGCACGGAGTTGATCGCCCACATGCATCTCATTGGAAGCGCGGACAACGACAAAGAAGTCCGGTCCGCTTTCATAATCGGCGCCGGCAGCACCGAAGCCGTCGTAAATCCACTGCCTGTTTCTGGGCTGGCGATCCCGTGCTTTCGGAAAGTCGCCTGTGCCGGGAAGAGAGAAGCAGAAGCGCACTTTCATCGTATCGCCGGTCTGACCGAAGAAACGGGGGGGACAATCCAGCGACAGCGGGATATCAATATCCGGATCAAAAACACCGTTCCGGTTTGCGGGATGGTTGTCATTGTCACGATACAGCGCCACGCCGCTCACCTGCTGATCTATATCAAGAGGAAGGAGATCGGTCAGCGGGTTGAAGGTGTTGTGTGTTCCTTCCTGATACAGCTCCACCATCACTTCTTCAAGATAGGTGGGATTCTGCACAATGCGCCATGCGCCCGTAAGCGGCTTGCCGCTCAGAAGATACAGGGTATCGCCGCTGTTGCCGAGAATCTCATAACTTTCATAGCGCCCATCGACCAGCACATCACCGGCGTAAATATCGGCTGCCCAGGATGCACCGGGCACATGGAAAGATTTCTCGCGCCCGGTACCATTCTGCCCGGTTGCGCGTGTGCTTTTCGTATTGGTCGCCAGATCAAGCCCGAGCAGGGGAACAGCACTGCCGCCAATATTAAGATCTGTCCATCTCTGTGTCATATCCACAACAGCAGCCGGGACATTGGCTTCCAGCATGTCATGCCCGTAGTAGGGCTGCACCGGTCCTTCTTCACCATGCGCCTTGATATAGGCTCTCGGGCCTGTATTCACCTGCGGCCAGAACTGGATACCCGCTTTTTGCTTATCCGCAGATCTTTCCGGCAGCGTGGAAGGCACCACAGCACGGAATTTCTGGAAACGGGCGATTGTGTCCGAGGTCTTTACGGACAGAATAAGATCCAGTCCGCCCGAAGGCGTTCCGGCGATATCGGTTTGCGGCACCTGCCAGTTATTGGTCGGACGGAAAGTAAGAACCCACGCCTTGTCGCGGTCATCCACCAGGCCATCACCGTTCATGTCATCAGGAACACCGTCTCCGTCAAGATCGATAAATTCCGGAGCAGTGCCCCAACGCAGCCCCGTAACTGGAATGATTTTATGGAGCAGCGGCAGCGGAGAATTTCCGTAGTAGCTCACTTCTTCCGTATTCACAAAAATCGCCGGGAAACTAGAAAAATCAACGGGCGTATCGCCTGTAAGATCCAGTGCATGCTGCCACAGCAGCACTCCGGAGGCAAGGCTGTCATTGTGATTCTTATCGGGATCCAGAGGACGCAGAACGGAAGGAGTGAAGTCGGGACCCCAGAACGCCACATGCAGCTCCGCCAGTGAAACGCCATTGCCTTCCTGATTCACAACAGGATCAGAGCTTCCGGCAAGATTGAAGCCGAGCATCGGCACATGCTTGCTTCGCAGTTCTACCTTCTGCGTCAGCAACCGCGCCTTCGCATGTTCCGGACTCCAGTCACTCAACCGGGGGAAATCGCCGAACACACGACTGCCCGGCCAGGTGTCAATCTGCGGAATAGCCGGTGCCGGGGCAGGAGCAGGGTATGCACTGGAGCGGGGACCCGCAGGCGGGGCATCGTATAAATCAAAATAAAAGGGCCGCGTCTCAAAAGAGAATTGGGGTAAACCCAGCAGAGAAGATCCCATAAGGATGCTCTGTCCCAGCAAATTCATACGGATGCCGACGTTGACAGGCGTGAAAGAGTAAACGTCCGGTGCATGACGGTTGCGGAATCTGGCTGCATCAAGACCGAAGGGATCCATCCATTTGCCCAGACGCGAGGTGAAGAGATCGCCCAGATCACCGAAACCCATGGACGTATTCGCCATCTCCTGATCCGTATGGATCAGCAGTGTCGGGAAGTGAGAGAAAGAAAAAATCTCCTCGAAACGCTGAGGATCGGCACTCTCACCCATATAGGTTTGCACCAGATCCACAACCTCCAGACCCATCTTGTGCGCCTTGGCTGCATTGGCATTCAGGGTCCGCTCCGGCCACCAGGGCTCATTGCCCCAGTCCGGCTCATTCTGCCACACATACACGAGCTGCGGTATCGCAGATCTGCCGCGGTAATACTGGGAAGTCGCATAAATACCGCCTTCCCACCGGTTCAGACTCTGGTCAAAGCGACGGGGCTCTATCATGGCTTTGAACTCGGCTCCGAAAGTCGCACCAGGGTTCCCTGTTGCATTGCCGGAACCGTCTTTGTAGCCGCTGTCCAGCCGGGCAACAACAAAATAATCATAAGAGAATTCGCTGGCAAGCTGCAGTTCGCCCGGGATCAGGTTGTTGGGAACTTTAGGCAGATTGGCCGCTGTGTATCTCCATCCCGCAAAGCGAAGTTTGATCTTCCACCACGGGGCGCCGCCGCCGGGAGGCTCACTGATATGCTCCCAGCCATAAAAAGGATCCAGAGAGGCAAGCGGTTCATCGCCGTTAAAAGAGAAACCACCTACGCCCTGTGTCGGCGGATCAAAAATACCGTTGCCGTTGCTGTCCCTCCAGACCCACAGACCGTTGTAACCCACATTATGGCTGCCTGCGCTGCCTATATCATTGGAGCCGTGCAGCACAGGTTTCAATGCCTGCCGGGGATTGAAGCCGCCGTTGCCCGGGTACCCGTGGGGGTCACCGCCATTGTCGGTCAGAACCACATTCACTTCCTGCAGAACCGCAAAAGGATAATCATCATCGATACCCGCATACAGTGCCCGGCTCGAATGAATATTGATGCCGATAAGAGGCATCCAGGATTCCAGCGGCATAAGCGTGCGGATATTCATAAACTGACCTGTTGCGATACTGATCAGCGAATCCGGCTTGTTCCAGCGGGGACGGGAAAACTCAGACAGAGGGACGGACAGATAAGGGGTGTACTGGAAAAAATTAGGCGTCGCAATATCCTTCCAGCTTTCGAAGCCGCTCATTCCACCCAGATCCGGCCCGGTAGGATCATAGACGCCGAAGGACGAGGAGTAAAAGCCGCTGTCTTCCAGTTTTTCCCCTTCATAAAAGTTCGGACTGTAACTGTCGAGCTCCGGAATAAATACCCCTGTCCTTGGCTCGACCATACGCGCCATAGTCACTTCCACACCCATGCTCAGTGCGCTTCGCCAGGTGGGCGAAGTACGTACAGCGACAATATATACTCTGCCGTCGGGCATCACATCATCAATCTGCGGTCCCGCAACAACATTGCGTCCTCTGAAATTCATGGAATACTCCAGACCCCGGGCAGAGCCGCTGGGGGCACCCGTCGCATCCCAGGTAAAGAGAAGCGGATCATCGGTGCTCAAAGCGCCGTACCTGTCTTCATTCCCTTCTGTGTCCGTACTGAAACTGTCGGAGAAAAGACCGAACTCAAGAATATCGCTCTGCCTCAGATCCGGACGCACCAAATACTCGCGCTCTTCAGGATCATCGTTGATGAGACGGTACTTGAGTTCTTCAAGTTCCCGCGGAGCAGGTTCTTCGCCATAACTCATGGAAAAACGGAAGAGAGGCACCCAGTCGTGAAGAGGAAGCAGCGCCTCGCCGTCCCGGATCAGAGAATCGACAGTAAAGTCTGCTGCCGGAACATCCGGTGTCTCTCCTTCAGCTGCCTGCTTCTCCGCAGCCACACCGCTCACGAAAGAGGAAAAAGCGGATGAAGCGGTAAAACCAACCGCTGACACGGCGCCGCTCGCAGGATCATACCCATAGCAGGGCGCATCCGCCGACACTGCAGCACCGCCCGATAAAATACCCGCCACCTCGCCTGTGGCACCTACGATAACAGGTGCGCCGGAAAGGTCGCCGACCGGAGCCAGTGCAACTCCGACGCCTGCCTCTGCTGACATGGCAGAAGCTGCAGCCAGCTTTTCAGGAAGCCCTGACGGGTATGCCGCAGTAAATACCGCCTGCCCCGCCTCAAGCGCATCGCTGCTCAACGGCAGTGCTCCGGCAACTGTAATGGGGCGATCCACACGGACAAGAGCGAAGTCGGCTCCCGCCTCATCGGAAAAAGCCACCACCTCAACAGGCGTATAAATCTGATCTGCGCTGAAGTCCAGGACAACTGAAGAAGGCGCTGTCAGCGCATACCCGAAGATAAAGCGATAACTGTCCAATGCGATCCCGTCTGCAAGACAGCTGCCCGCTGTAATGATGAGATCTTCCCCGGCAGCAAAACCACTGCAAAGAGCCGCTGCGGGCTGGGAGGCGTAAGGATGATCCGCACAGGGGGCAAGCCCTTCCGGCTTATAGGCATCACTCAGCAGTATCGTCAGATCCGATGCGTCCGAAAGTAATGCATCAGCAGGTACCAGTGCACAGACAGATGCCGCCCATTCCTGATGTTCAGGGTTGCTTTCCTGATACAAGTCCACCCAGACTCCGCTGGCGGACAGTGCTTCCTTCACGGCTGCCGGTGCTTCCGCAAAAGCGCCTGTGATCGCGCTCAGAACCAGAAAAACTACCGTAAGTCCGGTACCCATGCGGCTCCATTTGCCTGGCAAATCTGTTCGGAAAATCATATCCTCACTCCCATCCGAATTCGGATTGCAGTAACGCGGATTTACTTTTTAAGAGACACTGCTTGCTATTATCGCACAATCCCTGTTATGCGTCAACTGTTTACATCCGTCCGGCACTGCCGGAAAACAGCACGGACAGACCAGTCTTCCGCGTTCCCTATCTTTCACTTGCAAGTAAACTCTTGACAACTGTCAATAGATTATTACAATTTTCCGGTCAAATGTCAATAATAAAGCGTAAAATAATTTTCGGACAGCAAAGAAGCCACGACCGGTCAAAAAAAAAGTAACACAAAATATCAATTCCGGGCAAGGCTGACCCCGGTGCGCTCTTTCCTGAAAAATATCAAGTCATTCCTTTTTTCAGCACAGTCTTTTGTTTTGAACTGAAACAGGGTCTTTTATCAAACCGATGGCTTCGTGAACTTTCCTCATTCCTGGCTCAGGATGTCCGCCAGAAACTTGCACTGCCCCCAGAGAACAGGGTATATTCTACCTATCGGTACATAGGGGTAAAATCTGCGGTTCATAAACAACAACGCCATATATGTGATGTCTTATATGAATAGTAATAACAGTTTTCTTGAAATAACCTCTTGATTTAAGCCGGTCTTTGTAGGTATTATTAGTTTTATGGCCCCGACACTGGAGCAGTCCCTCTGCCCTGCGGGGTCAGGCAATCAATGCAAAGGAAGGACTGAGTATGTATCTGGGTCTTGCAGATTTCTGGGTTTTCATGGCGTATATTCTATGTATCGGTGCCGCCCTTCTTTGCGTGGGCTACGGGCTCATCAATTGGAACCGCAACGGCAGCGAACCGACCGAGGCGGATCTGAAATGGGCGGAAGAGTCGGACAAATTATCCGAGAAATTATAATTACTTCTTCAAACTCTACACTCCTTTAAACTACAGGAATTCCGGGTATGCACAGCACACTGTTTTTGTTTGTCATCACCATGCTCTACCTTTTCATTACAGGATATCTGGGCTATCTCGGGTACCGCAACACCCGCACCGCCACGGACTACATGGTCGCCGGACGCAACGCCCATCCCGCAATCATGGCGCTTTCCTACGGTGCCACCTTTATCAGCACTTCCGCAATTGTCGGCTTTGGCGGTGCTGCGGGCATGTTCGGCATGAGCGTCCTCTGGCTTACCGTGCTGAACATAACTGTCGGTATCTTCATAGCCTTTGTGTTTATAGGCAAGCGCACCCGCGCCATGGGGCACCGTCTGAACGCCCACACCTTTCCCGAACTGGTTGCTAAGCGCTTCGGCTCCCCTTTTCTGGGGCTGTTCTCCTCCCTGGTCATCATTGGGTTCATGCCTCTCTACACCAGTGTTGTGCTGATGGGTGCGGCGAAATTCATCGAAGTACGACTGAGTGTACAGTATGAAACAGCGCTTCTTTTTTTCAGTGCCATTGTCGCACTTTATGTAATCATGGGCGGGCTGAAAGGCGTGATGTACACCGATGCGGCGCAGGGCGGTATCATGCTGCTGGGCATGTCGTCACTCCTTTTTCTTGCCTATTTCAAACTGGGCGGCATCACCCCGGCCCATGAGCAGCTGACTGCACTTGCACCCAAAGCGGTGGAGCTTTTCGGTGCCGCCGGGCATCGGGGCTGGACGAGTATGCCTGAATTCGGCTCGCGCTTCTGGTGGATTGTCATATCCACGCTGGTCATGGGCGTAGGCATCGGTGTACTGGCACAACCGCAGCTGGCTGTGCGGTTCATGACAGTCAAAAGCGATATGGAACTGAATCGCGCCGTTCTGGTGGGCGGTGTTTTCATCCTTCTCATGACGGGCACCGCCTTTACCGTGGGTGCCCTAGCCAATGTGTATTTTTTCAATGAAAGCGGGCAGATTGCATTTCTCGCCGCCAACAAGGACATTGAACAGATTATCCCGGAATTTCTGAAACGATTTATGCCTTTCTGGATCGGCGACATCTTTTTCGTGACCCTCATGGCAGCGGCAATGTCCACGGCAAGCGGACAGTTTCACGTCATGGGCACTTCGGTCGGCCGTGATCTTTTCGCCACTTTCGGCAAAGAGCTCAGCAGCGGTGCCAGCATCCTCGCCAACCGTATCGGCATCCTGATCACTCTCATCGCCAGCGTGCTGCTGGCTTATATTCTTCCTGTCTATTTTGAATCCGGTATTGCCATTGTGGCGCGGGGCACCGCCATCTTCATGGGGCTGTGTGCGGCGACCTTCCTTCCTTTTTTCGTCGGAGGACTCTACACAAAAAGAATCACCCGTACCGCCGCCATCGTGGGCGGCCTGGCAGGCTTTATCGTCAGCCTCCTCTGGATCCTTTTCGTTCACGAAAAAGAATCCAGCGTGCTGCTCCTGTGCAATGCTGTTTTCGGAAGGCCCAGCTTTTTCGGCAATGCCCGTACCGGCTTCATTATCTGGTCTGAAGTGGACGCCCTGTTCGTCGGGCTGCCTGTCTCCGCCGTCATTACGTTTGTTCTGAGTTTCTGCACAAAAGCGCTGCCCGTCGAGCATATCAGGCGTTGTTTCGGGCAGGAGCAGAAAGAAGCACCTCTTTCCTGACAGAGAAGGATGTGCCGATCAGAAAAGATCCAGTTTTTCCTGGCGGATCACTTTGTCGAGATACTCCGTTGCCCGGACAATGGACGGAACAAAAGGATTGACCGCCAGCGACTGAAGTGCCAGATCACGGGACTTGTGGCGCACCGCTTCAATAACCAACCGGTCGCTTTCTTTGATCGAATTGTACAAACCGCTTATAAAGCGCGGTAGCATACCCATTTTCCGGGGCTTTGTGCTTTTGGCGCTCACGCAAACAGGCACTTCAACGGCGCTGTATTCCGGCAGATCCGTAATGGAACCTTTATTGGGCACGCACAGAATCGCTTCTGCAGGTCCGCCGCTTTCGTATTTCTGCAGGAGCGGGATGATGGTGTTGTCATACCACAACGCATTGCGCTGCCGGGTCAGATCCGGCATTTTATTCAGACCGGGCCGCGCATACATCTTCAAAATACGCTGCTCCGCATCATAAAGTACTTCGCCCCGGAAACGTGATCCGGTCTGCTGCCTTCTGAGCACTTCATGCCTGCGATAGTAAACGCCCAGCACACGGACAGGAATCATCCGGAACATTCGAATCAGGCTGTGGTCGAAAAGATCATCTTCACTTTTTTCAACCAGTTCCAGAAGCTGACTCATACGGCTGAGCCCGCCGACCTTCACATCCTGGATCCAGCCCAGGTCATAGATACCGAGGTAATTCACCTCTATGGCATCGGGATTGCGACCGAGAAGAGACGCTATCTTCTCCACATACATCCCCGGCAGATCGCTGACCCCTACCACATTCAACGATGTATACCGGTTTAACGCCTCCACCAGAATACCCACCGGATTGGAAAGATTGATAATCTTCGCTTTTGGATTCACGGCATCCACGCAGTGTGCCAGATTAAAGACGACGGGAAGAGTCCGAAGGGCATTGGTAATGGCACCCGCCCCCAACCGCTCGCTGCCGACCATATCAAACTGGGTCGGGCCTCTCTCATCCCGAATACGCGCTTTCATCCCGCCCACCCGGATCTGGTTGATGATGTAGGATGCGCCCGCCATGGCCTTTTCCGGGTCTGTCTCCGCTATCACCTCGGTAATGTGACCGCTGCGCTTGACCAGACGCTGGCAGAACCGGCAGACAATGTCCAGTTTCTGGCCGGGCAGGCCGAGCAACACCAGTTCCTTGACCACAATATTGTGGGAAAGCAGCGCCACAAGGAACTCCGGCGTATATACGCTGCTGCCGCCAAGTACTGTTATTCGGTCGATCATGGCTACGCCTCACGGTCGTGAAAAGGGCAGCCGAACTGCCCTTCCGGATGGTTGCCAGGGGCATGAAATATGCTTCAGGCAAGGCGCACACAGCGATCCGAATCGCCATACGGGTATCAGACACGGACATCTCTGCTGAAACGAAACACCGTTGCCTGCACCGGCTTCAAATACTGAGCCTCATGCCCGACTGCACTCAATCTAAAGTATTTAGAGGGGCAGTGTCAATATTTTACTCAATAAAAAAGCCTGCCCGGATCTGCTTCTTTCTCCGGACAGGCGCTGAGGGTTCCAAAATGTTTTTACGGCAGCATTCTTTTTACCGGGCATCAGGCGGCTGCGTTGCCAGCAGCGCCAGCGCCTCGCGCACACGGGCACACTGCACAGCATCAGCAAGCAGATAGAAATGCTTTCCCCCGTCCTTTGCTTCAAAAAAAGTCCTGCCCTGATCCGTCACGGTTACAGTACCTGCCGGCGAAAGTGTAAAGTAGCCCCGGTCAGGGCGCACTGCCCAGAGAACACTCGTCAGATCCCAGCAGGGCCGTTCATGCGGCGTGGGCTCGTACATCTGGTATGCCTCAGGCAGCGGATGACGGGGCGCATAGGCGAAGTCCCGATCGATGCACACCGCCGGGAAAGTGATGGTGATACCGATTTCAAAACCGCTGAGCACCACAGGGGTGGGCCATTCTTCCAGCAGCCTCTTCGCCGAAGGAATATCCATGACCACATTGTACTCGCAATGCTCGGGCAGTCCGGGAATATCGGTGAAGGCACCTGCCATAATGGAAAT
>Ga0255342_1003661_pt1 | contig 16728 bp, 18 predicted proteins | sample wastewater_treat_3_FD_192416 | JGI IMG/M metagenome (GOLD analysis project Ga0255342, IMG submission 192416) | Wastewater microbial communities from Lulu Island WWTP, Vancouver, Canada - plant14 | ecosystem: Engineered > WWTP > Wastewater > Unclassified | place: Canada: Vancouver, British...
CCGTCATCGACACCCTGTATTTTTACATCAATGTTATTCCCGTCTGCGATCTCACTGGACGCATCGTTCTTAATGGTTACAGTCTTTCTTGCCGATACCGTTCCTGTTTTCTTTGTTTTTACCTTCGTTGCCGCTTCTGCATTGGTAAAGAACAACTGCTCAAGGGCTATGTTCAACCCCTGCCAATCACCATCCTGTATAGGATTGAAGCCCATGACCATCACCACCATTATTAAGATTTTAAGGAGCCGCACACGTCACCTCGTTTGCTGTCGTTATGCTTACCCGTTCACTCAACTTCTCAGCATAGATAACAATGTCTTTCATCTTGAACCATGCGTTCTGCCCTGACTGCGTGAACTCAAGTTTGATATTGTTTCCCCGTAACAAGTCCATAATACCCTTCGGCCCCAATCTAAACACCTGCCATGCTGCCGTTAAAGTTACCGTTCCCTGTGTGGAAGCGGATGAACCGAGGTTCTTGTATCCCTTGAATGTCAAGGTTGATGTTGCCGTACCCTTCGCCTTGAACTCTATCGAATGTATGGCTATATCAGCATCAGGGAAAGAAAGCCATCCTGTGTCGAAATCAACGGCAATATTCGATGAACCAAACTGCCAGCCTGTCGAGTTGATGGAATAGACATCCCCTGTAACGGAATCGCCATAGTACAGGTCGTTATTGTCGTCCTGCTTATCAAAATTGCACCATACGTTGACGTTCCAATCGGGAAGGACAGTCCATGACTTATTGGGGAGATAACAGCGAAGGACGGTATCATTGTAAGTAGGTGTCCCTGTCTTGTCCTTACAGGCAATATAGAGGGTGTCCTTGACTAAGGCTATATTGACAGTGGACAGAAAAGACTCCCTACCTTTGAAGTAGTTCTTTACTGCGTCACCAATAGCAGTAGCTCTTAACCCATCAAAGAGGTAGACGTTATCCCAACCGACATAAGGTATCATCCCCTTCCACGGCTTTCCTACCGCCCAATAAGAACAAGCCCCTGTTTCTGCCGGAACGTCTATAAGCCGTCCTGTCGTTAAGTCACCATCCACTATCTTCTGTATCCTATGACGATAGAAGATAATGTTCTGTCCGAACCACGGAACCACGTTCTGCACATCATCAGGAAAGTCCCTGTATCCCCATTCATCGACAACATGGTAGAATCCAACGTGAGAAAACCACACACGGTTCTTGTGGGTAGGGTCGCCCCAATAGTACATCATGTCAGAATACGAATCATAAACAAGGTTGTTGCAGAGGACGGAATTTATCCAGCCCTGCGGAACTTCATCACCCATGAAATAGGTTATCTGGTCATCGTCAACATCATCGGTGATATAGGTTGTCGTGTTATCCTCGATAACTTTGATAAGCCCCCAATCATCGGGGTATGCTCCACCTTTGCGGTATATCTCACGGCTTGTTACTCTGGAATCCTGAGAGGTAGGCAGTTGAGAAAGGAGAACCTTGCTTGTCTTAACGTCTATATGGTCTGATTCTTCGGAAGCAGCCGAACAAACATCCCCTACCTTAAAGATACATTTGTAGTAGTATCTGCCTGTAACACCTACCTTTCTACGGAGTTGGATGTTGTCAAAAGTGACAGCATTTGTTTTGCTCCCCTTGCAATACACAAGGCACTTGATAGCCCCGATAGTAGACCAAGACCCTGTCCCTGCTGACTTTATTTCATCGAAAGCAGACTTCTTTATCCGTATTTCCTTGCCTACATTGTTCTTTGCCCCCGCAAAGGCAAACATATTTTTGGTTATCCGATATTTATAGGCATCAACGAAAGTTGCAAGAGAGTTGTTATCAAACCACAATTCAGCATAATCAATCTTTGCTGCCCCATTATGGTAGAGAGAAAAGGTTATCTCATCGTCTGTAGTCGAAGCACCTCCGGTGTCCCACGCTGTTAGGTCTAAAGGACTAACGGGAGTGTATATCCCATAGGATTCGGTAAACGTACCAGCCTTATTCGCCCATAACTTTAAAGCCCATTGCCCTTCTGTAACCCATCCCTTACCACGTGGGTCCTTGACCAGTTCGCCGTTGCCCGTGATAGTCCACGTTTCATCATCGAAGGAAGCGATCTGCGTAACCTGTACAGTTTGTTCAAAATAGCAATCGTCAATCCAGAGGTAGTTTGTTCCTACAATAGCCCCTGTGATAAAAGAGATATAGTCTATTGCAGACCAATCAATCGTCCCCGCCCCTGCTGCGCTTATCCTTACTTTTGGTACACGAATTTCAAACCACTGGTTGCTTCCGGTTATTCCTAATGCTGATAAAGTACCCCATGTCCTTTTAAGGTAATCGGTAGGAGAACTACCAACACGAAGTTCAAGAACATTTGCGGCAGAAATCTTGTTCATGTTGTTGGTTCTAAGATGGAATACCAACTCGTCTGATGTAGATATACCTACCCCGTCAGCCCATGTACTAAGGTTTACAGGAGTAGCCAAGGCACAAACGGCTGATGTAGCCCCTGCCCCTGTCAGCTTTATACTTCTTACCCCTTCATGCTGCTGTTTATAATCAAAGGAATTATTCTTGCCTGACCATGTTTCGTTAGTTGATGCTTCACAGTTAAACAACGTCCTTCTCTGTTCTTTCGGGACAATAGGAGTGGGTTTGAGATACATATAGTCAACATGGACAACTGTTGGCCCTGCCGTGTTGCTTTCTGCCACTATCCGTACAGCCGATACCTTAGACCAATCAGGAGTTCCTACAGATTCAAAAGAACCTCGTCTGAGGTTGAATTTCGTCCATTCAAAGTCACCATCGGAGAATAACTCCTGGTCTACATAGGCTGTATAGGAATTGGAGAAATCAACGCCCTTTGTAGAGAAGTGTACCCGTACCGCACTCAGGTTTGTCCTGTTGGTGTGGTAGGTATAAAACGAGATAAAATCATTGTCCGTTACAGCCTTACCGTCCGAGAATGTAGATAGGTCAAGTGGTATGGTACAGGAAGCAGAAGCCCTTGTTGATGCAGCCGAACAATTCAGCCTGAGAGAAGTGATTGACTTCCCTGTCCATTCTTCCGGTCTGAAAGCCCCACATGCGCTTGCCGTTGTCGAACATCCGTTGGTTGTCGTCCACGTTTCGTCATCCTCAAAGAAGGCTATCTTCTTACGGGCAAAGGGGCCTACTATTCCGGTTTTCATTCCTACTGCCGTGTTCGCATCATACCTTATAATACCGTCTGTTTCGTTCACACCGTAGGCTTTTCCACGGACATCTACCCACGGAGTCCTTTTATTCGTGGCTAAGTTAGCAAGAACTGATGTTTCAAACTTTGATGTGCTTGACGGTGAAGGCGTACTATATAGCGTACCGTTGTAGAGTTTGAGAGCCATTTTTGTTCCGGCAGGAGAATACGTCCTGTGAAGCCCCATAACTGCTGCTTCTGTCAAATCGCCTGCCGATACCTTCACCGTTCCAGGGACTTTCTCTATCATCCCGTCATCAAGGATAATGTTGTCAGCCTGAGATAATGAGGTAATAGGCAATAACGCAGCATCATTGTAGACATCAACCGTCTTGGGATTGATGATAATAGGCTCTAATGGCTGAGACTTCGTTTTATCAAGATATGCGTTAGGCATTTAATCAATACCCCTGATACTGGTTAAAATGTTCCTTTATGGAAATAAACCTTGCGCCTTCTTCCCGTGATAGCTGATACCGCCTTTTTAATGCTGCCAGTTTTGTATTCCCACTTCGTTCAAGATGGTCTGCCCTGTCGAACTCTTTCAGATCACGGAAACCATCCGAAGCAGCCCAATCAATCAGAGTAAGTTTTGCCATTTCTGTGAGTTGGGAAACGGTAGTGTCAGTAGCATCATCAGGTATCTTGTAAAAGTAGTTGTAGATGACATATGCCGCATCTACAGGGCAATCGAAATAGTACACGGACTCGGCTACCTTTATCGTAAAGTATGTCGGCTTCGCTGCGGTACGGTTTGATGGATTCGGGAACCTTGCATCAAAGGCAGATGGGTCAAGGTACTCCAAGGGACGCTCAGAATCAGCCGTGTAAAGGACGAGGCTTCGTTGTGCTGCAAAATTATCAGGTGTGGCAAGGGATACATCATTCGCTGTTAAAGTGGTACTCTGATAGCCTTCCTGAAAGGGAAATGTGTCAAGGGTAGTAAGGTAGTTCATCCTCTCAAGGAGATGGTCTTGTAACTCTGTGTCAAGGGTAGTTGTGGGGACTATCCGTTTAACCCGTGCCAGCATATTTGCTAAAGAAAGTGCCATGTTTTTTTTACCTCACGATATATCTGTCCATTCTACGGATGTACTGCCTGATGCCATTATCGGGTTACCATCCTGCGTATACATGATGTCGCCATTCTGGTCAGTCAAAAAGATTGCTGCATCTGTTATATCAACCCAGAAGTCGTCAAGCGAACCCTGAGTCTCTATGAATGTTCCATCCTGTTCCTGCATGAAATCACCGTTCTGATCTTGAACGTAAATTACAGGGGAAAGATCGGTGTAAGTATCCGTGGGAAGCGTAATGTCAGCCCATGCCATTAGATGTACTCCTTCAGGTAGTCAGCATACATAACAGCCACTTTATCAAGGTTGTAAAACTCTTTGACATACTCGTAGGCAAGCTGTCCTTTCACCTTCCGTTCTTCTTCGTTGCTGATGAGTTTGTTCAGTTCCGTTATCCAGAAATCAAACGACTTTGCCGTGGTGACAGGAAGACCGTTTTTGAAGGGTTCTACCCACGAAGCCACGCTTGGTATGCCACACGCTGAGTATTCAAGGCCACGAAGGTTTGATTTCCCACGGTTAAAGAGGTTGTCCCGTAAGGGAATAATCCCAATGTCGAAGGACAACTCCTTTACATGCTTCGGATACTGGTCGATGTTCACCCATTGGTTCATCATCGTCAACCGTTCATGTTCGGGCCATTTTGGTGGAGGGGCTGACACGATGTATATTTCGATGTTGTTATGCTCTGAAAGGAGGTGAAACAGAGCATCTTTGACTAACTTGAGGTCGCCTTCATGTGTCGCCCCCCCGATCCAGCCGATGCGAATGAGGGGGTGTTCTATCGGCTGGTGCTTGTCCCACAAACTGAAGTCAATACAGTTCGGGATACACTTTACATTTTGATTAAATGGCGCATAATATTGAGCAAGATATGGAGTGGATACTATCACCCCTGTTGATTCCATTAATTGACGGGTAGCCCAAAAATCTTGAGCATCACCTGGCCTATTAAAATCGTATGCCACAGATTGATGAGGCACATGTTGTAAATCATCGTCCACTTCCATAAGGGTAGGTTTTATATCCCTCATAGACTGCACTACCGACAACCCTTCAGGTGAATTGATATACTGGCAAACAATGATGTCAGCCCATTGAACCTGTGCTTCCAACTCGTTTATATTCTCTTTGAGGTGGTGTTCCCAATCAGGAGAGTTCATACGGTTCACATCCCATTCAGGGAACATTCGGCAATGGGCAAGGCCAAGTTCGCTCATTTTCTTGGCAAACTGGTATTGTCGGTAAAAGCATACCCCTGGATTGATAGTAGAAATAAATAGGACGTTAAACTTTTTTAAGGACACAGACTATCTCCTTGCCATTGTTTTTTATACAAAAACCTTTAAGATCATCAATAATATACGATGGTGTCAGTAGTCTTCCTGTATATCCCCGTGTCTGGTTCGTCTTTAAAGGAAAAAGAGGGTCATATCCAAGTTCATTCATGTTAATCCTCCCGCTTGTCAAACAATGATTTCAATGCTTTATCAACGCTGATGTTATCGCTATGTGTAATAAGACACACCTGATTTGAGTCAGAAAGATAGAATGCTGCTATAATCTTGGCATGTTCTTCGTTTATATCATCCAAGGCTTCTTCCATTTCAGGCATATCAAACAAGTAATGGTCGTATGGCATTTGTCACCTCTATTGCTTAAAAGACTGCATTGTAGTACCCGTAAGTCTGCGCTGCCCTGTTCGTCCACGCTGTTGTATACCCCGATGAACCTTTCACATATCTTGCCGTCCCAGAAGCATTGTTAAATTCCATGATGTACCACGCACCATCAGGGTCAACATACCCGACATACATAGGGTCGCTGCTTACGTCCATGTCTGAGAACCTGTACTTTTGCAGTTCAAGTATCTCTACCAGTTCCCATGTGGGATGACGCTGCCCTTCGTTTGAACGTGGTCGTGTACTCATTCTATATAGCTCGGTTCCAAGCCCTGAACCTTACGTCTGATGTTCATAACTCCAAAAGGAAGCCGTCTGCAATCAGCCAACACTTTTTTGACCGTCCAGAACTTCTTCCCCGCCTTTGTCCAGTCATCCAAGAATACATAGTCATCCGTCTTCTGGTCTTCTTCCCTATACGGCAATGCAAGAATATCCGCCTTTCGATATGCTGCTGAACTGTGCATCCACACAAATTGACCTGATTCAAAAATTTCCCGTGTCATGTGAGGAGGCATAAAGTTTCGTTTCGGATGTCCGTCCACATTGCATTCGTTGTATGCAGAGGTTAGACAATCAATGTGTTTTGCCTTCTGGAAGAACTTATAGGTGAACTCTGCCCTGTAGGGATAACTCAAATCGTCCTGATCTGATACACAGATTATCTCGGCATTAGCGAGCTTATTGCCATAATTACGGGCTTCACACACACCGCCATTCTGTTCTAACCGCTTATAGATAATGCGTGAGTCCTGCTTACAAAACCAGTCCATTAAATCAGGAGTGAAGTCGGGTGAATAGTCGTCAATTACGATAATCTCTATATCCTGTATTGACTGCCCCCTGATGGTATTCAATGTTTCTGCAAGATAGGCATCCCCGTCATAGACAGGGATGACAAACGATACTTTAGGCATGTTTTCTCTCTCCTTTTACTAAAGCAGGTACACCCATACACATTTCTCCATCTGGAACATCTTTAGTAACAACTGCACCAGCAGCAACAAAGGCATGTTCACCTATTGTTACGCCACAAATAATAGTAGCATTTGCACCAATAGAGGCTCCTTTCTTTACCAAGGTTGGCTTCCAATTCTCTTTGCCACTTGGAGGGTATAAATCATTCGTGAAACAAACATGAGGGGCGATAAAGCAATCCTCTTGCACCGTCACTCCCTCCGGTATGAAACACCCTTTTCCGACCCTTGTTCTGTCACCTATCTTTACATTCGGTCCTATCTCTGCAAATGCCCCTACGGACACCCCTTCACCAAGAATAGCCGAATCATATACATTTGACGGTTCCCATATTGTCACGCCTTTACGCATACCTTAGTATTTCCTCCAATATCTTATTTGGATGCTGTTCGTTTAATATCTTGGTGTTCTGAATGACACAGTGACCGTTTATACGTTTACCAGGAGGCGTAAGTATAGGTCGCATAAGCCACGGGGCTACGTTCTCATTATAGTTATTATCCCAATCAATCACATCATCATAAGGGAAGCCATAAGTATCACAGATGTCTTTCTGATACTGAGCAAAGGCTATACTCATTCCATACTTGGCAAGACACATGAGTTTTAATGCTTCCGTTTCCTCTGATGTGGCTACCGTCATGCACATTATTCCTGCCCGTTGTAGATAGTTTCTTGCCTCATCTGCCAGTTCTCCACCTATCCATTTCTTGTATGCTTTCAAATCCTCTTTCATCCTGTTATGCTTCCCAAGAATAGGACTATGGACAGCATTCTTTATTTTGCTTGTAGTCCCAATAGGTACAGTAGAGTGGATGATGGTCAATGGTTGATTGAATAAGTCCTGATAATCCTGCACTATACTGACAAACTTGTCGTTGTATGGAATACAGATATTGATAATGTCATAATTAATCGGTATAGGGTTCTTACAGTCCTTGAGGTCGATACCGTCTACTGCGTAGTATTCGCTCAATATCTCAAACAATGGCCTTCCGGTTTCCCCTAATCCTATGACCGCGCTTTTCAATTCCACACCCCCTTTGCTTGTGTATTGATGTCTTCTAACCTTGCATATCGCTTAATCTCCTTTTCCGCTATCTTCTGCAGTTTCCGTTTAAAGTTCTCAGGGTTCACCCGAACCTTGTAGAAGTCAATATCTGCCTTGTCCATCTTCGGTTTTTCCCTCTGTATCTTCCGTATGGTATGGACAAGCATCTTTCTAAGTTCAGGGACATTAGTAAATCCCTGTATCCAGTAAGCTCCTGCATATTGCTGATTCGAGATGACCTGATTGCCACGGCACAGCGAATGGGTCACATTCGTCACCCTGTCGTCAAAGTGGACTGTTATCTCGCAGGATAAATCATTTACCCGTATCTCCTGATCGGGCATAGCTTTCTTGAGTTGGTCTGCTAAGTCATAGTCTGACACCGATATGGCAATCATCTTGTCGGTGCTTTCGTCTATCCTAACAGGCAGGAATGTTTCTTCCGGCTCAAGGTGAAGCCAACGTAACACTTCTGCGTCCCTTCGTGTCGTTACCCAATGGGTATTTATCCTCTTTAGCACCATGTCGATGTAGTACATGGCGGTATTCAGGTTCCATGAAGACATGAGAGAGTTGATGTCATATCCTGTCCAATGGATAATCTTATGCCCGTAGTGCTGGAAGAATACCCCTGTTGAACGCTGTATGCCTTCCTCATCACACATGAACCCGTAACAGTAGATAAGACGGTAGTTGTGAGGCTTCACCCCAGGATACAGCCTGAAGTCGCTATCTGTCAATTTTGCTATTTCAAGGGCAAGAGGAGAATCAAGTAAAGAGGTAACGCATATCGGCCTCTGAGGTATCCTATGTTTGTCCTGAACAGCTTTTCTCCTATCTATCCAATAGTTGCTTGAGTCCATAGAAAGACCGCCCTGCTTGGGCATTTCTGCATAATACAGGGGTTCTTTGATATAGAAGGCATCGGTATCTTTTGTGACGGACAACGCCCAATCCCAATCTATCAGGGACTTCAAATCCGTACTCCACCGCTTCCAGTATTTCCGCTTTACAGGGTTAGCACCGTCTATGAAGTTCTCACACTCAAGGTGATACCTGTCATACGGGTTGGAGTGGTAGATATTGGCAGGGTTTGGGTCTACCATCTTGTAGCCCGAATAGACCATGCCGTGTTTCGGGTTCTCGTCAAACGCTTCCATCCAGTTTCGCAAGGCTCCTGGCATGATATATAAATCAGAGGATAGGTGTGATATGACATCCCCTGTCGATACCGCAAAACCCTCGTTGTTTGCGTTACCCAAGTTGCCCTGTTCAAGCGAAAGGATACCCACCTTATCCCCGTACTTCTCTTGAACGGACTTGATGAGTTCATCCTTCGTTTCCCATTGTCCGTTAGGAACAAAGATAATCTCCCTGTTCTCGTAATCCTGGTCGAGAATAGACTCAATATTCCTGAATATAAACTCATCACATTTATATCCAGGCACGATGAAACTGACTTTTACGTCATCCCTCATTAATTCCCCCTTACTCGCTTTAAATATCCCTTCACGTTGAAGGTTATCATCTGCTTTTCAGCAGTTCTGTCGTATTCAAATTCATTGTTATCTTTCATAAATTCTTCCACAGCTTCGTATGGGCCAGGAGCGATAAGGTTTCCATTCTTATCTTTCATCTGAGAAGGGTGATTCAATATGGTATCGTCAATGATAAAATGCATACCGTTTGTTACCAATGGCGCATACAATGACATTTCTTTCAACACATGGTCTTTCCTGTGGTCTGAATCAAGGTTGACCATGACCGTGCTGCCGTTCACCCTCTCTTTTATCTCCGATAATACGTCAGGATGAAGACAATGTTTGACTATGTAATGAATTCTCGGATGTTGCGGAACGTCCTTCGGTTCATTGTCTACGGTTATTACCTGCCCTTTCCCGATATTGTCAAAAATATGGGCATAGAATAACGCTGATGCACCATACCACGTGCCCGTTTCGACAATAAAATCAGGTTTATACTCATTAATTATCTCCTGCATCTGCCACATATCCATAGGACATTTTAATATTTGTATGCCATAGTAAGTATTCTTCGCCCACACCATGCTCTGATGATATGCCCATCTGACATTATTTATAGTCAGCATCATTTGTTCCATAAGGTGATAGTCTTGCAAGTGACTAATTAAACTTCCATCAGCAACTAAAAAAACATCGTCAGCCAATTTGTTTTATCTCTCCCTCTGCCCCACGGCAATGTTGGCAAGCCCCAGGGTCATCCATGACAGGTTCATATCCGTAGGAGTATGCCTGTCCACATTCAGGGCATTTAGCTATCTGAACGCCATTTATCCATTCAGCAATATCCCTATCTCTCGCCTTTTTAATATCAAACCATTCTTTTACTGTTATGTCTTGTACGCCCATAGTGTTTTAAGAAGGGGTGAGTTGCCCCACCCCTTAGTTTAACTACTTACCAACCGTAGAAGGTCTGCCGTTGACCACCCACAGGCAAGCACTGTTGTTCAGCACTTTTGCCGTGTAGATGATTCTATAACCGACAGTTGAAATTAAGCTCAACGGGTCTGAAGTCGTATTCGGGCCAGGTGTCTTGATGAAGGTACGGATGCCTCCATCGAAATCCGTTACACCGTATGCGCCCTGTCCGAAGAAGAAGTTGAAGTATAGTCTGCCGCCACCGTAGGCTGACAATCTAGCCCTGTTACCATTGGCAGTACCGCCGAACAAACCAGAAGTGGAGAACAAGGGGGCTTCAGTCGAGGAATAAATTTTGAATCCCTCAATCACACCCTCAAACCCACGTTCAGGCTGACCCTGACGACCTGTACCTTTTTCAAACGATGCCATTCCAGACTCTACATACTTCGTGTAGTCACGGAATGCAGACGTACCCCTTAACTGGTTCACCATATCGGGATGCATGATACATTTGTAGTACCCGTCAGCAAACCGTTTTGCGTGGCGAACCTTCAATTTCAGGGCGATTGTCCTGAAAATATCAGGTGTCCATGCAGTACCGCAAGCACCGCCAGCGAGTGCGGAGATGGCATGGCTTCTGGTTGATAGATCATTGATAGACCATGCGGGAGCCTGCAAGGAGGTTGAGGAAAGAGTCCTAAAGTATGCACCAGCAGAGAGGCATCCAGGTCTGTCACCAAGATAGCCCGAACCTGCCGAACACTGGAACTGTGCAGATGCGCTCGCCCGTTTCCAGAGCAAAAGTCTGGAGGTCATAAAATCAAGGCTGAGTGCGGAAGCATCAGCAAACAAGTCTATTGCGCCCTGCACTACGCTGTTGATAGAAACCATGTCAACGTAGGTTGATATAACAGCATGGTCGCCAATCATGTAAAGGGATGCACTCACACGGACAGCAGAGATTCCTCTGCCCGCGCCGGCAGCAGACTCAGTAATAAGCCTGCCGTAAGATAGTGGAGTCCATCTGTGCCAGTAAACGCTCTGGCCTTCATTTTTCGGGAGTTCTTTCTTCTCGCCGAACTGATGAAACATAAGTTGTGGTTTCATCCTCTCAAGCATAGTCTTCTCGTAGTAAACGGGAATGAGATATGCCAATTTGTTACTTGCCGAAGTCAATGTAGCCATTGTAAATCTCTCCTATTAAAGACAGCTACCATCCAGCGTTCTTGGTAAATTTCAGACCAAGGGCTTGTGCCATCTGGTCGCTTGTCATGTTCTTGATGTCTTTCATAGAAGGCATTTCGGTAGGAGTAGAACCTTTTTTATTGCCAGACGGTATCTGCGCTTTCTGCTTCAACGTCTGTTTTTTTACTCCTTCGTCTATGCCCTTCTGTTTGGATTCAAGATACAGGTTGGCAAAGAAATCACGTTCAGCCATAGCAACCGATGTTTTATGATCGTATCCTTCATCTTTATATTCGTGGTATCCGTCCTTTATCGCCTCCCAATGGGGCAAGGACGCAGATATTTCACGTTCAAAAGTACGGTCAAATTTTCTCTGTTGCAGGCGTTCTTTTTCGGTAGTTTCAAGGATAGTCTTGGTAAACTGCATCAAAGTCCTTACTGGACTTTTCTGCAATTCTGCCACAAAGTCCTCGTCAATCTTAGAAAAATCTACTTCTCCAACTTGCCCCTTAGAGGTAAGTTCGGCTTCCTTTTCCTTGAGTTCACGAAGTTTTTCCTCGACACGATACCCTTTCTGAACATATTCCCTGATTTTCTCGGCAGGGATATCAATCTCTTTCCCCTTGTACTTGATCCTCAACGGAGTTTCGGTCTGTTCTTCGGTTTCTGAAGCCTCTTTCGTTTCTTCTTTCGCTTCTGTCTGCTCGGAAGTTTCCTGAGTTTCTTCACTTGCCGTTTCCTGACTCTCTTCCTCCACGGGTGCAAGGACTTCTTCCTGTACTTCTTCCTGCACACCACCTTCTACCAACTGACTCGTTTGCTCCTCGATTTCCTTCAGAATATCTGAAGATGTCATTGTAGAGCTATCTGCCATAAATCACCTCGTATTATTATGTATTTTCGGGAACAAGTTTGTTTAATTCTTGCGCCCACCTTTGCCGTTCTGTTTCTGCCGTAACAAGTTTGTTCTTAATAGCCTTCAACGTCTGCCTCTTGCTACGGACGCTTGCAAAGAAATATTCTCTTGCCTGCGGATCCATTTTGTAAATGTCTGCCTTATCTTCATTGTCCAGAGTTTCGTCTATCGCCACATCAAGCCATGATAGGAAGAATTTGCCGGAAGCAGAATTAGCAAGAATAGCCCAACTGCGCCATTCCTCCGCTATGTTCCGTACTTCACGGATTGATTCATCATCTGTCTTTATGACTTTCTTTCGTGGCATTAGCCCAACATACCCCCTATTTCACCCATCAGGGCAGGATTCGGGCTTCCTTCAGGCATACGCATTTCACGCTCACCCAACGCTGGCTGCTGACCTCCACCCTGCATACCGCCTGTCAGCATCATCATCAACTGCTGCATCTGCTGTTCTTCGGGGCTGGCGAATAACTGCTCGGTATCACGGATGCCAAAGTAGTCAAGGAGCCTTCCTAACCATTGGTCTGCCCGTGGTACGACAAACGGCAGAAATGCCTGATTGCCAAATACCAGCGTCATAGCCTCGATTAACTGCTTCCGTTCTATCTCTTTGGACATCTTGTACTGAGATACAGCCTTGAAGGTGAAATTTCCTTCGTAGTCTTCAGGCGTTGCCGTTATAGACTGACTTTCAGGCCAGTAGTAGAACCCGTTGGGGTCGGTCATAAACATTTTCTTGTACTTGACAATATCCCTGACCATATCCTCCACTGACATCATGGAAAGGAGAAGGTTGTATGTGTCTGCCCTTAATTCCCCTGCCTGTTTCATCCCGACATATTCTGTTGCGGTATCGCTTCCACCCGCTACAGATTGACCGCGCATTTGAGGAAAAGCATTGGAATAGTTCTGAATATCCATCTCTATACGAGATTTACGCTGTAATGCTGCCGTAAGAATGTTCCAATCCACCTTCATAGGAGTTACACCGTTCACATCGTCCGTGAACAGAATGCCTCCTGACTTGGCTATAATGGTTGACTTCTTGACATCTGCCCCTCGGCTGACAATCCACTGAGGATTCAGCATAAGGTTGACAGCATCGTTAAACTGGTTCTCGTTCTCATTTATTTCATCGAAAAGTCCCTTGCCTTCCTCTAAAATAGACATTCCATAGAACTCGTCATCTAAAGGAATAGGGGTAATAGCCTTGAACGGCAGAGAACCGAGGAAATTTTCACCATCATTACGGATAATGTTGTTATCCCCTGTCATAACGATAAAATCACGGTACGACCAATAGCGGGTTACTTTGACCAACTCAGAATATTTGTCGTTTTCCCTGCTCGGTATGGTTTTAAATGAACGGACAGTCTGTTCTTCGTTGGTATAGATTTCCCCTTCATGGATACGGATTTTGTTTATGTTCTTATAATTGGGATTGTTGGCATATCCTTTTAATATCCATGCCGGAACGTAATCTATGGCGATAATAAAAGCATCGGGGTCATCCATTTCGGTGATTGTCGGGTTTACCCATGTGTTAAACCAGTTCCGCACCTTGAAAATAGGCATTTCTCTGCCATTTACCGTTCCCCAAGGGTCAATTTCCAACCAACCGCAAGGATATTTGAACGCCTGCTTGTAGAGCTTGTATGCAAGGATAGGCCACTTTTGCAGATACAGGCACATATTCGCATCTTTCTCGACAATCTTGGCTTTCTGACGGCTCGCATCGTCTTCTTCCACCACTCTGACATAGGGAAGCATGGAGGCAAGCATCTGAATACACTTACCGAGGTAGGATTCCACGATAATGTAAGGCCACGGAAGGCAAATATTTGACAAATATGGATGAGAAGTCTCGTCAATATAGGCGCGATACAACTTCTCGTTCTCTATCGCCTGTTCTGCGTACTGCTCTCTCCCCCTGTCTGCCACGTTCCATCGTTCCTGAACCATAGCAACTGCCTGTTTGTCGGTCATATACCTGCTCTCCCGTAGAGTCTTGAACTTCTGCTCGCCCGTGGATGTGTGTAAGCTGCATCTGCCTGTTCTTCCCATAGAGCGTCTAGGTATTTAAGATTTGCGTTGTACGCATAAACGTGGTTAATACAGGTATCATTCCCTTCCACTTCTAATTGGTCACGGAGCGTACCTTCAAGGTTCCCCTTCTGATACCGTTTCGCCCCCCATGTATCGAACTGCTCTATGTGAAGCTGGCAGGAGGGGTCAACGTACCATTCCCGGTGCTTCATCTTGTCGCAGAGGAACGTATGGGCAGAATCGAAAGAAGGATTACCTATCTCAAAGTAGATACCGAACCCACGGAACATCTGTATGATGGACTTCGGGACGTTCCCGCCTTCCTGTATCTGCTCTACCTGTGCTATCTTGTCGATAATCCACTTCTTGACACGGACGGTAAACCCTGGCTTTGTAAGGGTTGCCCGTATCGCTTGAGCTACCGTACCGACTATGTGGTCTTCTATGACGTTCTCCGCCCATGTGTACCAGACATTGTTAGGGTTCACCTGAATATAAGAAACGACAATGGGCTTGACAGGATGCCAGTCAACGATGACGGCAGTAACATTACCATTCGATACTTCGTAAGGTTTCTTTACATGGATGTCATAGGAGAAGGGTTCAAACACCCTGCCCTTGAAGGAGATGTCTTTACCGAACCTACGCATGTAGAGTTCCTGCTCGTTCATGGAACCAAGGACTTTCTTTCTCTGTTCCTCTGGCATAAAGGGGTTCTCAAGGGAATCAAACTCACCGATGAAATAGGACGGGTCTTTCTTCTGCCGTCTTATCTCTCCTGTCCATGATCCATAATCAGAGGTCATGCCTAAGAGGAAGATGCCTTTCTTCTTGATGATACGGGGTCTGCCTTCATTCCAGAACGACTTGGGGGGTTCTTCGTCCCATGCTATACCGTCCACCCTTGCGCCTTTCAGTTTACGGGCTTCCTGGTCGTGTCCGAACCACTTCACGGAGGAATCACCGATAGTCATAATTTTTGCTTTTCTCTGAAAGTTGTAGGTGTCCTTAGGTGTCCATTCGGTAAACGTCTGGACCAAGGCGGTATCGTCCTCCGTCTTTACATTGGACTCTGACGGCAGGTCAGGAGAGACTACCCACCAACTAAGCGGAGGTTTGGGACGGATTGTTTTGTTGAGCTTCGCCCCTGCCGGAAGGTCGCTTTCTGACTTTCCACACATTTCAATAGCCCGTTTCCAGGTGAGCTTTTGCAGGGGATGTATCCCAAGGCACTCCATAATAACCCATGCGGTTTCCCATACTGACTTCCCGAACTGATTCCCCGCAAAGGCGCAGTAGAATATGGCATTCAAGAACCTCCAAAATATCTCAGGGTTTTCCCAGGGGTACGTCATCTGCCGCTGTCGAAGGTGAGCATAAGGAAAGACAATTTCCTCATCCCCTATCATCAGCTTCCACGGACGACCTTCTTTACCTATGGGTAACTGTGTCTTTTCATCCCACGGCAATTCAAGGGACTCGGCATAGAAATAGATACGGTTAGCTTCATTCTCTGCCTTAATCTGCTCAATTATCTCAGGCAGGTTATCCCGTATCTGTTGGGCTGTGTTGTCCATTAAGCTCCTGCGGGCAATAAAAAACGGGACAATGTAAGTGGTATAGGCACCTACACTGCCCCGTTAATATTCTTGCGTCCCTTACGCCTGGCCGGACTTGGGGGAACCCGCTATGTTAGTTATCTAAGCCATTGTCACCCATTCACCAAACACAGGGTGTAGTGCTTCGCAATCAATACCATCAACACTCCAATTTTCTTTATTAAATATCCATTCATACGTTCGTAAGGTTTTCGCTAATTTTTCTGCATCTTTTTGAGTAATAGGTCTCCAACCATGTTCGTATTCATACAAAACATAGCGAGGTATACCAGTAACAATGCTTAATTTTTGTGGTGTTATATTATTAATTGTCCTTAACACTTTAATAATATCCTTTCTTTTCCATTCAATAGGAACATAAATATAATCTTTATCCCATTTTGGCATTTATCTCGCCCCTCCTTAAAAGCGAAATAAATTATACATTATTTACCTTTCGGTTTTGGTTTTCTTTTGCCGCAGGGCATCTCCACCCTCCAATTCATGTAATTTCATGGCTCCGCATATGGTACACTTGATATACGCCCTACCGTCTTTAAA
>Ga0255342_1003667_pt1 | contig 16708 bp, 14 predicted proteins | sample wastewater_treat_3_FD_192416 | JGI IMG/M metagenome (GOLD analysis project Ga0255342, IMG submission 192416) | Wastewater microbial communities from Lulu Island WWTP, Vancouver, Canada - plant14 | ecosystem: Engineered > WWTP > Wastewater > Unclassified | place: Canada: Vancouver, British...
CTGGAAAAATCCGCACTGAACCAGCTTAAAAAAGGCTTTAAATGACAAGAGAACGGGGGGACAGGGAGCGCACAGCGTTCCTTTTTTATTTGAAATTTACCATATTTATATATAGGGATCCAAGTTTCACTATTATTTATTGTACAATGTCTGTCATATTTGATAATTCTTGTACATATTTTATAATATACAAGAAGGATTAAGGTGGTGATTTTGTGACTAATTACTGGGATTTAGCTGAAAAGGATGTTATTAACATAAAAAACGGCGAAGTTATGGGCAGGTTCGACGATGTGGAGATAGACACAAGAAAGGGAAGAATTACTGCCTTTTATATAGAGGAAGCAAGCAAGTTTATTGGTATGCTTGGGAAGACAAAGCCAAAGAGAATCAGATGGGAAGAAATATTAAAAATAGGCATGGATGTAATAATTGTCAATGTGGATGATGACAAGAATAACAAACAAATTAGGGATATGTTAGAATATCGAGAAGCTTAAGTATTTTAGGGATGTGTCTTGGGGTGATTTTTTTAACTCTCAAAGGTCCGTTTTCAGAATCACTTATCACCGCCCACTGCTTATCAATTTTATCACCATTTGTTTTGCAAACTCTTCTGCCTGGAGGATTGTTTCCAATGAATCAATTTTTTCAGGGGAGTGGGCAAGCATTACTTTTTCGTTTATGTTTCCTATGTCGAGGAAACTTATTTTTTTGTCCAAAAACAGCTTTACGCAGGCTTCGTTTGAAGCGTTTAATACTGCAGGCATGGTGCCGCCGGCCTCTAATGCTTCATATGCCAGCGATAGGCATTTGAATGTTTTTAAATCGGTTTTTTCGAATGTTAAGGCGGCTATATCTGATAAAGACAGGCTTTTATAGCTGTTTTTCATGCGATTTGGATAAAAGAGCGCAAATTGTATGGGGATGCGCATATCAGGCAGCCCAAGCTGTGCAATGGTTGAATGGTCAATAAATTCAACTCCCGAGTGCATGATGCTTTGAGGGTGGACAATAACTTCAATCTGTTCCGGCTCTATGCCGAATAAAAACTTAGCTTCAATTACCTCCAAACCTTTATTCATTAATGTGGCAGAATCAACCGTAATTTTTTTGCCCATGGACCAGCTGGGATGGTTGAGGGCATCTTCCACAGTAACGGTTTTTAAAAATTCATCATTTTTGCCTCTGAAGGGTCCTCCTGAAGCTGTCAGCAATATTTTATTGACCGCTTTGTTTTCATTTGCCATGAGGCATTGGAAAATAGCGCTGTGCTCGCTGTCAACGGGAAGTATGGGGGCTTTGAATTGTTTTGATAAATCCATTATGTAATTTCCGCCTGTTACCAGAGTTTCCTTATTGGCAAGAGCAATTGTTTTTCCTTTTTTTATTGCAGCGATAGTTGGTCTTAGGCCGATCATACCGGATACGGCAGTAACGATTATCTGGCTTTTTTCATATTCTGCAATGGAAATCAAACCTTCCATGCCTGAAAGTATTTCTGTTTTTATATGAGAAGGCAGAATTTTTTTTAATTTCAGTGCATTATCATCATCCATCACACAGCACAGGTCAGGGGCAAATTTTAATATTTGCTCTTTTAAAAGTTCAATATTGTTGTTTCCTGAAATTGCCGATACCTTCAATTTATCATTATGTTCTCGTACAACATCCAGTGTCTGTGTTCCTATTGAACCTGTGGAACCTAGAATACTTATATATTTCATGGCTGCTCCTTGTTATTAATAGTAGAGAGGTCTTTTCTGATACGTTCATTTTATCATATGTATTTATTATTTGAAAGAAATTCTTGCAATACCCCCGCCGGAAAAATAGAACGCCCGTGGTAAACACCTCTGTCAACATCCTCGTCATCACCAACGGCGCACACCCCACGTCATGTAACTGTACCCCCGTCCCCCAGTCATATGTGGGACAGTTTAGGACCGTCCCCAGTGTCCCACTCACGCCCCTGTGTCATCTTAAAAAAACACTTGTAATTATATCGAGAACAGTATATCATATGTTTATTATATATGAAGACGGAGGAACTAATGGGGAGGAGTTATGAAAGCACCAGAAATCCTGAATTAAAGGCGGCTGCTTCGGAGGCTGTATTGAAAGGTATTGCAGATGACGGCGGTCTGTTTGTAATGAGGGATTTAGGCGAAAAAAAAGTAGTCATAAAGGATTTAATCGGTAAAAATTACATGGAAATTGCTGAAAAAGTGCTGGGTATTTTGCTTGATGACTATCCGGAGCATATAATTAAAGAATGTATCAGTAATGCGTACAGGGATAAATTCAGCACTGAAGAAATAACTCCTTTGGTAAAGGCAGGAGAAAATTATGTATTGGAGCTTTACCACGGGCTTACTTCGGCATTTAAGGATGTGGCTCTTTCAATATTGCCTCATCTGATGACAACTTCTTATGAAATGAACCGCATGGAGGGCGAAGTGATAATCCTGACTGCAACCTCAGGGGACACAGGCAAGGCTGCACTGGAAGGATTTAAGGATGTTAAAGGAACGAAAATTATTGTGTTTTATCCCGAGGGCGGTGTAAGCCAGGTCCAGGAAATGCAAATGGTTACACAGGAAGGGAATAATACATTTGTCTGTGCTGTTGAAGGGAACTTTGACGATGCTCAGACCGGTGTCAAAAATATTTTTGCAAACGAGAAATTCAACAGGGAATTGGCTGAAAAAAACAAGTTTTTGTCTTCTGCAAATTCCATAAATATAGGGAGACTGGCTCCCCAGGTGGTTTATTATTTCGTTTCATATGTCAGGTTAGTGGAAAAAGGCCTTTTGGAAATTGGGGACAAGGTTAATTTTTCGGTGCCTACCGGGAATTTTGGAAATATTTTGGCGGGATATTATGCAAAGATGCTGGGGCTTCCTGTTAATAAGCTTATATGTGCCTCAAATGAGAACAATGTTCTCTATGATTTCATAAAGACAGGAGTTTACAATAAAAACAGAAAATTTTTCAAGACTATTTCTCCATCCATGGATATTTTGGTATCCAGCAATCTGGAGAGGCTCCTGTATTATTTAAGCGGCAAAAACAACAAACTTGTAAAGGATTATATGGAAAAACTAAATACTTCCGGCATATATGAAATAACTGCAGAGATGGCTGAAAAGCTGGGGGATGAGTTTTACGGAGGATGTGTTTATAAGGAAGAAGTTAAAGGAACCATTAATCATACATATAGAAAATTCGGATATCTCCTTGATACTCATACAGCGGTTGCATATAAGGCACTCGAGGATTACAAGACAGAAACAGGGGATGATACAGCTAGTATCGTTCTTTCAACTGCAAGTCCCTTTAAGTTTTCCAAAAGCGTTTACGAAGCCCTGTTCGGGAAAGCAGATGACGAGTATGAGGAATTTATATTGATGGAGGAATTGTCCGAGAGAACAAAGGTAAGCATACCTGAAAACTTAAAGCATCTTGAGTATAAAAAAATAAGGCATTTTGAAGTATGCAGCGTTGATGAAATGGAAGGCTATGTGGCTGATGCTTCTTATGAATCAGATAATGAGGTGGAAAATGGTTAAGGTTACTGCTCCGGCGACAACTGCCAATATAGGGCCCGGTTTTGACGTGTTTGGACTGGCCTTTAAATTATATAATGAATATACCTTTGAGAAAGCTGACGAGGAGCTGATAATTGAAGGATGCCCGGAGGCATATAATAATAAGGAAAATTTGATTTACAAATCCTTTGCTGTTACAGCAGAAAAATTAGGGCAAAAAGCTGAAGGGCTGAAGATTTCGGTGAAAACCAACATACCCGTTTCAAGGGGACTGGGCAGCAGCTCTGCATGCATTACGGGAGGCGTCTATGGTGCAAATGCTTTTTACGGCGGAGGACTTACAAGGGAAGAAATGTATAAAATAGCCGTAATGATTGAAGGACATCCTGATAATATTTCTCCCTGCGTCTATGGGGGGCTGACAGCGTCAATGATTGATGAGGAAATACCTTATTGTGTGGAATATGATATCAGCAGCGAGCTTATGTTTTGCGCCCTGATTCCTGATTTTGAAGTTTCAACCAGTGAAGCAAGAAAGATTCTTCCCAAAATGGTAGACCACAAGGATGCCGTATTTAATGTATCAAGGGCTGTTGTTTTATTAAAGGCATTGGAGACAGGCAATTTGGAGATGATTAATATTTCACTTAATGATAGACTGCACCAGAAATACAGGGGCGGCCTAATTCATGAATATGACGAGCTAAAAGCAATCTGTGCCCAGGCAGGTTCGCCGGCACTGTTTATCAGCGGTTCAGGGCCTACATTGATGAACATATCAAAGGATGAAATGTTTCCTGAAAAGATTAAAGACAGGGTAGCCGGTTTAAAACACAAATGGGAAATAAAAGTGCTTGGAATTGATAAAAAGGGAGCTTTTACGGAGGTTTTTTAGAATTCAGGCATCTATGATGTGTTTTTAATTACAGATTCAGGAGTTAAATAATAAAATACAATAATTAATATAATAATCGAGGTGGATACAATGAAAAAGTATTTGATTGTGAACAAGAAAATTCTTCCGGATGTATATGACAGGGTTATTGAGGCAAGAAATTTAATCAACGGCGGAAGCGTGAAGGGCATAAGTGAAGCAGTCAAGGTTGTAGGTATAAGCAGGAGCACATATTACAAGTACAAGGATTATGTTTTTTCTCCAGACGAAAACTCAATAGGAAGGAAAGCCGTGTTTTCAATGATGCTCAAGCATGAGAAGGGGATGCTCTCAAATGTTTTGAATTATTTGTCATTGCAGAATGCAAATATTCTTACCATAAATCAAAGCATTCCAATTAACGGAAAGGCATCAGTAACTGTATCCCTTGATATTTCCGACCTTAGCAAGTCCATTGATGAGGTGATGGCGGAAATGAAAAAAATAAAGGGTGCAACCCAGGTGAGATTATTATCAGTTGAATAAATGGGTGATATTATGTATGGATTGGTTTTAGAAGGCGGCGGTGCCAAGGGTGCATACCATGTGGGAGCATACAAGGCCATAAGGGAATTAAATATAGAAATCGGGGGAATTGCCGGTACATCAATAGGAGCGATAAACGGGGCAATGATGGTTCAAGGGGACTATGAGCTTTTGGAAAAGGTTTGGTGCTCTGTTAATTCATATGAATTATTTGATATTGACGAGAAGGCAATAGAAGATTTAAGGCGATTCAATCTCCATGATGTTAATTTTTCGTATCTTTTGCATCAGTCTAAAGAAATCCTGGGCAACAGGGGTTTGGATACTTCAAGGATTAGAGAATTGTTTGACTCATATATTGATGAGGATAAAATCCGAAGTTCTAACATTGATTTTGGAATAGTAACGGTTAACCTTACCGACAGGAAGCCCATGGAACTGATGAAAGAGGATATACCGGAGGGAAAACTGGTTGATTTTTTAATTGCCAGCGCAAATCTTCCCGCCTTTAAAATTGAAGAAATGGACGGCAAGAAATATTTGGACGGTGGATTTTATAATAATCTCCCCATAGATATTTTAGCAAACAGAGGTTATAAGGATATTATCGCCGTAAGGACCTTGGCCATTGGTGTTGTGAGGAAGGCCAGGGTGAAAGGTTTAAATGTCACCTTCATCCAGCCGTTTGAAAGTCTGGGGACAATGTTCGGTGCTTTGGATTTCAACAGGGAAAGAGCAAAGGAATTCATAAATCTGGGTTATTATGACGCCATGAAGGTTTTCAAAAAGCTCAGGGGCTACAAGTATTATATAATTCCTTTTGAAGGAAGTTTTATAAACATACTGGTGGATTTCTTCAATGAATACAAAGAAAAACTGTGTTTTGTAGGACATTTCCTTGGCTATGGCGAAGTGAGCGAAGACAGAATGTTTTTTGAAAAGATTCTGCCCAGAATGGAACAAATACTGGATATGAAGGGCAAATATGACTATCAGGATATTTGCATAAGGTTTTTTGAAAGAATTGCAGAAAAATACCAGGTTGAAAGGTTTAAAATATATAAAGCTGAGGAATTTATTGAATTGACAATTGAAAAATTCAAAGAAGCTCCGACGGCTTTCATTAAAAACGTACCGAATTTCATTAAACAAAACAGAATTTTATCACTTGCGGTTAAAGATGATTTGATTGTGGAGATTTTTGCAGAGCTATTCCTTTAGATCACATGGGGACGCACCTTTAACTCAAGATAAGTCTTCAAGGGCAGGCATTAAAGGAATGTCCCCGGTTTGGAGCGGAGACGTGGGTGCTTTCATATGACAGCAGCCAGGCTTTCTAAATACAAAACGGGACAGGGTGTCCCGTTTCTGCTTCTTATTTAGTTTTCAATTCATAAAATAATCAATTATCCCGGCACCTATTTTTTCCACCATAACATTTTGGAAGCTCGTGTTGTAAATATTCATTTCTTCTGTGGGGTTTGACATAAACCCTATTTCAATCAGTGCTGCAGGAGTATTTGTTTCTCTCAAAACTTCAAAATTGCGGTCGAGAATTCCGTCTCTGTACACTCCGTTAATCGTAATTGCATTCAAGTAAATGGCTTCCGCTAAATTATATCCATAGGATGGATCCGTATAATTTATTGTGTTGTAATAAGTTGACATACCGTAATAATCACTGTTATTCAATGAATTGTGATGTATTGAAAGCAGGATGTCGGCTGACAACTTATCTGCTGACCTGCCTCTTTTGCTGTTTGAAATATATGTATCGCCGGTCCTTGTCATATAAACGGCAGCCCCTGCCTTATTGAGGATGCTTTTCAAATTCCAGGCAACATCAAGGTTTAAATGCTTTTCGAATTTTCCGGAGTAGCTGGTTGCTCCAGGGTCATATCCTCCGTGCCCAGGGTCAAGCAGTATTACTTTTCCTGCCAGGGGAAGGGTTTCTTTCAAATAATAGCTGTTGCACCAGCCTGTATTTCCGCTTTGTGTAATTACCCTGTCCCATCCTTTTTCACCGGCAACTGTTTTTACGGTTTCACCTTTTTTTATGGTTAGAATTCTATTGTGTGCAGCCGAAGGGCCCGTCCTTAGATTCAAATCGCTGGTGGTCTTTTTATAGCTTATATTGTCCGATGAAGGGCTGTTTATGTCATGGGTTGTAAGCCAGGCTGCCACATATCCGACGCTCTTGTCATCAAGAGCTATTTTATACCATCCGTTTTCTTCCCCCAAGACTTCAAAGGAGTCACCGCTGTTGCCCTGACTGATTACTTTGCTGCTTAATGATGCCTTGCTCCTTATATTGATGCTGTCAAACAGAAAATATATTTTTTCCGATTTTTTGTACTCGATATCTGTAAGCCAGCTTGCTATGTAGTATTCGCTTCCGTTGTATTTTATTATATGCCAGCTGTGGTATGTGTCTATGTATTCTGCCTTTTCTCCGGGCTTTAGCTGTCCTATCTGTTTTGAGCCCGTTGAGGGGGATGTTCTTATATTAATGTTATAAACTGTGTTGTTTACAATATATCTTTCTGAAGGCAGGGTGATAAAGAATTTCTCAATCCATCCGCTTATGCCTTCCAGGGTTTTCACCCTGTACCACTGGTCCTTCTCTTCTAAGACTTCAACTCTGGAACTTATATTCAGGGTAGTTTTTATTCCCGAGTCAAGGGATGAATTATTATATAGGGCAATATTTGATATATTTGTATATCCGGTGGACCCATAGGCATATACATTTAGCAATATCACCATAACAAGTATTAATAACAGAGTTTTCTTCATGAAATTCTCCTTTCATCCGGATTTTAAACATCAGCCGTTTTGACTTTATTACCTGACTTTATTAGCCCTTAACAAAATTGTAATTCAACTGAGTACATATGTATTGTACCATTTTTCGACAAATTTTCCATTACAGTTATATTACACGGGTTGCCAGGATGGAAAAATTAAGCTTGATAGAAAAAGAAAAGTTATATATAATGAGTATAGGTAATTGCGAAACTATTTTTCATTAATGAAAAAACGAAAAACAAACTTGCACATTGAGAATTAGAAATAAGAAATGAATGATTTTAAAGGTAGTAATAGAATTGATAATAAAAATAGGAACACAAAAGAAAGGCATTGATAAAACAGATAATTATCTAAGCGATTAGTGGCTTTAAACTTCTAATATATTGATGCTTATGAATTTTATCAGCAAGAACAACAGTAATTAATTGAGTGATGCCTGCCAGTAGCAAATCAGCATGAAGAGTTTTTTCATTTTGTGTCTTGCGTCCTGAAACACAGAAACTATCTTTAAAATGATTAATTGATTGCTCAACAACAGAACGGATTTTATAGGTCTGATCCCAAATTTCTGTACCACGTATAGTTCCAGGGTAGGCACGAAGGTCTTTTTCAGGATAAACATAAACCATTCGCCCTGATGGTGATGAGGTGCATGGATTTTCACAATAATGACGCCGGTGATATTTTCCATCATTACATTTAATCCATTTCATCTTTGGGCAAACGAACTTAAAAGTGGGAATTTTACTTCTAAGGTGTGAAGTATTACCTTCAGGTTTCATTAAAAGGTTATTGTCGTTAGGGCAACAAGGAATACCATCTGCATTGATTGTATAATCTGAATTTTTTAAAGCAGACCTTTGATTCAATGGTATGTAAGCTTTATTGAATTTTAAATTTTCAAGCAAGTCTTTGTAAATAGCTACGGAATCAAAAGCAGCGTCACCAAGAAAGATATTTGGTTTTATCAAAGGATGCTTATCAAAGAAATCTTTTAGTACAGGAATAAGAGTCTTAGAGTCATGGAGAGATTTATCTTCGTCTGGAGAATCTGATTTTTTGTCTACAGTAATATCAGGATGAGATAGCAGAAAATCCTTATTAAAAAAAGAAATATCTCTAACGATACCAAGACCATTGGTAATCATGCCAAACTTGTAAACGTAGCAGAAATGACCATTTATGTAAAGCTGTTTAATTTCTTGATTAGATGAAGCGTGTGTAGGCATAGAACCATAGGCAGCCTTGTAAGGATCATATGAGTCATCAAGTTTCATGGCTTTCTTAAATGATTTAAGCTGGCTGATAATACGGTTTGAAAACTTAGGATTATTTTCAATAACATAAGCTTCAACTCCTGAAGTATCATAAATTGTCATGGAAGCTTTAAATTCATCAATTTGTTGGCATATCGGTTCGGTAATATTAACAAGATTATCGAACATAGATTGTAAGTCCAGAGTAAAATCTTGTTTAAAACGAGTAATTTTAGAAGCATCAGGAACCTTGGTAAACCCACAGAATTCTCTTAATTCTTTTGAATACTTAAGAAATATTATCAAAAGGGAATCTGTAGGGATAGATAAAATACGTTGCAGAAGCAATGCCCAAATCATTGCTTGAAGTGGGTATTTACGGGGTCTTCCTGTTGATGCATAAAAATTATGTATAAAAGAAAATGGAATAAACTTATTGATATTAATGGCATTTTCCAATAAGGAAAGAAATTGAGGTTTGTCATTTTCAAATTTTTCTTGACAATCGGAAAAAATTTCTGCCAAAGAAAGCTGTTTATGTGGTATCATATTTACGTAACTCCTTTCGAGGTTTTGGTGGATTTGTTTATTGACAATTCAATTTTACCATAAATCAGTGAGGAGTTACAGCTTTTTTATACAAGAAAACCCTGTAATTTCAGGGGTTCCGGCGTTTCACAAACGCCTATAAAAGGAATATATAATACAAGGATATTTAAGAGTTGTAAAAAAAATGTTAATATTGAATTTTCTGGAAATTATGGTAAGATATTAACACAGGCATATATAAAGAAAATCGAAAAAAGGAGTGGGTAGAAATGTTAGGACTAATAACTACACCCTTAGCTATCTTAGGGGTATATGGAATATTTACTAATAATTTCAACTTTTTTATTATCGGTGCAATTGCAGCAATAGTAGAATTCATAATAGGAATATTTACAGGTCAGTTAAAAAGCCCATTTACAATAATTGTAGCAATTATTATAGGAATAATTTATGCCACAATAAAAGGTTTATCCATTATTACCGGAATTTTAATGGGTTTGTGTATTGAAGCTGCTGTTATGGGTTTTTTTGGTCTATTAATGTATGGCTTTGCGTTTATTGCTAACATATTATATAAGAATGAATAAGAATCAGGAACCTTGCATAATATGACCAATTTAGATGACGATAAAATTGTAATATAGACAATTGAATAATATATATCAATATTTATAAAAAATAAGTACATGATTTTATATTATTTATAGTTATTATGAAAAACATTGCGATTTTAAAAATAATCCTTTATATTAGTTCATATTACTCAAGTCATGCCATAGTTAACCATGTATTTTTAATTATATGAGAATAATTAGTTTCTCAAGTAATTTTAATAACAAGTCTATTGGACATTTCATTATAAATATTTCTTTAAAACATTATAGAAACTTTAAATTAACAAATACAAAATATGGATAATATAATCTTTCACGAAATGCCATTAACTAAAATAGTGGATGTACTTTGCTTCATTTTTTGAATTTACATAAAACTTGAAAAGACTCAAAAATTACCTCATATTATTCCGTTTTCTTTATTTTTATATATTTGTTTTGTTAATTCATTGTTTACAAATAAAGGTTTACGTTTCTTAAGATAAATTAAATTTGGAATAGATATTATTGAAGCAGATACCATTTTTGCAAACATATCAATAAAATCATAATTTACACCTGCTTTAATAAAAAAAGGTAGGTATACTAACATTGATACAACTGGTGTTAGTATGGTTAGCACGAAGAAAATAATGGTGAATTTGTATCCTTTGATAGTAAAACTTATTAATTCCTTCCAAGAAATAAATAAAAATATTATCATACATATAGTTATCACTAATGTAACAGTATTTGGAAGGCCATCTATGGGATTTGTTGTATAATAACTAAAACTCCCATAATAATTCCTAACAACTGATGATATTTCTCCAAACATACTAATGGGTGAAAAAAATATCCATAAAGGCATTAAAAATTTAACAAGGAAATTAAACCAACGCATCGATGGGTGCTTAACTATCAATGGTTCGATGTTTTCTTCAAGATTTTCTTCAATATTATCATTGTTTATAATATTTTCAACTTGCTTTCCACAATACCTACAATACAAACTATCATCATCAATATGATTATTGCAATTATTACAATACATAAAAACAAACCTCCTTAATCTTTAGCTTTGTTTCTTATATTCAAATATATAATTAAAAAAATCACTGTTAGGACAACAACCTCAAGCAATAAAACTCTAAAATCTATATTATATACAAAATGAATGTTTCCGTTTTTAGTTACCTCCATTAAATCATTGAATCTAAACAATGGATAAAAACCTCTTTCACCAGTAAACAGCAATTTTCCGGAAGAATAAGCAAACTTGACATAAGGAGTAAATATAATAGTAATTGAAAAAAATAGAATAATATACAATGTTAAAACTATGTTTTTTAGTGACATAGATTTTGATATGAATAACTTTAATTTATATGCCTGAATTAACAAATATAGCATAACTATTATTATAAATCTTATGCAGTATTCTAGATAATGCAAGTTATATTTTATATCAAATTTACCCGGAATAAGTCTACCTGGAGGTTTTATCCATACATCCTTTACATCTCCAGGCAAATTAAAAAAATGCCTATACTCAACATTATCAAATGTTTCATTTCTAACAACTCCACTGAAATGTTGTTTGAATGGAATAAAAAAAATACTCGCTAATAAAACAATAACTATAAAACATAAATTAATAATTTTAACAGAAGTATTTTTGCTTTTGTTTTTTATTAAAATAGAAGTTGCAGAAGTATCATCAACATTTGTTTTTAAAATAATTCTATCAATAGGTTGTGTATTGTTTAAGTCGTTGTTTCCGCAATATTTACAAAACATACTATCATCTTGTACTTGTTTACCACATTTTTTACAAAACATTAAATTTCCCCCCCTTCATAAAATAAAACCCTCGAATTATGAGTTCTTAGTAAAATTAAATATTATGTTTATTTACAGACCCTAATAAAAACGTTACCAACTATGCAATATTATATACCAAATTTTGCTAATTGTAAACCTGATATAATTTTCTTTACTGAAATATAACTTATTAAGTATTCAAATATATGCCAAAAACATTGATTCCGACATAGTAAAATGTTATTATATAGAGTAATAGGTATTCAATAGATAAAACTGCACAAATGGATGTTAGGCAGAATATGTAAAGATTTAATTGCAACATTGGAGATATCCCTGATTATATAGATGATGATTCAAGGAGTGTAAATAATGAAGGCAAAGGAAGCAAAGGCAAGGATAAAAATTAATAAGCTATTAGAAGAAGCAGGTTGGAGATTTTTTGATGAAGATGGAAAGCCTGCTAATATTCAAGTAGAGCCTAATGTTAAAATCTCCAAGAAACAAGTTGATGCTATGGGAGAAGATTTTAATAAGGTGAAAATTGGGTATGTTGACTTTCTGCTCCTTGATGAAAAGGGGCATCCTTTTATTGTCCTTGAGGCAAAATCAGAAGATAAAGACCCTTTAGTGGGAAAAGAACAAGCAAGAGAATATGCAAAATCACTTTTTATTAAATATGTAATACTGTCTAACGGAAATCAGCATTATTTTTGGAATATATATAAGGGAAATCCACAGATAATTACAAACTTTCCAAGTTGTGAAGGTATTAGAGAAAACAGAGCTTTTAATGCAGACCCTGCAAGATTATATAACGAAGATGTAAGAAAAGACTACATAGCAGTAGTTAGAAATGCCAAATATGCAGAAGCACCGGAATACCAAAACCCAAAAACAAGGGCAAAGTTTCTTGAAGATAATGGATTAAGGTTTTTAAGACCCTACCAAATAAATGCGGTAAAAGCATTGCAGAAATCAGTAAAAAAGGGAAATCAACGCTTCTTATTTGAAATGGCAACGGGAACTGGCAAAACATTAACTTCTGCTGCAGTAATCAGACTGTTTTTAAGAAGTGGAAATGCTCACAGGATATTATTCTTAGTGGATAGGATAGAGCTTGAAAATCAGGCCAAAAAGAATTTTATTAATTATTTATCCCCTGATTACCATACGGTAGTATTCAAAGAAAATACAGAAGATTGGCGTAAGGCTGAAATTGTTGTATCAACAGTTCAAACATTGAGTTTCAATAATAAATATAAGAAATATTTTAAACCAACTGATTTTTCATTGCTTATTGCGGATGAAAGTCACAGGTCAATTAATGGAAATTACAGGGCAGTGTTTGAATACTTTTTAGGATATAAATTAGGGCTTACCGCAACACCAAAAGATTACATAAAAAATGTTGATGTGACGAAGCTGAAAGGAACAGACCCAAGAGCATGGGAACAAAGACAGCTTTTAGATTCTTATAAAACATTCGGTTGTGAAAGCGGCGACCCTACATATAGATATTCTTTGATAGACGGTGTTAAAGACGGGTATCTTGTAAATCCAAGAGTAGTAGATGCAAGAACAGAAATTACCACACAGCTTTTAGCTGACAAGGGATATGCAGTTATAAATCAAACAGAAACCGGTGAAGATGAAGAAGAAGTTTATTTTGCTAAGGACTTTGAGAGAAAATTCTTTTCAGAAGAAACAAATAGGATGTTTGTTAAAACCTTTATGGAAAATGCTAAACGCGACCCTTTATCAGGCGAGATAGGTAAGAGCATAATATTTTGTGTTAGCCGTAAGCACGCTGCCAAAATTACACAAATATTAAATGAGTTTGCAGATAAATTGTTTCCTGACAAGTATTATTCCGATTTTGCAATACAAATTACATCTGATGTCATGAATGCTCAATCATATACAACTAATTTTCAAAATAATAATTTAAGCGGCACCACCAAGTTTTTGGAAAACTATAAATCCTCCAAAACAAGGGTTTGCGTTACCGTAGGAATGATGACAACCGGGTATGATTGTGAAGATTTACTCAATATAGGATTATTAAGACCTATATTTTCTCCTACTGATTTTATACAAATCAAAGGACGAGGTACAAGAAAATATCAATTTGCTTACAAAGAAAAGGTAAATGAAATAATTTATGAACATAAGGAAAATAAGGACACATTTAAGCTCTTTGATTTTTTTGGTAACTGTGAGTATTTTGAAGAAAAGTTTAACTATGATGAAGTTATAAAACTGCCTAAACCAAAAAACAGTGGTGCCGGTATGCCTCCACCACCACCTCCCGGGGATAGTTTGTATGAAAATTATGACCCTGACCCGCTTAAATTTATATTGGAAACACCAATCGGATTTGAAGGAATGAAGATTGATAGAATGTTCTTTGATAAATTTGAAAGCAAGGTTAAGGAAGATGAAACTGCAAGACAACAATATGAACAAGGTAACTATGCTGCAGTACAACACTACATAGAAGAAAAAATCATGAACAAACCATCAGAATATTACACATGGGAAAAGATAAAAAGGTCTATTGGAATTGACAGACGGTTAACAGTAAAAGAAATTCTTGACAAGATTTTTGGAGCAATTCCTGAATTTAAGTCAAAGAGAGAATTAATAGAAGATGAATTTGAAAGTTATTTATTAACAAGACCAATACAAGCTGATAAATATACGGAAATAAAAAGATTTTTTGAAACTTATATCATGGATAAGGATGTAAGAAGAATAATAGAAGACGAAAAGTTTCAACTGCTTGGTACAGAAGTAAGCACCTACACTATGTCGGACTTAAGGAAGTTAGGGATAGATAATATGAGACAGGTTGTAGACTATATAAATGATAACGTAAATGTATCAAGATTTGTTGCATAGGAGGACAGATTTAACAAGAATAAGCAGAAGTACAAAAGACTTACTTGATATTATAGAGCAGATAAAACAAAAGGGTGCAAGTATTAAGAGCATTAAAGATACATGGCTTGATACTTCTTCAGACAATCCATACAATAGCTTTTTACTAACTGTTATGAGTGGTTTAAGCCAACTTGAAAGAGATTTAATAAGCCAAAGGACTAAAGAGGGATTAACAAGTGCTAAAGCAAGAGGTCGAGTTGGAGGCAGACCAAACGGAAGAACTAACAAAACTGATTTAGTCGGCATTATGATAAAGGAAAATTACAAGATTAAAGATATAGTTGACAAGACAGGACTAAGCAGAACAACAGTTTACAGAGTTATTAAAGATATTGAGGATAAACAGTCTTAGGGTGGTGTATATCACCCTTTTTTTATTTAGTTTTAAATAAAATTTGGAAAATGCAGTCTATAATTGTATATGAATGGCAATAATAAAATATAATCGATGGAGGGTTTTGGAAAATGGTAAAGTAGATGCCATAAAGATTAACGGAAAGCGGTATGTTACAGAGGAAGCATTAGGGAGCTTAAAAGGTGAATAATATGAATAATGCAGTTAAGCCGATTTTACGAAAGCATAACGTGAAGAAAGGCATCAGGAATTTTAAAGAGTAGTTTACAGAATGATTGAAAAGTATAAGACAATAACGAAACACAAAGTGAAAAATCCCTTGTACCAAAGTCAGAAGAAACTTCTACACAGCAAGAACATTGATAGGGTATGCTTAACTAATGAAGCATGGGTACGGGCGTGCCTGGAATTATGATATATGGAGCAAGGGGGTACACCCCTAAAGGTGGGGATTACTTCGCAGAAAGAGAACCCCACTCACGAGTTAACCAAGACACTCAAAATCTTTAAAAGTCCTAAAGGTGTCGGGTGGGTATTATAGGAACTTCAAAAATACAAAAAATATAATTTTTGGCTTAATACTAAAAAGAAATGCAGACACAGGGTAAAAAGAGGTTTTGAAATCAATTCTAATATTAAAATTACCTTACAGAGCATGATATTTTCAAATCGTATTAACTGTTTAATATATTTATACAAAAATATAAAAATAAAAGATAAATGATATACAAAATTAAGAGTTTCAAATATAATTAGTTAAAAAGATTATGCCACGGAGGTTATAAAATGGAAGGAGCTAAAGTTAATATTGCAGAAGCAGCTGAAATATTAGGAATGTCAGCACAAGGGCTGCGAATAGCTTTACAAAGAGGAAAGTTCAGTTACTTTGGTGAAGCATGGAAGAATGACGAGAAGTGGACTTATTATATTAATAGAAACAGACTTGAAGAGTATGCTGGTATTAAAAAAAGAAATGAAAAATTTATAGAACGAGATATAAGATAACAATTCTATTATGCAAATAAGGATTGTAAATCGTAATAATGATTTATTTAAAAATTGAAATTGTGGGTTATTAAATTCTTGAGAAAGTCTAATTAAATATTTTAAAAAGTAAGTATAAAGTAGATGCTAATATTCACTTATGAATATAGGACATTTTTGGGACATTTTTTATTATAAAGCAAGCTAAATTGTAGTTATTAATAATAAACTATATAGCTTAAAACATTGAAATAATAACAAAGTATTAGCTGCATATTACATCCTATTACTTGGGGAGGTAAAGCTACTCGCTTAAAATATAAAGAAGCACAGAGCCAGGAAAAAGTCAGCAATATGTAAGAACCACTTGACGAGGGACACCAACCGGAGGGTTGGTGTCTTTTTTGTTTTCCGACATG
>Ga0255342_1003676_pt1 | contig 16681 bp, 18 predicted proteins | sample wastewater_treat_3_FD_192416 | JGI IMG/M metagenome (GOLD analysis project Ga0255342, IMG submission 192416) | Wastewater microbial communities from Lulu Island WWTP, Vancouver, Canada - plant14 | ecosystem: Engineered > WWTP > Wastewater > Unclassified | place: Canada: Vancouver, British...
GCCGCATCCTTCGATAGCGATCCTTTTGCTTTTGGCGGCTATGGACATTTTGGCTTTGAGTTTTTCATGCCGAAGGCCATCGCTTCTCTTTCGTCTTCTTATTTTATCGAGCTTGGTACGAATGGCGTCGGAGCAAAGACCGATAGCGGCCAGTCGTATCTCAATGGCTTTTCGGCGAGTACAGGTTTGAGGGTATATCTATAAAGATTATTTAGGGCCGATTTCCATAATCTAAGCGCGATTACCTTGAATCTTGCATCAAAAGCCATTGCTTGGCGAATTCGAGTTCGACATCGGTGCCCAGGGCATACACAATGATGTTATGCCAAGTTCGTGGGATGCGAATCTCGGGTTGCACTCCGCCTTTGCCAGAAGCATCCGAATCGATTTGAATAGTACCGCGTTCATCGAGCGAGCGCCCGATAGGAAACTCGAAGGAAATGTCTTCTGGCATCGCAATTGGCCAAGGAATAAGACCGAAAGAACCGTGCGTACCATAGAACCCCATCACTGTCGCTTTAGGAAGGCGACCGATTGCCATCGCAATACGGCGGGAGTCGCTTCATTCTATTCCTCTTATATTGCTTATATTGCAAAATTGCTTCTGCTCTTAATCGCTTTTCCGGGTTGGTCAATATTTATTTTTGCCGAAAGAGCTTATTCAGATCGATATCAGCCCAATCCGAGTATCCATAACTCCGAAAGAGCAATCGCATGTCTTCTGGAATTGCGATAACCTGAAGCACGGTACCAAAGAGCGCACCTTCTACTACAGGCCCGCCATTCTCGGTTGTTCTATCCATCATTGCTTTGACCATATCGAGGCTGACACCTTTTTGCCATTCTGGCGACCTAAACATCGCGTCGAGACACATCTGTCTGTCATCGTAAGCATTATCCGGCAGCTCGACGATTTTCCCCTTCCAGGGCTCGTACGTAGGGCGAGCAAAATTGTTGAGCGCATATAAGGCACCATTTTGCTGCTCGATAACGCGATCATCGAAGGTAGGCTTTTCCACAGAGACAGCGCGTTCAGAGTTTGCAGCTTGGATAATGTATGACGCATCCATTTTTGTCGTCACAATGTTCTGGATCATTTCGTCGAGCGTTTCGCTTGTGCGAAGGAAATCGAAAATAGAAGCCACCGAAAATACCGCACCCTCATTGATATTTGGGTCTGAAGCCGAACCATTGTTGAGTTCAACAAACACGCCCTTTTCATTTATTCCTGTTTCGACGTATACCTGCCCTATTGGTCTCACATTAGCGAAGGACAATCCTCCATCAGTGGGATTGAAAACTACAAGCGCCATATAGCGAAGATACGGTTGCATAGCTGCTTGGGTCATGTCCCAGTTACGCGCAAAATAGAGCTTCCCGTCGGCTGTCCGAGGGCTAGAAACGGCGATTCCCGAACACGAAGCCATAGCTTGTGCCGCTTCTATGACCAAGTCTGGTAAAATATAAAAAGAGGCGTCCAGCATCATATGCTCTTCAAAAGACAAGCCCGAAGTCTCTGACATTCCTTCTATAAGCTGCTTCATTTCTGGCATGTAGGTTTGGAATGTAGCTTGTACACCTTCGACATGTTCTTGTCCCAGGCCACGAGCCTGCAGATCGGCATTGATCGCCGCATAGAATTCTTTGAGCTCCTTTGAAAGCAGTGCTCCATATTGTCGACCCATTTCGCGCCAACTTCCCTTGAGGCTTAAAATAGGATAAGAGCCAACCACGGTTCTATAGCTTCTTCCTTCATCAAATGTCGCTATAGGAATTAGCCCAGGGATTTCTTGAGCCCCAGGTCCCGCCGACTGAGTGAAGATATCTTGTGAAGGTAAGGAGCTCAAGGTAACGAACAAAATCATGATTGCTATAATGCTCTTTTCGGGGGACATTGGTAGTACTTTGTTCCATGAAGCCGTTGATTTTTTCAGTTTTTTCATTGTTTTCTCCTTAGAAGATCCTAGAATACTCTTTAATATGCCGATCAATTGGAAGGATACATTAAAAACTATGGCATGTCTTTTGCATCAAAGAAATATTCACTGACAAAATAAAAAGATCGGCCTTTTGCCTTTTAATTATTTTCGATCACTCTGCGCGTTGTCTCGAGGAGAATGTCGTCTACATCGATAGAAGATGCGGATTCTCTGGGTTCGCAGACTGTGCTCAATACGGCCTTGTTGGCTTTAATGATCATTGGAATCGCGGTGTGCGGCGGGATTTTCGATGTATCGAGGACGAGATCGAAATTGGTCATTGAATCCCACTTTATTCCATAGTGAACTTCGAGAAAGGCCGATCTTATCCTGTCCGCTTCGAGAATCGCCACCTCGGCATCGTGCTGATCCAAGACATTGTACCGGCTCATGAAGGTGGCTACCCTATATGGAAATGGGCTTTTTATTCGCACATTCAGCACATCGCGGTAAGGAGCCAGCACTCTAAATGCACCTCTGCCTATGATCACTACATTGCCAAGCTTGGCAAGTGCTTTTATTACACGATCGAACATAATGACGATCTGATGAGTCCTATCGTCGAAGCGCGTCCAGAAGTTGGGCATGCTGTCGTAAGCTTCTTCTACATCCACAAACCCATATTGGAGCAATACTTCTTCGATCAATTTCTTTGTGGCGAGACGATAACCGAGCTTTTCGGCGACAGATTGAGCAATAAGAGTACCGTTGGAACACGGTTCCCTAGAAAAAGTTATAACACTCATTTCACACCTCCTTCTCTAATTATAGTATTGGCTAAAAGATAGGTGCAGTCAATGAAAGATATATACAGAAAATGACGATAATAAAGTCATATGGGACACTCTGTGTCCCTCGCCAGGAGTATAATCAGAAATAAAAAAATAGAAGGTGGAGGCCTCCATGAGTCAAACCGAGAGAATTTTCTACATCGATCGCATTATAAGGGAACATGGAGGCGTCTCCGCCCGCCAAATATGCGATAAATTCGAGGTATCTTCGCGTCAAGCCAAGCGCGATATAGAGTATTTGCGCGAAAGACTCGACGCACCCATAATATGGTCGCATCGCAGACTGTGCTATGAATATTCAGAAACATGGAATGGCCTTCGCTTTGCAGACGAGACATCGTTCTTTGCTTTTGCGTTCCTGAGAGCCATTTTGGACCGATATGCCTATGTCCCAGTTGTCTCGGAGGAGACAACCAAACTCCTCAAGGAAAAGATAGGCGGGCGCTACATCTCAATATCGGATAAAGTGCGCTATGAGCTTCCCGACATGGAAACCATCGACGGAGAAGCAGCCTTTACGATGTGCCAGGCTCTGCTCAACAACAGCTCGCTAGATATTTCCTACATCGATGCTAAAGGCAAATCGAGCCAACGAAGAATTATCCCTTTGAGGCTCATCAACTATGCCGGCAAGTGGTATTGCATCGCATTCGATTCGAAATCCATGGAGCTGAGGACATTTTCTATATCTCGAATGGACAATGTCCGAGCCGCGGGCGGATTGTCTGCAAGCGCCGAGTCATCAAGAGCGCTGTCTAAAGGCAAGCAATCTAGCGAGACTTTATCAAAATGCGCATCCGATTTTGCAATTCCAAGCGATGACGCAATCGAAAGCTATATTTCATCCTCATATGGCATTTTCAAAGGCGAAGTGCTCGGCATAGCGACCTTGCGATTCTTTGGGGGAGCAGCCCGTGCCATCAGAATCCAACAGTGGCACAAAGATCAGATAATTGACCCAGTTCCCGATGCTACAGACCCCGACGCCATCGACCTCTCCCTGCCCGTCCACGACTGGACCGAAATCCTTGGCCGAGCCCTTCGCTGCGGCGCCAACTGTGAAGTGCTCGGACCGCCGGAGTTTCGCAAGCTGTGGCAAGAAGAGATAAAAAGGATGGTGGAAAGGGCAAGGGAGAAATGAAGAATTTTAGAGAAAAATTAAAAAAGAAGTCATGCGGGACATCATATGTCCCTATTCTTGTCATAAAATAATTATTCACAACAAGAGGATCGATATGAAAAAATGCTTTTTGATCATGACATTATGCATAGCAGCCTTTTCGGCGTATGCCCAATCCAACAAGCCATACGATGATCTTGTAGCTGCTCTCAAGCAGGCTGCTACAGAGCAAGACGATAGCGCAAGACTTGCCTTATACGATGCCATTGTCCATAGCCTTGGTGTAGTGACTATTGGCCAAACTGCCGAAAGTCCTTCGATTCAGACTTCATCAAAGTGGATTTTTGATCAAGAAGTCGATCCTCTCACCGATAATAAGAAATATTTCTTTATGCTGAAAGCTGATAGTGGCAAGAACGATTATGGGGACCTGCCAGTACTCGTTATACGCCAGGACGGAGATGAACTTGAGCTCTACATTAACTGGCATACCTACCTTGGCAATGATACAGATGATTATAAATATGAAGCGAAATACATCACCATGCGCGTGGATCAAGATCAGCCAACCACCCTGCTTTGGAGCAATTCCACCGATAGCAAGGCCTCATTCTGCCCCTACACATACACGCGTGAGCTGGTACAACGACTTGGGAGTGCATCGCAGTTCGTCGCGCGCTGCACACCCTATGGCGACAGCCCCATTACCGCGGTTTTTGATGTTCGCGGTCTAAAGGAAATTTCAATGCCTTATAATGATCGGTTAAAGTGGTGGGAGTGAAGGGACACTTTAACACCAAATGAATCAAGTCTTGAGCTAGAAAATAGATGTGATAGAATGGTTTTTGAAAATGATAGAACGAGGAGAACAAAAACCTTGATCACTTTGGTTATGTTTGCATCGTGTTATAAGTACAAAACTGGTAAAGCATAAAATGGGAACAATCCATTTTTGGGCAAAAACAACGGAGAATGGAGCACCTGGTATTTCTGTCTATCAACACATGATCAATGTTGGCTGTGTAGCTCAATGCATCGCAGAAATCCAAAAAGATTTGCTTGAATCTTTTAGGTTGCGCGCTTCCGAAGTCGGGGCATTGGCTGCGCTCCATGATATTGGCAAGATTTCGCCAGGCTTTCAGAGAAAATGCATGGCGTGGCTAAAGGAAAATAACCTTCTCAAAATAGAGAGCGAGGGCAATTGGCAAGATGAAATGGAACCTGATCATGGAAAGATATCCTATGTGATTATTCAATCCTTCTTGCGTTCAACAGGCCTTTCAACCAAAGAAAGCGCCTATCTTGCGAGTGCAGTAGCTTCCCATCATGGCAAACTTATACCGCCAGATGATAGGCCATACCAACTTCGTGGTCGGATAACAGAAAAACGGAGTGGAATTACATGGGATGAAGAGCAGCAAAAAAGTGCAAAAGCGATCTGGCAACAATTCAATGCTGATAGCAACCATTTAAAACTCGATGATAATTTGACAGCTTATTGGTATCTGGCAGGGCTTACTTCAGTTGCAGATTGGATTGGCTCTGATGAACGATTTTTTTCTGCTGAATACAAGAGTAATAATGAGGCTTTTGACTCCCATGAAGTTGTTCGACAAGCGCTTGATTCTATCGGCTATGTACAACCTCATATCAAAGAAGGCCTTTCTTTTTACGATATGTTTGGTTTTTATCCCAATCCGATGCAACAGAAAACGATGGAGACTATCACCGGTCCTGGTATCTATGTCATCGAGGCCCCTATGGGACAGGGCAAAACTGAAGCAGCGTTAGCAGCAGCCTACCAGCTAATGCTGAAGGGGCTCGCACAAGGAATTTATTTTGCTTTGCCTACTCAGACGACGAGCAATCGGATTCATCTCCGCATTAAGGATTTTATACAGAAGATTAGCCCTGACGCAGGTCCTACGCGTTTGATTCATGCTAATTCATGGCTTCTTACGGATGATATACTACCGCAGATAAGGGAAAAATCGGGTCGCGACTGGTTTGCCTCGGCAAAAAGGGCACTGATTGCGCCATTTGGCGTGGGAACTGTGGACCAGGCACTTTTAGGCATTCTTGCGGCCAAGCATTTTTTTGTGCGGCAGTTTGCACTCGCAGGAAAGGTTGTAATTATCGATGAAGTACATAGTTACGATCTTTATACGGGTACTCTGATTGATGCACTCATTCGCGAGCTATTAAGCCTTCAGTGTACAATCATTGTCCTCTCGGCAACATTGACGAATAAACGACGTGCGCAGCTTTTAAATTCTTCAGATTCTACATCTCCTAATATCGGAGTAATAATGGATAAAAAGCCCCAACCTTATCCACTTATTTCAGGTCGAGTCAAAGAAAGACTTATCGACATACAAGAGATTCAGTCACCTCCATCGCGGAACGTTAAAATTATATGGATAGCTAAAGAAGCTGCAATATTAAAAGCCTTGGAGCTAGCGCAAAAAGGTGGAGCCGTGCTGTGGATATGCGACACGGTAGAGAGTGCACAGACTACTTATCTTCAGCTAAAGGATATTGTGGCGCCTACAACAAAATATGGGCTATTGCATTCAAGATTCCCTTTCTATCGACGAGAAATTTTAGAAGAAGAGTGGATGCAAAGACTAGGTAAAGAAGGCGTGTATCGCTGCGGCTGTATCCTTGTTGCAACCCAGATTGTCGAGCAAAGCGTCGATGTCGATGCAGACCTTATTATCACAGAACTGGCGCCTACAGATATGTTGTTGCAGCGGATGGGCCGTTTATGGAGGCATGAAAGAAGCACACGTCCTGTAACTGAGCCAGAATTCTGCCTTCTTCAGGAAGAAAAGAGCCTTACAACCTTTAAGGAATTAGAAGCACGCTCAATAAAAAATACTCTAGGAGGAAAAGCTTTCATCTATGCTCCCTACATTCTTATGCGCTCTTTAAATCTTTGGGACTCAATTAAGGAAATAACAATTCCTAATGATATACGATCCTTGCTCGAATCTACTTATGAAGAACTTGAAGAAGAGCCTTCTGCATGGAAGGAGTTATGCGATGAATGGTTTGGCTCCGATTCAGCAAAGAAAATGCTCGCCATGATGAATGCGAATTTATGGCAGATTCCTTTGAGCGATGAAGAAGGGGTGCAAACGCGCGTCAATGAACAACCAACCATAGATGTAGTCCTATGCTCTCATACTCAACCTAGTCGATATATGCTTATTGATGGCACTGAAGTTGCTTTAGACAATTCAGAGTATTCGCTCTCGGTAGCGCGCAACTTGCATAAGAATATCGTAAAAGTGCCTCAATATTGTTTTTATGAAGCATATCGGCCTCCTCCAATATTTTCAAAATATCTTCATGGTTGGGCTGCTGTTGGCATCGTGTCTGACGATACCACAGTTCAGATTGATGGACTAAAAGAAATGTATCAACTTTGCTATAGCAACGAACTTGGTCTTAAAGTGAACAACAATAAAAAAGAGGAAAATCTATGAATGTTGCCACAGATCCATGGATTCCTGTCGTTACCGTTAAGGGAGAGCCTATTCTAGTAAGCCTAATGCAGGTCTTTACAGAAGGAGAAAAATTTGCCGATCTTGCTGTTCGGCCATACGAGCGCGTTTCTCTTTTGCGGCTTTTCCTCTGCATTGCTCACGCTGCACTCGATGGACCAAAAGATTATGAAGAATGGCTCAGCCTTCCCAGTCGACTTTCAAAATCAGCTTCACAGTATCTCGGAACTTGGCACGACTCATTCGAACTATTTGATCTGCAAAAACCATGGTTGCAAGCAGCTGGAATTTCTACAGAAGCCGATACGCCAACTCCTTGGAACGATCTTTCAAAATGGACTTCAACCTCAAAGCTCTGCTTGACTTATGCATCAGGACATAATCCTACACTTTTTGATCATGAAGGCATGCAGGAAAAACGCTCGATTACTATAGAAATGGCAATTCTTTCTCTTCTTAGCTACCAATGTTTTTCTCCAGGAGGCTTGATGCCCCAAGTGTTTTGGCATGAAAAGCAAACTACTAAGTCGTCACGAGATAGCCCTTGTATTTCTGAATCCATGCTGCATGCTATCATACGCGGTGGCAATATTCTTACAACTATTTATCTAAATATGGTTCCCTATGAATATATTCTTCATTTCTATGAAGACATTGGCAGGCCACTTTGGGAGATGATACCCACTTCTTTTTATGATGAACCCAATGTGCAGAATGCAACAAAGACTTACCTGGGCAGACTTGTTCCTCTTTCCCGTCTTGTGCTCTTGCATCAGCAAGAGCCATATATGTTATTAGGGAATGCCTTGGAGTATCCCACGTTTAGTAATGGATTTGCACAAGAAGTTACTGCAACCGTTGTGCGCACCAAAATTCGCAATACTGAGAAACGGATTCTGCTTTCGTATCGGCCAACAAAGAGCATCTGGCGGCAACTTCCAGCTATCCTAGTAAAAGACAAATCCTTCGAGGTTGGTGGTCCCCTTAGCCTTTATAATTTAAGAGAGAATCAAGGTTTTGATTTACAGGTCTGCGCGCTTGCTCATAATAAAGGCTCGCTCCTTGATGTGTTTGAATCTGTCATCGCTATTCCTGCACAATTGGATTCTGATATAGGCAGGAATACCTATGACGCAGAAATAAAGCGATCAGAACACATTGCTGACATACTTGGTAAAGCGGTCGAAATGTATCGTAAAAAACTTGATGCAGCGTGGGAAAGGCGCCTACAAAACGCAGGCCCTCAAAAAGGGGCATTAAGAGCACAGCTTTATGATCGAGCAGCAAATTTTTTCTGGACAGCAATAGAACAAAATATAAATTTGCTTATTACATTTATCCAAGCTTTAGATACAGAAAATGCAGAGCATCATAAAGAATTGTGGCGGCATTTTCTTACTTCGCAAGCCTTAGCAGCATACAATTTTGCTTGCAGCAATGATACGCCACGCCAAATTCTTGCATTTACTGAAGGATGGCAATTCCTGAATGACACGCTTATTGCGCTAGATATATTACCGAATCAACAATATAAACAAACGGAGGAAGGCGATGAGCAGTCTTATTGACCAACTACGATGGTATAAAGAGCATAACGATCGAGGATTCTTTGCCAATTTGCGCAGCTATCTCATTGAAAGCAAACGGCAACGTGCGTGGCCAGCGCTCTATCGACTCAATGTACCAATAGAAGATGAGGCGCAAAGCTATATTGCAGCGTGGTATTCAATGCATCCAGAGGAAACTCAGGAAGGGAACCTTGGTACAACATGCAGAATTATTCAGAACAAAACGCAGGGAAAGCAAAGTACAGATAATAACCTGACGCCGATGGAACGCCGCTTTCTCCAGCTTTTAGCATCCGGAGATGAGCGTGAATTACGCAATCGTATTACCCGCATCATACTAATGGCAAAAAGCCAGCAAGTGCCCGTAAACTATGAACAACTTAAAATTGATAGTAACAATTGGAATCAAAAAACTAAGATCAGTTGGGCACAGGCCTTTTGGGCAGCTAATGCTACACTTCCTGGCAAACAAGAGGAAAAGAGGAGGAGTAATGAGCTGGCTCACTAAAATCGAAATTGATGCATCTCTTGCATACAAAAACAAATTTATTGATTCCTATACTTGGCACCAGGCATTATGGCAATGCTTTCCTGGCAGAAGTTCTCAAAAACGCAGTTTTTTAACAAGAGTAGATGAGACTTCTCATGGGTTTATAGCATGGATATTGAGCCTCGATAAGCCTATTCGCCCTTCCTGGTGTCCTGAAGAAGGATGGGCAATAAAAGAAATTAGTCCAGGTTTTCTCAATCATCGCTGGTATGCATTTAATCTCAAAGCTAATCCAACGAAAGCTATAATGCAAAAGCCTGCTGTCGTTGCTCCTGCTATCGATGGACAAATTAGATTGACTCGTGGCAAAAGAGTCCCTTTAACAAAAAGAGAAGATCTTAAAGCTTGGTTGGAAAGAAAGGCAGCGCAAGGAGGATTCAAGATCGTCGAAACAATTCCTCTCGATATTGGTCCTATGGCGGAATCCTATTTTTCGCGAGGGGAACAAAAAGCGTATCATGGAAGCATTCAATTCCGTGGAGTTTTAGAAGTCACTAACAAGGAGGTATTTGAAAAAACCTATTATAGCGGTATTGGTAGTGCCAAAGCCTTTGGATATGGCCTTTTACTTTTGGCTCCTGTGAGCCTCAATTGATGAAAAAAGGAGATAGAAAATGAGACATTTGGAATTGCATATCATTCAATCGGTACCGGTGGCATGTCTAAATCGAGATGATCTTAATTCTCCCAAGACTGCCCTTTTTGGAGGAGTACAGCGAGCACGTGTATCGAGCCAATCGTGGAAGCGAGCTATTCGAGAATATGCAAAAGAAAAGGCTCCATCATATTTTAAGGGCGAAAGGACACGCTTATTATACGATCCACTGTATAATGCAATGATAGATAATGGATTATCAGAGGAAGATGCAGATATAGGAGCAAAGGCCCTCATCGATTATCTTGTCAAAATAGATGAAAAATCAAAAGACAGGGTTAAATCAACAACACTCTATTTTTTATCCCCCTTAGAGATAGCAACCCTTTCCAAAGAATATGCAAAAACAAAAGACCCAAAGAAAGCCGCAAAATCGATCAATGCTGAAGCACTGTGCGATGCCGCCGATATTTCGCTTTTTGGCAGGATGGTCGCGAATGACCCTTCATTGAAAGTTGAAGGAGCTGCAATGTTTTCACATGCTCTATCAACCCACAAGGCAGACAATGAGATCGATTTCTTCGCCGCAGTCGATGATTTACAATCTGATGAAGAAGCTGGCGCTGGTATGACAAGTACACAAGAATTCAATTCTGCAACCTACTACCGCTTCATGGCGATAAACTTGGATATGCTTGCCGATAGCTGCCATCTAGCTGCTTTATCCGTTGATGAACGAAAACTAGTGGTGCGCACTTTTATCGAAGCCACTATCATGGCAATGCCAGGAGCGCGAAAAAATGCCATGAATGCTAATACACTCCCTGCATATGTTTTGGGCATTGTGCGCTCCAATGGCCATCCTATCCAACTTGTAAATGCCTTTGAGAAGCCAGTGTGGTCCAAAGAAGGTTATCTTGCAAAATCCATCCAAGCGCTTAAGGAAGAATATGCGCGACAAAAAGATATTTGGGGCATAAAAGATATTTATACTAAAGCTATTCCGGAGGTAAGCCTCCAACAATTCTTAGACGAGGTTGTTTCATATGTCATCTGAAATTGGCTATCTCGCTTTGCGCTTACAGGGTCCTTTGCAATCGTGGGGCTATAGCAGTCATTTCAATAGGCGTAGTACAAGCACAATGCCGACAAAAAGCGCAATTGCAGGGATTTGTTGCGCAGCATTCGGCTATGAGCGAGGAAGTCCGCAGGAAAAGCAGTTTATCTCAGGCTTTGCATTACTTAGCATGATTGCAATATCGATTCCACGTCGCATAGAGCATCAAAATAAGCAGTATAAATGGTATCAAATTCTACAAGTCAATAGGCTGCAGGATTATCACACTGTACAAAATACGCGGCGAGCTGATGGAAGCATCAATGATGATTGCGTAGTGACGCACCGTTCTTATATAACAGATGCCATTTTTGGTGTGGTTCTTTCTGGCAACAAAGAATTTCTTGAGGAGATTGCGGGCGCTCTTGAAGATCCTGTGTGGGGCTTATGGCTAGGCAGAAAGTCGTGCTTGCCTTCTGCGCCAATACTCGCGGGCAATGCAGTTCATCGTGGAGGAGTAAAAAATACTCAAGAGGAAGCGCTTTCTTTGCTTATCGGTGATAAAGACTTGAATTCCTATAGCTATCAGGAAGAAGTAGGGACATTTCTTGAAGGAAGCGATTCCATTCCCGATAGTCCTCTCTGCTTTGATTCAAAGGCTAGACAATTTACACCACGCAGAATAAAGAGCCATGAAGCAATCAAATAAGGAAAAGCAATGCGCATTCCTTCTTCCCCCATCTCAATAAAAGAACGCACTTCAATGCTTTTTCTACAGTATGGGCTTCTTGATGTACAAGATGGAGCCTTTGTGCTCGTTGATGAAAATGGTGTAAGAATTCAAATTCCTATTGGTGGAGTTGCTTGTTTATTCCTTGAACCCGGTACCACAATAACCCATGCTGCAGTGAGTCTTGCTGCTCAGGTAGGAACGCTTCTTGTATGGGTAGGAGAAGGAGGCGTCAGGCTGTATGCATCAGGGCAGCCTGGAGGTGCCAGGTCCGATAAACTACTCTATCAGGCTAAGCTTGCATTAGATAATGAATTACGGCTTAAAGTAGTCCGGGCAATGTACCAATATCGGTTTAAGGAAATGCCACCAAGCAAAAGAAGCATAGAACAACTTCGAGGTATTGAAGGGGTGCGAGTCAGGACTATGTATGAGCTCCTTGCACAAAAATATCGCGTACCTTGGAAAAATCGGAGATATGATCCTGATAACTGGGACAATGCCGATCCTATAAATAAGACTCTCAGCGCTGCAACGCATGCGCTTTATGGGATCTGTGAAGCAGCGATTTTGGCGGCAGGATACGCTCCTGCGATCGGTTTCATACATACCGGTAAGCCTCTTTCTTTTGTCTATGATATCGCCGATTTAGTAAAATTTGATACCGTTGTGCCGATTGCTTTTGAAGTAATTGCAAAGAAAAGCACAAACCCTGTGAGAGATGTTCGTCTCAGATGTCGCGATAGTTTTAGAGAATCGAAACTACTAAAGATGCTCATTCCCACTATTGAGCAAATTTTGGCAGCAGGGGAGATTCAGCCACCTGAAGCCCCACCAGAATCAGTTCCGATAGCAATTCCGAATAAAGAAGGCATAAGCGATGCTGGTCATCGTTACTGAGTCAATCCCAGATCGATTGCGTGGCTATTTAAGCCGCCTTATGCTTGAAATCAGGGCAGGTGTGTTTGTAGGCAATTATTCTGTACGAGTGAGAGAAATGCTCATAAATACCATTTACGCAAATGTCGAGGATGGAAATGTAATAGTTGCCTGGTCGGCAAATAATGAAAGTGGCTTTGATTTTGAGACCATAGGAAAGAATAGGCGCATTCCGGTTCAGTTCGATGGAACAAAGCTTATCTCTTTTCTCCCGGAAAAAGAAATTCTAGATAAAGAGAACACAAGTTCTTTGACACATTTAGGGAAGGATAACCACTTGTCTCAAAATTCGGTAGATTTTGATAAGTTGTCTAATTCATTTTCTTAGCAGCAATATAAGGGAAGAGTGTTCCCCGCGCATGCGGGGATGAACCGAAGGCCAGTGTAGAAATCCTCAATATGGCGACCGTGTTCCCCGCGCATGCGGGGATGAACCGATGAATGGCAGTGTAAAATTAGCGCTAGAGGAGGTGTTCCCCGCGCATGCGGGGATGAACCCGTTACCTCGCGCTTTGCCTTGCGGATATTGCGGTGTTCCCCGCGCATGCGGGGATGAACCAGCCAGCAGTAGTATCTGATAAAGGAGTTGATATGTGTTCCCCGCGCATGCGGGGATGAACCACTCCGGTACAAACACCGGTACAAACACCGGTAGTGTTCCCCGCGCATGCGGGGATGAACCGTGCAGGCTCCACAGATGGAGGCGATAGAGGTTAGTGTTCCCCGCGCATGCGGGGATGAACCGCTAGGGGACAATCGCAGCAGGAACGCACTCGCCGTGTTCCCCGCGCATGCGGGGATGAACCGCTGCCGCATCATCTTAGTAAGGCGGATGGATATGTGTTCCCCGCGCATGCGGGGATGAACCGATTAGAACTAAATGAAATAGAATATAGAGAGCGGTGTTCCCCGCGCATGCGGGGATGAACCGAGGTCGAGAATAATCAATGCAACTACTGATGAGGTGTTCCCCGCGCATGCGGGGATGAACCGCAAATACAGATACCGACAGAAATTATCGCTGATGTGTTCCCCGCGCATGCGGGGATGAACCGTAATAGAAGGGCGGTATATGCCGCCCTTAATTAGTGTTCCCCGCGCATGCGGGGATGAACCGCGTCTCTTGAGCTATCATTGATTCCTAGCAGAGGTGTTCCCCGCGCATGCGGGGATGAACCGCGAATCGTTATATCCTCGTGGCAGAAGATACTAGTGTTCCCCGCGCATGCGGGGATGAACCGAGCTAATAAGAAGGCTGTCGAGGATGCCGAGAGGTGTTCCCCGCGCATGCGGGGATGAACCGTAGTGGCTTCCATCCAGAGAATACTCCGCGAGGGTGTTCCCCGCGCATGCGGGGATGAACCGCTGTTGTATCGTTCCGCCAAGGCGTTGTACTTGGTGTTCCCCGCGCATGCGGGGATGAACCGAGTAATCTGTCCTGTGCCTACTACGCCCATATTGTGTTCCCCGCGCATGCGGGGATGAACCGCAATAATAGCCGCTACAACATCGAACCAGCCGTGTGTTCCCCGCGCATGCGGGGATGAACCCCACAGTGTCGAAATTATGGCAATATTGCGGGCGTGTTCCCCGCGCATGCGGGGATGAACCGGCTGATGCTGCGGCTAAATATCTTGGTAAATACGTGTTCCCCGCGCATGCGGGGATGAACCGTCTTCTATTGCAAGTTCGGGATATAGTTCTTGCGTGTTCCCCGCGCATGCGGGGATGAACCGGTTGTGACGGTATTCGGTAAGGATTATGAACTGGTGTTCCCCGCGCATGCGGGGATGAACCGGCGCTTATTTTCCTTTTCTCGCATTTCATTTAAGTGTTCCCCGCGCATGCGGGGATGAACCGTCTTTCGTAGTGCTTCATCCGCTGACATCGCGCGTGTTCCCCGCGCATGCGGGGATGAACCGGATCGCTGGTCAGGTATTGATTGGATAGCTCTTGTGTTCCCCGCGCATGCGGGGATGAACCGATGAAAGCGTGGATCATGTATCTCAAAACGACAGTGTTCCCCGCGCATGCGGGGATGAACCGCTATTGAAAAAAAGCTTGACTGCTATTGACAGTGTGTTCCCCGCGCATGCGGGGATGAACCGATATTGTCCGAGAAATACAACGTCAAAATAGACGTGTTCCCCGCGCATGCGGGGATGAACCGTATTCTGCCCTGTTTTCTTGGCCTCCTCAATACGTGTTCCCCGCGCATGCGGGGATGAACCGGAATTGTCAGATGCGGCGACGCAGGGGTTGCAGTGTTCCCCGCGCATGCGGGGATGAACCGTTTTTGGGAAAAGAACTCTATAAAAATACTTGAGTGTTCCCCGCGCATGCGGGGATGAACCGGTTGTGACGGTATTCGGTAAGGATTATGAACTGGTGTTCCCCGCGCATGCGGGGATGAACCGATGAGTTTGATGATTTTGCGCCTGACTGTGTAAGTGTTCCCCGCGCATGCGGGGATGAACCGAATTGCGCTGTACTGGTGATAAATTCTGGGGAGGTGTTCTCCGCGCATGCGGGGATGAACCGCGTCGGATTGTTGGATATTTCCATAGCTGCGACGTGTTCCCCGCGCATGCGGGGATGGACCGCATTTATGGCGCGGCGATTAGGGATTAGATAGGGTGTTCCCCGCGCATGCGGGGATGAACCGCGCTCGATTGAGGAGTTTAGAGGAAAGTTTAGTGTGTTCCCCGCGCATGCGGGGATGAACCGCCGAAGCTTGTCGCTTCTAATCCTGACAATGATGTGTTCCCCGCGCATGCGGGGATGAACCGCGCTCGATTGAGGAGTTTAGAGGAAAGTTTAGTGTGTTCCCCGCGCATGCGGGGATGAACTACCATTCTCTCCAATTAGGATTATGCTGGGCCCAACGGGCAGGGCCACTACAGAAACTGAATAAGTGGAAGGGTCCAGTTATTTTGGACACAAAGTTAAGAAAAATCTATGAATTCAGCTCCTCATATTCTCGAAGAGCAATATACCCTAATGCAGAATGCTTTCTTATACTGTTGTAGTACAACTCAATGGAGTTAACCAGTGCCTGACGTGCTTCGTCTTTTGTCGTGAAGGTTGCATCGTTCACGAATTCCTCTTTGAGCGTCTTATAGAACGATTCCATGAGCGCATTGTCGTATGGTCTTGAGTGAAATCTTGTTGCAACACGTTCGCACAGGCTCGATTAGAATATTTCTTGTTGTAATTCTTGGAGGCTTTTCGTGCACCTTTCGCATAGAGATCCATACGACGAATGAGCTTTACTCTTAGTCGTCCGTAATGCTGTTCGAATACCTCGTGTATCTTTTGTGAGAGAAATTCATTCTCGAGCTTTCGATCAGATGGTTTACGTGCACACTATGCATAAAACCCACTGCGTGAGATTCTCATTGTGCTTCCATTGCTAGGAAATGCACTCTCTCCGTAGTTCTTATACTCGTTCACCCAACGATACAGAATATTCGAATGCACTCAAAAGTTGGTGTGCTACCTCAAGATACTGGCACTTCATCATCGAGCACGAGCTTCACGGCTGCTACCTTAAACTCTTTGTTGAACTTCCTTCTGGACCTCAACTCTTCCTTTTTTCTCTTAACTCCATGTCTATTTTATCATATCTCCTCCATGATTCAGTTTCTGTAGTAGCTCTGTCCATTGGGCTCAGCATACACCGCGAGACCGCTAATCTCGATGCCCTCGTCGCCGAGGCGGAGGAGGCAGTTGAGCTCTTGAAGGAGCATCGCTCCGCCCTCATCACTGCGGCCGTCACCGGCAAGATCGATGTGGAGGAGGCGTAGGCCGCCCAGGCCTGGCATGCCTCAATTTTCTCGCCAA
>Ga0255342_1003683_pt1 | contig 16660 bp, 9 predicted proteins | sample wastewater_treat_3_FD_192416 | JGI IMG/M metagenome (GOLD analysis project Ga0255342, IMG submission 192416) | Wastewater microbial communities from Lulu Island WWTP, Vancouver, Canada - plant14 | ecosystem: Engineered > WWTP > Wastewater > Unclassified | place: Canada: Vancouver, British...
GTAGCTCACGGGGCCGCTGCGTGTCGCCGCCAAGGACGGCGCGCCGATGGTTACCTGAGCCGCCGTGTTGTCCACCGTCACCGCGCCGCTCGGACCCGCCGCCGAGGCGAAGTTCCCCAGCCCGTCGTGCGCCGTGCCCGCCGCAATCCGGATCCGAAGCTCGCCGTCTCCGGAGATGTTGCGCAGCGTCACCGTGCGATACGTGGGGCCCGAGCCGGACACTGTTACTGTCGCGACCGCCGAACCCGTCGCCTCCAGCGTGATGTCCGCCGGAGACAGCGTCACCGCATACGCCCCGTTGTACGTGACCGTATAGCTCACGTCCTGCGTGCTGGTCGCGGTGAGCGACGGCGCGCCGATGGTGATCTGCGGCGCCGTTCCGCCGGACTGAGCAGCGGCCGTGATCTTGAATGTCGTGAGCGAGTGCGCGGGAAAGGTGTAGTTGAAGCTCGGGTCGTACAGCGCGTTGGTGATGTTGCGATAGACGTTGCGCTTCGTCGCGTAATCGTCAACGTCGTGCGTATTGTTTTCCCATATCTCTGCCGCAAGCCGAGTCTGCCCCGGCTGGAGGAAACCGGTCAGATTGACAGCAGACGTGATCGCGTTCGCTCTGTCCTTATTGATGACCCACAGATACGCCGTCTGGCCATCGTCGCTCAGGCTCGCCATGCCGGTGAGCTTCGGGATGTTCAGCAGGCCCGGAGTCTGTCCCTGATATCCATCCCAGTCAAGCGTCGGGGCTCCGGTAAACCTGGATGGTATGAGCTTCGTGCCAAAGTGGTGGTTGAAGGCCGAGAAGACATACCAGACCGGGTTGGGGGTCACGTTGTCGTTCTGCACCAGCCCCCAGCGGTCGTCCTGGAGCAGCCAGTGGCAGGCGACGCTCATAAGGTCCCTGTTCAACAGGAATATGCGCAGGCTGTCCGCGGTCGCCATGGCCGCCTTCCACGTGCGTACATGCTCCATGTTGATCCAGCCATACGTGGGGTTGTTCGTCCAGTAGTAGTTGACGTTCCACTCGTTGAGCTGAATCTTGATAAGGTTCGTCCGCTCCGGGTTGGTCTGCTTCTGGATCATCCGGTAGACGCCGAGGCCGTCGTCGAATGCCTTGGCCGCCGCCATTGTCTCGTTGTAGAGACGAACGATGTCGGGCTGCGACGGGCTGTAAGGGTAATACTGGTGGAACTGCGCCTCTTCGATGAACGGGCCGTCAATCGAGAGGATCTGATACGGCCATTTGTCCACCAGGTTGCCGTAGTTTGCCCCGTGATAGTCGAGGTAGGCGCTGGGAGTCACGATGACACTGGGGTCGGTCGCCTTGATCGCGTCGTAGTAGCTCAGGAAGGCCAGGGCATACTCGGAGGGGCCGTCGAGCCCGACCAGACCCGGGCTGCCCCACGGATCGGGGTTGAACGGCTCGTTGCCGATCTCCATATACTTCAGATGATACGGCTCCGGGTGGCCGTTGGCCGCACGCACCGCCGCCCAGTCGGTGCCTCCGTTCCAGTTCGAACCGTCGTTCGGGGCGTTGCAGTACTCCACCAGATCCACCGCGTCTTCCAGAGCCTGCTGATACGGATGCGGTCCGTCCTGTCCCGGGGCGCCTCCCGCCGTGGGCCAGCGGAAGCGCGTCGTGATCATGGGCTCGATGCCTCTGGCCTCGCACCAGCGGCAGAACTCGTCCAGACCGAACTTCGCCGGGCCCTGGTTGCTCGGCACCGGGGCGCAGGGATTGCCATACTGGTTCGGACGCGATGCGACAGGACCGATGCTCTTCTTCCAATAAAATGTGTCGGCGTGGCAGCCGCCCGGGTAGCGGATGACCGTGATGCCGCAATCCGCCAGCAGAGACTCGAGGCTGCTGCTGTAGAGGCTGTTGGTAGCCGGGTTGTAGCTGTTCGTCCAGCGGTACCAGATCTGATTGCTGCCGGCGATCATCTTGTCGAATGGCTCGGCCGGGCCCGCGGCGTTCACATCAATCCGGGGCGTCATCGCAGTGTTGATCGTGAGGTTGTGGACGATGGCCTCGGGGTAGTCCCAGCCGTTCGAGTTCGATGTCTGGTCGTAGGCCTTGACGCCCAGATCGTAGCTGCCGTTCGGCAGCGCCGGATACTTGAACTGCCACTTGTCAACCGCCGAGATGTCGCCTCCAGCCAGCACCCAGTCCGCGTTGGTCGCGCCGGCGGGCCGCCGGTAGAACTCCACCCGGGACAGGTCGGAGATGCTGTCGTACGCGTCTTTGAGCACCAGGCTGGGGGTGTTGTAGCTGATGGTGTCGTTGTCGGAGTACGTCCAGTTGTTCTTGAGGATAAACTCCGGGCCGGTATGGTCCTGCATCAGCTTGATGGACTCAATCTCGATGCGCGCGTTGGTGAAGGTCGTGGGGTCCACGCGAAGGCGCCTGATGGTTCCCGTCCACTTCGCGTTGTTGCCCACCCAGATGTTGTACGTCTTCCATGTTCCGGTGCCGTAGGTGCGGAAAGTGACCTTCTTGGCCTCGTCAAAAGAAGTCTCGGCGTCGGTTGTGAAGTAGATGCCGCCGTAGGTGCGGCCAAAGCGCGCGGTGGGGCTCGATTTGGGGCGCAGGCGCATGCGCAGCTGGACGTAGTGGTCCTTGCGTGCCTGGACGGGAACATCCTGATGGACGAAATACGCAGTGGATGTGCCGCTCTCCGACCAGAGATAGCCGGAACCCACGCCGGACGCGACAGCGTTTTCGGCGGTCCAGCCCAGGTAGTTTCCGTTCTCCGAAAACACCCATGAGTAGTCGGCCACGTCGGCCGCGCGTGTGCATTCGGCGGTCAGAAGCAGGAGACCGGCGGCAGCCCACAGAAAAAGCGGTGTTCTGAAAATCCTCAAGGCGCTTCTCTTCTATCGCGGTATTTCCGCAGCCTCTATCGAGGCGCGTGTCGTCAGGCGTTGGCGGCTGTTCCCGTCACCGGCCAGGGGATCGGGGCTGGGGCAGGGCGACAGCCGCCTGACTGTCTCTCGCGAGCCTGCCGGCCGGACAGCGGCCCCTCCGGAGTGCTGCGCCGCCGTGGAAGACCGCGGGCAGGCGCGAGTCTCACGATACCACTTTACCACAAGCGCGAACGAAGATACAGCCTGCTTTCTCTCGTGCGGGCTATGGGCGCGGGTTCAGGGCTTGCGGACGACGATGTGCAGGCTCGTGGTCAGCAGGTCGTCGCGGGTGAATCCCTTCGCCGACAGTTCCTGCTCAATCTCCGGGGTAAGCCTCGCCTCATCTCCTTCGCCGGGCGGGTGCGCATGCCACGCTTCGAGCGCCAGCGGCGACTCCTCGATGAACCGGCGGAAGTCCGCCATACGGTATTTGTTCAGATACGCCGGGGCGGGATGGCTGTTTCCGCGCAGATGGTCCCAGGGCACGACGCTGGACTCGATGGGCTGCCCGGCGGCGTTCAGCATGTCGCGGTTGTGCCCGCCCGTGTAGGACGGAAACAGGTGGGCGTGGAGGCAGGCGACGCCCCGCGGCTTCAGAGTGCGGTGGATCTCGCCGAGCGCCCCCGGCATGTCGGCGATATGCTCGAACACAGCCATGGATGTCATCAGGTCGAAGGTGCCGTCTTCGAAGTCCAGTTTCCCGACATCCATCACCCTAACATCGAGCGCGCGAATGTTGACGCGGGCGCCGAGCTTTAGGGCAAGGCCCCGCCCTACCGCCTCGTCAACAAGAACGTTGCGCAAGCCCTGCGAAGCCGCCCGGGCCACGCCCTCTTCCCGGCGGCGCCTGGCGAAGTTGGCGAGGTGCTTTCCCGGAAGGTACGGGTCGAGGTCAATGCCCGTCGCCTTACAGCCTTCCGCGGTCAGGCCGATGAGCATCGGTAGCATCTGTCCGCAGCCGATGTCCAGCGCCCGCGCTCCGTCGAGCGGCCGCTCCATGTGCGGGGTGAGGATGTCCATTTCGAGCCTGAGATAGGCGTGCTGCCTCTCGATCTCGTCGGGGATGCCTGCCCGCCGCTGCCTGATGTAGCTGAGTGTTCGCGCCAGTCCCATTTTGCCTGCTTGCCTTGTGCCGGCCGGGGCCGGCAATCCGTACTGTGCACAGATTAGCAGTATGGCTCGGAGCGCGCAAGCTGTGCGGCGCTGCCGGCCGCTTCAGAAAAACTGGTAATTGCCACAGGTTGCTGCTGACTGCTAGAGGTGTAAACTGTCTGTGATGGTGGGATGAATACCTGTTCCTGCATATGCGGGATAAAGGCATCGCAGCCCAGGGCATCCGAACGCGCGGCGCAGGGTGGGCGTGAACCGCGTGATTCGGGGGCGGGGGACCATTGTTTGTCCCTTGCCTCAGTTGCTCACGCTCACAGGTTGAGAAGAAAGGCTGACAGAAGGATGAAGAGGGCAAAAGCCCCGGTTTCCTGCATCCTCGCGGTCATGGGTCTGGCCACTTTGCTGGTCGCGGCCCCCGCGTGCGGAGAGGCGATCTACACTTCGCTGTTCGATGGCCTGAGCGTTGACCAGAACCTCTACGACAACAAGGATGACGTGTACCTCAACGGCGGGCCGCAGAACCCCAACGGGCCCGGCTTTCCAGACGGGTTCTACTACTTCATGGTGACCGACCCCAGCGGCGCCGTGCTGCTGTCCACGGACCCCATCGCAGACCGCGCCTGCACGGTGGCTGGCGGCGTCATCTCGGGCGTTACCGGTTCCGGGGGAACGCACGCGGTGGGGCTGATGAACCCGAACAACCACTCGATCTCTGTGCAACTAATCCCGTTCAGCAAGACGCCGAGTTCGGGGGGTGAGTACAAAGTGTGGCTGACGGCTGCGGGCGACTATAATCCGCAGGCATCGAACTCGACGTTCGGTTTCAAGCGGAGCAAGAGTCACACGGACAACTTCAAAGTTGCGGATGACATCGTGGTTCCGGAGCCGGGCAGTCTGCTGGCGCTCGGCATGGCTCTTACAGGTCTGGTGGGAAGCGGGCGAAGAGGGCAACGGAGGGCGTAGTCCTCAGTTGATGCAAACCCTGTGACCTCGCCCGGCAGGAAAGGCGCGGCCTTCTCCTGAAGGTTACCGCGCCTTTCCTGTCTGAGTCTCGGCCATTGTATGGAACGGTGCGGGCAACCTACCGCGCAAGGCGCACGAGCGTGCCGCCTCCCGGGGGAAGAGCAATCTCCACCAGGGCCCCGTTCGACGGGTCGGACCAGGCGCCTGTCGCCGCGTGGAACACCTGCATCGGGCCCGGGCCGGCAAGCTTCGCCGTCACCGGCTGTTTGTAGTTCAGGTTCACAATCACCACGTGGGTGGGCCGCCCCGCGGACCTGCCGAAATACCCGAGCAGGATCTCCTGCTTCCTGGGTGACGGGGCGAATGGCGCCGTCTCAGGCGGCGCCTCGCCTCCCAGCGGCAGCGTGCCGAAGTGATACGCTCCCAGCGACCTGAGCCGCTGCAGCTCGCTCGCAATCGCCACGAACTCACGGTTCGTCTGAGACACCGCCCAGAAGAGCGGCCTGAGAGTCGCCGGGTCCTTCGGGTTCGTCCAGAAACCGATGTCGTACCGGAAGTGCGCGATTGCCTGCGCGCCGTAGGCGACAGACGTGTACGTCAGCCAGCGAATTTCGTGCTCGCCTGGTCCACGCCAGCCTTCGGCAGGTGAGTCACACGCCTGGATGATGTTCTGGAAGGGGAGTCCCGCCTTTAGGGCCGCCTTGCGAATCAGCGCGAGATTCAGGAAGTACTGACCGCCATCGCGCTCCTTCAAGAAATGGTAGTGATCGTAGCTGATCATCCGGGGTTTGACGATCTCGATGAACTGGCGGACGTGCTCGCGGTAGCGCATGGACGTCCCGTCGTCGGTGTTGATGCCCGCGAAATCGGTCGGGTAGCCCACCTTCGCGCGCGCCGCCGCGTCGTCGCTCACGTTGAGCTGTGCCGCGTTCGCGTAGGTGGGAAAGAGGTTGATGAAAGCCAGATGCGACGGGTCGCGCTTGCGCAAGAACTCGACGAGTCTGCCGAGCATCGGAAACGCGCCCGCCCCTGGCTCGTCCACCAGATAATACGCGTACATCGCAGGATGGTCGCGCACCTGTTCGATCAGAGCTTCCAGCTTCTTCGCTTTGTCCGGATCGTCCAGGTTCGGCGTGCGGATCACCAGCATCGCGCGCACGCCGTGGCGGTGGTAGGTGTTCAGATCCCCGGGGGTGTCCGCCCAGCCCACGTTCCATCCACCCGCGCGAAGCTGCGCGGCGGTCTCATCGTTCACAGGCATGAAGCCGGCGCCCGGGCCGGCCCAGTACGTGACAATCGGCGTTCCGATGGTCCACTTCTTCGCGCCCAGTGCCGGGAGGACGGCGCCAATCGCAACCACGCCGGTGAGAAGAGCAGCCGTCAGAGTTTTCAGCATCATGTTTGTTTCCATTGTCCTGCGAGCTATCGTCTTTCGCCTGTCACCACAGCGGTCATTATAGAGAAACTGTACTGCGATGCTCAAGCTGCGGGCTGCGTCTGGGCGCGAGCAGGAGTCCTGGCGAAGCGCAAGGCCGCGGGCTGAGGCCCGCAGCCTTGCGTGGTATTGGATTACTCCTCAAGTTTCAGCGCCGGCGGCGTGATGCTCCGGCCATTCCAATCAGGCACGCCGCCAGGGCGAGCATGCTCGAAGGTTCCGGCACAACCCCGCCTCTCAGCGTGTCAAGCTCATAGATATTGCCGCACCCCTGAGTGCCGAACTCAGAGAGCCCGCCGACGCCGGGATTGGGCGATCCGGCCTCGGACTTGGTGTACTTGTCATTCCACAGATAGTTCTGCGGGTCTTTGGCACCGCCCTTGATCGCTTCAAACTCGACATACTGAAGATCCCACAGTGACTGCTCGGTCCAGCCGAGGGCAAGGTAGTCCAGTGCGAACTCGACGACGGTTGAGGAGGCCGGGCTGATCCGCGTGAAGAATACCGGTGAGCCCGAGCCGCCCGGTTTCCCGTCCGAGATAATCTGGCTGTTGTAGCCGTTCATGCCGGACTCTTCGCGCGAGTTGTCCGACTTCGTGACCGTGCGTCCCGATGGCAGGTGGCCGTTCAGCGCTCCGCGGCCGCCGACATCTCCGTCGGTGTCGCGGTAGGCGAATGTACCGATGCTGCCCCACTGTGTGTTCGGCGAGTTCTTCAACTCCGGTTGATCCGCGACGAAGAGCCTGCTGTGGCGGCCATCTTCATCCCACCCCAGGCGGAACCCGTATCTTTCCACCAGGCCGACGCGCGTCGCGACGCCGTCGTCAGTAACCTTGTTGAGGCTGAACAGAGCCACCTGGACGTAGATGTACCGGGTGTCCCATCCAATGCTGGCCCCTGTGATATCCAGGTAGCCCAGGTACTCCTTCGCCGCGTAGCGGGCGCCCTTCATCGCGAAGGTCTGGGCCGTCGGACGCTCGTAGACATCGTCCTGATAGCTATCCGCGCCCACGTCCACATCCCAGTAAGTCTTGCCGCCGTAGGAGAACTGGTTGTCGCCGGTGACGGCGTCAGTCCAACTCGCGTAGTAGTTGGGTGTTCCTGGGGCCGCAGCGCAGGCGGTTGCGATCAATGCCGCGAGCAGTGCGCTGACGGGCAGCGCTGGCAGTTTGCGTACCATTATCTTTCCCTCCCTCATCGCCCGGTCTGGGCCGGGTTGTCTTCATTCAGCCCCTCAAGAAGCGCAGGTGTGCAGTCCGGTGGACTGCATGCGGCCAGCAGGCCGGCCACCGCCCGCGTCAGCAGGGCTTACCTCAGTCTGTATGCACCCTTGTGGAGTGTCAAGCGTTTTTGTGGGTAAAGAGGTACGATTTGTTGAAAATCAGGTGTTTGTACGAGGTAAAATGCGCACCACATGTGTGCGCGTGAAGCGCTTCGCGGCTTGTGTGGGGTTGTCGCCGCGAGCGGGTGCCGCTTCCCGGCGGCTGGCTGCTACGGAGCTGCGCAGCGGATAACCATGTCGCCGACGCCGCAGCCCAGCATCTCCGCGACCAGCGGGCACTTGCACAGCAGCAGAAAGCAAATGCGCCGGGACGATTCAAACAGGGTCTCGAGGTTGCCCTGCCCCTTGGCGATCACCAGGTCCGCTTCGGCGAACGCCTTCTGGAACTCCGGCGAGCACTCCGACAGGGCCGTGCCGGGCACGTCCGAGCCGTTGTCAAGCACCCGCAGCATATCTGTCAGCCCGGCCGTGCGGGCATCATCCAGCGTCACATCATTGATTATGGGCGCGCCCCGCACCGCCAGCGTGATCTTGCGCAGGGGAAGATATTCCAGCAGCAGGCGGTCGAACACGATCTCGCCGGCGTTGTCGGCCAGATACAGAATGGTGTCCGCGGCCTCCACGGCTTCGCGAAACTCCCGCACACGTGCCGCGTCGAGCGGCGCGTCCAGCGCGTTCTCGATGGTTGCCGACATCGCCTCCTCGGAGACGTGCCGTTTCGCGCCGTAGTCAATGACATTGCCGGCGATCGCCAGGCGCAGAGCCGCCCCGAGCGGATCGTCCGATGCTCGCACCCTCTCCTGAAACTGCGGGTACAGCCTCAGCGCGAAAGCATTGCTCTGGTCCTTGATCTCCCTGTACGGGTCCGCGTCTCCCATGGCCGAACGCAGCGCGCGATGAATCTTCGATGATACCAGGGGAGGCGAATCGCTCGGGGCAGCTTCGCTCAGGATGTCCAGAGCCCTCCGCAGCACGGCGGTCTGGGTCTCGGGGTCGTCCACCACGCGTTGAATCGCGTCAACCGCCTGATGGACCAGGCACGGATAGCATTCCAGATAGGTTCTGACTGTCTTATCTCCAGGTGTTTTGCGTGTGGTGAGGCCGGAGGCCGTCTTGCGGCCTCCATTATGGCCGGGAGGGGCCGGCAACGGCCCCTCCCGTGTGATCTCGTCTGTTGTCCCCGCTTGCGGGGTGTCAGTTCAGTTTCGTAATCCCGGACGGGTCGGTGACCCTGAGGGCCGGCGAAAGAACCCCGCCGTCCATCTCCAGCGTGGAGATCCCTGTCACGATGACCAGGTCACCCACCTGCAGTCCGCTGATGTCGGTCAGATAGGCAGCGACCTTCACCGGCTGCGCCGTGGAACCGTCGCTGAGCCACAGCTCGCCTTCGCCGACCGATGTCAGCACGCCGGTCATGCAGCACAGCAGGCCCACGTTGTTGAGGCCGACGCCGCCCGTCGCTCCGAAGGTGAACGCGTTGAAGTCCTCGCCGCCGAGGTTCTTGCCCGACATCCTCAGCGCGGACGGGATGATCAGCGGGTCGCTGGCGGCTTCCACGACGGTCGCCGCGCCGGTGATGGCACGTTCATTGTGCTCGTTCAGGCCCATCACCCCGCCGACGGTCACCAGAGTCCCCGGAGGCGCTCCGGCTCCCATCACCAGTATGCCGCTCGACCAGTCGGTCTCCTCGATGTAGTAGGCCCCGCCGACATCGGCGGTCACGACCTTGTTCCGAAGAGCGACCGGCTCACCGTCCGCCAGAGCCTTCGCTTCGGCGATGGTCTGAACCGGCGGCGCCACCTGGATGCCGTCCGAGGTCCCGGCGTCACTCCAGTCGCCTGCTTCGCTCTTTGCCTTGACCGAGATGTAATAGGCCGGACCCTGGCTCATACCAGGCGCCGGGATGTCAATCGTTGCCTCAACGGAGGTTCCGGCCGAGGTCCAGCCCACGACGTCCGTGCCGCCCGCGCTTGTTCCGACCGCGTACTGGTACTCCACGATCTCCGAGTCTGGATCGATGGACACCCACGAGCCATTCAGCTTCGTTGTCGCGCCTGTGAAGGCGCCATCATCGGACACGATCGGGGCATCCGTGCCAGATCCGTCGTAGATGAACGTGAAGATCGTCGCCCACTCGTCGGCGTCGTTGCCCGCGCCGTCGCGAGCCCGAACGCGCAGATAGTAGGTGCCGCCTGCGCTCACGCCCGCCGGGTCATACGCCGCGCTCGTCACGAACGTTTCGCTCGTCCCCGACGAATCGTCGCCGAAGTACACGCTGTACCCCTGAATGCCGGACAGCGCGTCCGTGCCGGCAGGCCATGTGAACGCGGGGTCGGACACCGCCGACTGCACTGTATCGTTCTGCGCGCCGCCGGTCTCAGTCGCGGCCCCCGGGTTGTCAGGGCCCGTGCCGTCGAACTTGTACGGCCCGAGATCCAGCGTCCCGCCAGAGGCGCCCTCGCCGTTCAGCGACTGAACGTGCAGATACCAGCTTCCTTCAGACCCCACCGGAAGCGGCAGGTCGCCAGAATCCCACAGGGTCTCGCTGCCCGCGAACGAGTAGGTCGCGTTCTGGTTCCAGACGTAGCGGTAACCCGCGACGGTCCCGGCTCCGAAGCCGCCGACCGCCGTGAACGTGAACTGGCCGACGTTCGTCCAGACGTTCACCGGCTTGTCGCAGACGATAGCGCCCGTCGTCGGGGCCGCAGCCAGCGTCCACTTCGTGACCGCCGTGGAGCTGAAGCTGTCGAGCGTCCCGTTGAACGCGCGAAGCGTCCGGGTGTACTGCGTGTTCGGCGCGAGGCCGCCCTCGTCAATGGCGCCCGCGCTGCCCGTCCCGGTCAGAGCGCCGGTCACCGCCTTGATGTTGTTCGCGGCGTCGAGCGCCTTGAACCCGATCTCGTTGTTCGAGTTGTCGGTGAAGGCCCAGCGGATGCTCGTCGCGCTAAGCGCCTGCGGCGTCCCCGACGTGGGGCCCGGGTGCGGCTGTGTGGCATACATCGCCACGTCGTCGAACCAGGCTTCCTGGTTGACCCGGTAGTGGTAGCCGTAGGCGACCATGTTAAGCCCGTGGGTCTGGGTGTCGAGCGTCCGGTTAAGCGTGGAGACCAGCTGGCCATCAATGTATGCCTTCAGGTCGCCCGTTCCGGTGTAGGGCAGGAAGTCCAGCGTGAACTTGTGCCACCCCGCCGTGCGGGTCTTGACCGCGGCTCCGGGCCAATCCCACGCGGTGAAGCCGTCCTGCCAGCAGCCCACGCTGTAGGTCTTGAAGGTTCCCGGCGAAGCCGAGTAGGTCCCGACGTAGTAGATGGCCTTGAGGGCGCCCGTGTCATCAAGGCAGCGCACCTGCAGGCCCTGCCGGCTGCTGTCGTTCAATTCAGCTCCAAGGTTGGTCGTGAAGCTGACGTTGTCCGCGTAGTAGTAGAGCGGAGTCATCGTGGTATTGACATAGCCCCAGTGTCCGGCCCAGATTTTCGCGGTGCCCGCGGGGACTGCGCCCGAGACCGAGTAGGAGTGCCAGGCGTTGTCCGTCGCGATGTTGGCGGAGTAGTCGGTTCGGATCACGCCGCCTGCCCCGTCGAAGAACTGCACGAAGCAGCGGGGCGGCGTGGTCCACGACTTGCCCGCGGGGGCAGTCGGCCACTTGACCGACATGGTCAGGCTGTAAGGCTCGCCCGCGGCGAAGCCGCTGGTGATCTCCTTGTGGCAGCCCGACGTCCAACCGGCGACGGTCGTATCATTGGCGCTCCCTGACCTCAGGCAGGTGCCGCTGACACCGCCTGCCACGCACACGCGCGTGTCGTAGGCGGCGTTGCCGCCCTGGGTAGTGGATGCCCATCCGTCCGTGGTATCCGTGAAGCCGGTGGAGTAGCTCACGCCCGTGCCGTCGAAGAACCACGTCTCAAACTTCGCCTGCGCGAACGCCGGTGTGAACTCGTGGCCGATGAGGCAGCCCTGAGTGCCGGTGCTGGATGTCAGCGTCCTCAGCGAGTTGCTGCCCGTCCAGGTTCCGTGGTTCCTGGCGGCATCGAGGACTGGCGGGTACGGCCCGGGCATTGCGCCCTCGACCAGCGGAACCCAGTAGTCCAGGTTGGCAAAGCCGTCCTCGAAGATGGGCACCGTCCCCGGATGCGTCGTCGCCGTCGCGGTGTTCGAAGCCGCCGAGAGGTTGTTCGCCGCGTCCTTCGCCTTCACCGTGTAGCTGTACGACGTGTTCTGGGCAAGTCCGTTGTCCTGGAACGTCGTCCCCGCCGCCGTGCCGACCTGTGTGCCGCCGCGATACACGATGTAGCCGGTGACGCCCACGGCATCCGTGGAGGCCGTCCAGCTCAGGTTGATCTGCGACGGCGAGATTGCCGTGGCGGTCAGGCCGGACGGCGCGCTCGGAGCGGTCGTATCCGTCGGCGTCAGCGAGAAGTCCTTCGTCGCCGTCGCATTGCTCGACACCGTCGCCGAGCCGCTCGCCGAGTTGAAGCCCGTCTTGCTGACGGTCACCGTGTACGTCCCGGCGTTGATATTGCTGAACGTGTACACACCGGAGGTGTTCGTCGTCGTCGAGGCGCCGCCCGACAGCGCCACCGTCGCGCCCGAGATGGCCGCGCTGTTCGCGGCGTTGCGCACCGTGCCGGTCAGGTTGCCCTTTGCGGCCGTCACGGTGATGGTCCAGCTTATCTCCGGCCCGAACCAGGTAACGCCCTCCTGCACCAGCTTGTACTTCTCGGTGTAGGTGCCGGGCGTGGCTGGCGCCTTGAGGATGAACGTGAAGCGCCCGACCGCGCCGTTGCCCACGCTCGACTGGTCAACGTCGGACGTGCGGTTGCACGATGTCCAGTTCGGCGTGTTGCAGAACGGGCTCGAGCGGTCCTGCGGGCTGGATGTGCCCAGATACGTGTCGCTGTGTGTCCAGGTGCCCGTGCCGGTGTTGTTGAACTCGGCCCAGACAATGGCCGTGGAACCCGCCACCATCGAAGATGGGAACGACTGCGCCCGGTAGGTGGCCGCCCAGGTCGGGGCCGAGGAGCAGGTGCAGCCCGAGTACGTGCGGGCGATCTCAGTCTTTGCGGTGACGGTGTTGTAGTAGTTGCCCGGGATGTAGTACGAGTTGGTGAACCCGAAGGTGACTCCCTGGCGAATCTCAAAGTGCAGATGCGGGCCGGTCGAGTTGCCGGTGCTGCCGACGTAGCCGATCACCTGCCCTCGCACGACCCACGACCCCACCGAGAGCCCGCTGGCGAAGGAGGACTGGTGAGCGTAGCGCGTCACCCAGTTGCCTTCGTGCTTGATGTCTATGCAGTAGCCGTATCCCGAGTACCAGCCCCGGTAAACGATTGTGCCCTTACAGGCGGCATAAATGGGGGTGCCGCTGTTGGCGGCGATGTCTATGCCGGAATGGTAATGATCGCCCCGGTCTTCGCCCCAGATGCTGCTGATCCAGCCCGATGTGGGCCACCAGAACTCGTAGGCGAAGGACATCCCCAGCGACAGCACTGTCAGGACGACCGACAACAACGTAACGGTCAGATACTTGCGCAGAGCCAATTGACGGGTACTCCTTGTGTGGGAGCGATGAACCGCTCCCCATCCGATGTCTTCCCACCTCCCGGTGTCAAATGTATCATCCGGACGGGCTTGCGGTCAAGGGGCATCTGCTCTGTTCGCAGGCCGCGGGCAGGGCTACAGCAGCTTCACGTCCTTCATCCACGCCACCGCCCGGGCCATGGTCTCCTCGGGCGTGTACGCCGGCCTGTATCCGAGACGCTCCGATATCTTCGATATGTCCGGGCACATGTGCTCGGTGAAGTGATAGTGCGCGCCGATGTGCGGCGAGACGTCGCGGATGTAGGTTTCGGGACCGACGGTGCGGATGGGAATCTTCGTGCCATGGATGGCGGCGTACGTGTTGATGAACTGCTCCGACGTCAGCGCGTAGGCCGACCCCACGTTGAAGGCCTCTCCCGCCGATGCTTCCCGGTTCCGCAGCACGCAGGCGAAGCCGCGTGCGACGTCCCAAGCGTCGCACGGGCCGATGAGATTTGTGCCCGGGAAGGGCAGGGTCACTTCCTTTCCCTGCTGGTGCGCGCGGTGTACCTCGATGGAGCGTCCGCCCATGCCTTCGAGCGGCACCTTGCCCGGGCCGCAGATGTTCGGCGGCAGCACGGCGCTGACCGCAAGCCCGTCCGCCCGCGACTTGCCGAGAGCCTCGTTCAACTGCTCGTATCGCTGCCTGTAGCCGTTAAAGGGGCACTCGGTCTGCCTGAACTCGGGGGTGGGGACGATTTTCGGGCGCCCCAGCATCCAGAGCGACCCGCAGAAGACCAGGTGGCCGACCTCCGCCGTCTCGCACGCCCGCTGCATGCCGGGCGCATCGCGCTGCAGAATGTCCACCACGGCATCGGGCTTCTTCTCCGCAAGCAGCGCGTCGAAACGGCCGTCCGCAAGCATCTCGTCATAGGGCATTGCGGCGAAATCGGCCCTGCCTGCCGCGCCCTCGTCGAAAGCCGTCCGCCCCGAGGATACGATGGTCACGTGGTGGCCCTCGTCAAGAAGCTGCCTGACAAGGAACCGCCCGATGTGGCCTGTCCCGCCGATGATGAGGGTCTTTATGCAGCCCGTGCTCATCGGATTACTTCGCGGTCTTCCACTCGCGCGAGAACTCCCGCAGCCGCGCTTCGTCGAGCTTGATGGCTTCCGTCGCACCCCGGCGCTTGAGCGTGATCTCGCCCGTGATCGCTTTCACGCCGCTCTCGCTGTTGACGCGAATCCGGAAGAAGGGACGATCCACGTCGTCCCGGACTGTGACGCGCGTGAAGTGGATGTTGCCCGCCGGCCCCCTGTCTGCGCCGGACCCCTGCACGTAGATCGGCGGAAAGAACGCGTCGTCCCGCGCGCAGTCGCGAAGCTCCGAGTCCTTCATCTCGATTCGCACCCCGTCCCAGGGGTTGAACTGCACCGAGAGTCCGGCCATCCGGTCGCGGTCGGAGGTGAACCGTGAAATCCTCAGCAGCCCGCGCGGGGCATCCTTCGGAGCGCTGCAGAGGTGGATGCCGTGCTGCGTATTGCCGCGCGAGACGCAGTTCTCGATGTCAATCGAGATCAGCGGCGACGAGCTATTCATGGTCTGCGGGCAGATCTGATAGCCAGTTCCTGCATTGTTCTCCGCCACGCAGTTGCGCACTACGCAGCGGACAAGCGACTCGCCGGGCGCGTTCGGCTCGAAGTCAATGCCGGCCTGCGGGGCCGTTCCGCTGGTGTTGCGAAGGAGGCAGTCCTCGATCAAGAGGTCCTGGGCGCTGATGACGCTGATGCCCTGCCGGTGGTTGCCGTTGCAGTCCACGCGCCGGATGACGACGTTGCGGTTGGGGCCCCGTCCGGGCGCGGTACCCAGATAGATAGCGTCGCCCCCGGTCTGCTCGATCGCGAGGTCCTGTATCAGCACGTTTCGGCATGCCGAGAAGCTCAGCCCGTGCCGCCACTCCGACTTTTCGTATGCCTCGGACTGATAGTCCTCCTTGCGCATACGAATGCGCGCCGTCTTGCCGCGGTCCTTCTTCTCGCCCCGGATAGTGATGTTCTCGCATCCGGGAAACGTGAGCAGGCAGTCGCCCTTGCGCTGAAACGCGCCCTTCAGGGCTGCCAGCTCCGTTCCCGTTGCCAGAACAATCTCCTGGTTGCTCACGCCCGTCAGCGGACGCGTCATCCAGGGGGACTTCTGCCGGTCAATAATCAGCGTCTTGACTTTAGAGTTGATTGCCTGCTGCAGGTACTGCGTCGAATCCTGCGCGTCGAAGCCCCACCACGACGCCCGGGCTTCGTGCCGCTTGCCCTCCAGCACTTCGCGGACAAGCTCCGGACGGGGGGCTCCCATGCAGGCCGGAGCGAACAGCAGCCCGGCCAGCGCGAAAGTCAGCGGTTTCAGAACAGAGTTCATTGCGAGGCTCCTCACATACTTACCTTGCGGCGGCCGTGGGTTTGAGCGGCTGGTCTCCCACGTCTGCTATCCACCGGCGTGTCCACTCCACCGCTTCCAGGTCGAGATCGCAGACGACGCTCGAGAGAAAGATCATTCCCTCGATGCGGCCTTCCTTCAGCCACTGCAGCCCCTTTTCGCACTGGAGCTTCATCAGATACAGCGGCATCGGCTTGCCCGTCCCGAAGTCCCACATGTAGCAGCCCAGAACCTTGCGGGCCGGACCGGCAACCTGTTCGAAGCGCTCGAAGTTCTTCGTCAGGTCGCGAAGGTCGGCCGCGCTCCATGTCCAGAACGTCACAACGTCGCAGTTGTCCAGATACGGCCGGATGGGCAGGTCCAGATTGTGGGTGTAAACCACCACCCAGAGATCGAGCTTTTTCGGCGCCTGGTTCAGCCGTTTGCGAAAGCTCGCGATGTCGGCGGTCCCGTAGCGGCTGATCGCGCCCTTTTCGTCGGTGGGGTGGAAGAAGTCGTCCATCATCCCGCCCGAGAAGTTCGGGAACTTGCCCGCCAGCGAGATCACCTCATCAATGTCGGTCTCTTTGTCGTTGCGCGTGGAGGAGCTGTCGCCGATGATGGACCAGACCACGCGCTTCAGCGGGCGCATGGACACAGCGAGCCTGTCGAAGGGTGGCTCGGGCTTCCCCTGGAACACGACCATCAGCGCATTCGGAACGTCCAGATAGAATGCGGCTTCCGCGGGGGTCATTCTGGATTCGCCCGGGACCCCGAACATTCCGTTGTTGCTGCCGGCCTGGTGGCACCAGACCCAGAGACGATCTCGTACGGTGTCCATCTTCTGACCTCCGGGCGCGGCGCCCGCCGCGCCGCAGGCGGACACGAGCACGAGCGCGACGAGTTTGACGGTGTTGAACATAGGGACGGTTTGGCCGAGAGGCGCCGGTTTTCCTGCTGTAGAGGCGTGTCCGCGCTGTCTCGCCAGAAGAAACGGTTGATCGGCGGTGAGATGACTCGGGGCCGCCGGTTGTGAATCGGCGTG
>Ga0255342_1003685_pt1 | contig 16656 bp, 18 predicted proteins | sample wastewater_treat_3_FD_192416 | JGI IMG/M metagenome (GOLD analysis project Ga0255342, IMG submission 192416) | Wastewater microbial communities from Lulu Island WWTP, Vancouver, Canada - plant14 | ecosystem: Engineered > WWTP > Wastewater > Unclassified | place: Canada: Vancouver, British...
TTCGGGGATCATTATAGATTTAGCTCTCTTTGAAAACGTGCCGAAGTGGCGGAATTGGTAGACGCGCTAGGTTCAGGGTCTAGTGGGCGTACGCCTGTCCGGGTTCAAATCCCGGCTTCGGCACCAGACAACTAGGTGGGAAACCACTGAAATCAGGGAGTTAGGATCTGAAGTCCTAGCTCCCTTTTCTTTTGGGGTCCTTTTGGGGTCCCTTTCGCAAGTGTAGCATCAGAGACAACACCATTCTCATGTGAGGGATCATATACCCTCTCCATGAAGGCGCTCCCCTCATCCCTCTCGTAGTTCTTGATGTAACTGTAATACTTCTCATAGATCATCTGCATGGTCTCGTGGCCCATCATCTTCTGAACCCAACCAGGATGTTCCCCTGCATCGAGCATCAGGGTGGCGAAGGTGTGACGAGTCTGGTAGAACGACCTCGGTTCCAATCCTGCTTTCTTGAGGGCCGGCTTCCATACGTGGAAATTCATCGACATGGGTAACACAGGTTTGTCATATTGGTTGAGAAAGACATACTCCGACTTCCCTATGGTCACTTTCATCTGGTTGCGAATTGCTTCAACTACGGGAGGGAGCATCCTGATATCCCTTACTGACTTCTTGGTTTTGGGGCGTCCAGTTTCTCCCTTGACCAGTGTTTCTCGAACCTTGATGACTCCATGCCTGAAATCAATGTGCTTCCATTTCAGGGCCGCCATTTCGCCGAAGCGCATACCGGTAAAGAAGGCAACGATGAAAAAGTTGCGGAATCTCGGACTGACATGCTCCAAGACCAGTTTAACCTCCTCCATAGACAGGGGATAGATGTCAGGTTTTGTGACCTTGACATTTTTGATCCTATCCATCGGGTTCTGGTCTATGGTTCCCGACAAAAATGCCATCTTCAGCACGGAGCGCATGGGAACTAAAACATTATTGATCCTCTTTGGTGAGCAGGTGAGCTCACTCACAAACTTCCGGATTTCGAGATACCCGATGTCACGGATGGGATGGTTTCCAAAATGAGGAAGGATATACCGGTTCATGCTGTAGCGGTAATCCTCTAGAGTCGATTTCTTGATCTCTTTTTTAATGATCTCGATCCACTCCATTGCCATCTCCCCAAAGAGGGGTCCTGGCCCATTTTGGGGTCTTCTGGTGGGGATATCACCATTGAGCACGACCTCCCTAAGGAGCTCATCCCTGAGTCGTCTTGCCTCCATGAGGGAATGAGAAAGAGCTTTTTTTACTTTCTTGTGCTTGACCTTCATTACGAGGTACCAGGTATTACCTCGTAACTCCAAATGATGATTAATGTTTTTCTTAACCGCCATGTTATACCCTCCATACCTTCTGTGATTTGGCGGGTATTCGCGGCCTTCTTCCTTTGATTTCGGGTAGCCTCACCACCTCCTTCTTCTGCTTGATGGACTGCCGCTCCAGTTCCTCGACTGCGTCTATGGGATAGAGAACCCTAGAGGACCCTGGTGCTTGAAAATACCGGAGCAGCCCCCGCTCTCGCCAGTTTTTCACAGTGCTGGGGGCCACCCTGAACCTAGCAGCAACCTCTCGTTGGGTCAAATACCTTGATTCATCATCAGTCCTTTTGTCCATATTCCTCTCCCATCGGGATCAGGGAGAGTAAAATCATCACGTCTCCCAGAGGGACATCCCTCCAGGATCCAAAAAGAAATAATTAATTGATCTGATCCCTTTTTTTATGTTTGTTAGTTTGGAAATACAAAAATGACATATGTATTGATTTAATGAATGGAATTAGAATGATATTAATTTCATTGATAGGGAATGTCTATTATGCTCAAGAATCTGACCGCGATATCCAAGGAAGACGTCCTTGAACTCTTTCGACAGGCTCAGGAGAACAAATCCGAGCGTGTTGATGGCGTGGTCCTGCTGCGCATCATAGAGCTCGTCTATTTCTGCGGCCTGAAAAGAGGAGAAATCCTCTCCTTGAAGATTAAAGACGTCATGGATGAAAGAGGAGACATCAGGAACGACATCAACCTAGGAAAAGTTGCCATGCAGCTGCCCGCTGACATCAGGGCAATGTTGGCCACGTACATCGACTATCTAAATAAGAAGGGTTATCCCGCAACCAAGACGGCATGGCTGTTTCCCATGAGCAGAAGACCTGGAGTCAAACAAACACAAGATGCGAGAATGAGGAAACTCCATCGCGACATGAAGATAATCTCTACATCAGGTCCAGATAATCTATTAGAAAAAGTGCGCCAAGCCGGTATTCGGAACTTCTACGATTCCCTGCCCTCAACAACAAAGCTGGAGGATCGCATTCGGGCTGCTTCAAGGTTTGCACGATGTCAGGAAAAATATCTCATCAATATCCTGGAGAGTCGTAAACCGATACCTGAACCAACCCAACCCAACCCGCTCCTCTCCCTGCAATACAAGGTCCGCAAACTAAATTCTTTCACAGGCGCTGACGCCGAATTGCTCCAGCAGGCCCAGCAACTTATTCGTGACATCTCGGATGCGAAATCCCTAGATGACAGCGACCAGTTCCTGAAGAAATATATGATAAAGGATATCAAGAAGGTCCTCACCGCCAGAAATCTCAACATGGTTAAATAAACACCCTCCAGCTTCGCATCAATTATCTCATTAATAATTAATTAGTTAACGAAAAATTGTCGTTTTTATCCTGCCTTATAACAAATAAATATATAAAATTTATCTAAAGGAGGATTGCTCATATGAGTAATTCAGTCAATGTCCCCTTGATGATCTCGCTGCCCCAACGGTATCGAGACCTGCTGCGGAAATTGGCAGCACAACACAATATGTCTCACCCAGACGAGGTATTGAGTGCAGCTCGACTGGGAAGGGAAATCATTGTGAAGCACCTGGATACTATAAACCAGGAGAATATCAACCATGACCTCTCAGCTCAATGATTTCTATTCTGAGCTGAAATCCAGAAACGACATAGTTACAACTGCATACTCTTTCAATTACTCCGGAACAATAACTGGGAGCTGCCTGCAGGGAGATTGCCCCGCTCATGGGAGCTGCGGTCACAAGTGCCTCGTGATATGGCCCAAGATTCAAGCATGGAAGTGCTATCACTGCGGCAAAGCAGGTGATGTGATCAACCTTGTGGAGCTGTATAAACGCTGCGACCACAAAACCGCAGTCAAGTATCTCGCTGACAAAGCAGGGATGCCTTGTTGGGGAGGAAACTCGCTGACTCCCGAAGAATTAGCTCAGAGGGAAGCTGAGCTGAAAGAAAAGGTTCTGGTCGAGAACATGCTCACGGAAGCTGCAAACTGGTATCATCGTCAATTGGTGGATTATACCGAGATTGCTGAATACCTCCATGATCAGCACTATGGTTTTTCTCTTGATGTAATAAAGGAACTGAAAATTGGATTTGCTCCAGTTTCCAAAAAAAAGAAAGGTGTCTCAGAACTGGCAGATCATCTCATCTCGATTCCCGAGTTCAAAGGGAAGATTCATCTAACGGGATTGTTCAATTTCAAATCGCCAGCAGGACCCTATTGGGACTACTTTAAAGGGAGAATCGTATTCCCCTACTGGAGAGGCGGGAAGGTGTTGTACATGACCGCTAGGGCGACTTCCCTCACGCCACAGGATGCTTATGAAGGTCATCTGAATAAAGATGGAAATTACGAGTACATAAAATACAAGAAGCTCAGAACCTATGAACCTGATGATGAAAAGAAAAAGCATCTCTCCAGACACATCCAGAATGAGGTGTTCATGGGAGAAGATCATATCTTGGGCGCTGAGGAAATCATCATCACTGAGGGAGCTCCAGACTGGGTCAGTGCTGTGGATAAAGGTTTTGCAGCAATCTCCCCAGTCACCACATCTTTTAGAGACCAAGACAATGAAAAGCTGGGGCGCCTGACTCGGCGTGCAAAATCTATATACATCATCAATGACAATGAGAATAACGAAGCTGGGTTAAAGGGAGCACTGAAGACAGGTAAATACCTCACCGAAAAAGGAAGAAACGTATTCATCGTCATGCTCCCCAGACCGGATGGAGTTGATAAGGTCGATTTAAATGAATACCTCAGGGATCATACGGCAGATGAACTCAGAGAAGAAATGAAGAAAGCAAAGTCTCTCCTCCAGGTTTTAATCGATGACTTGCCCGACGATTATCTGAGAGCTCAATCTTACATTCAGGAGGAGCTTGCCCCCTTGCTTATGGATATGGAGAAGGGAAAGCTCCAATATTACTGCGATCTGATTGCCAAGAAGACTAAGGTGAAGAAAACTGTGATTGATGCAGAAATTGACTATGCGAGGGAACAAAGAAACCTGCAGGAGGTAGCAGAACTGAAAGCAAAGGAGGATAAAGAGAAGGAAGAAGAAAGCAAGGTCGACCCTGAAATTGAGAAAGCGGCTCTCACCATTGCAAAAGACCCTCTGCTGTTTAAGAAACGAATCGACATGGTCAATCAAATGGGTGTGGTCGGGGAGAGAAAAAATATCGCCATGTACTTCTGCACAATTGACAGTCGTTTACATCTGAACGACGAAGGAACTGATGTAACAAACGCGCTTGCTATGAAAAATTCAGGACACTTCGGTTCGGGCAAGTCTCACACCCTGACTGTGTGCACGAAACTCTGTCCAGAGGATACTTACTGCATGATAACCAACGGTTCCCCCAAGAGTCTTTATCATCGTAAGGGTGGACTGAAGCATCAGGCATTTATTGTGACTGAAGGATTTCAATTCCAAGAGAACAACGCAGACGATTCTGAATTAGTCTACTCCGTCCGAACCCTGATTTCTGAAGGACAATTGAAATACAGCTTTGTCGGTAAGGATGATGAGGGCAAACAGGTCACCATTGAAAAGAAACTTGATGGACCTACTTCCTTCATCACAACGACCATTATGGAAAAGCTGGAACCGCAATTGGAGGACCGGTTATTCACTATCCATCCTGATGAGGGTGTACAGCAGACAAAAGATATTATCTCTATGACGGCACTCCAGAAGTCAGGTCAGTTCTCGGGAGTGGACGAAAAGATGATATGCGCTTGGAAAGAGTTTCACAAATCCCTCTTACCTGTCCGGTTCGTCATCCCCTTCGCAATGAAGATAGCTGATCATATCAATAGAAATGCCATGGTTCCTATCAGTACCAGGAGAGCATTCAAACGGGTTTTGAGTGTCATTCAAGCTGTCGCCTGCTCTTATCAGCATCAACGAAAGAGAACTGAGAATAGATACATCATTGCCGAGGTGAGCGATTATTACATGGCACTCCAGATTGTCAGCGAGGCATTTCGGGAGAACATGGGTCAGCAGGACAGAAAGTCTGAAGATAGACTTGTCATTATCGAGGAAACTGGAAAGATTACTCCCAGGACACTTGTGGAAAAGCTCGGAATTACAGCATCTGGGTTATCCCAATGGACATCAAAGAAAGTGAAGGAAGGGATTCTGTCCTGGTGTGATGAGAATGGTGATTATTTCAGCGACGACAAATTGCTGAAGAGAGCGAAGCATTCCGGCACTGCCTTCCTGAAGATTTCAGAGAACTACAATCCAACTGCTACAACCGGATTACCCACCCCCTATGAATTAACTGGAGACTCTGGATGGCAAGAAGGGGGGAAGCTTCTGAAGCAATATGACCTTGAGCTGGACAAGCGAGCGGACATTGGCCAGGTGTTTAGCGGTGTTAAGGAGGTATTAAACGCCCACCTTAACACCTCGCATCACAGTGATACGGTTGATTCAATTGAGAAATCAGATATTCCCGACACCGGTGTTAAGGTGTTAAGCGAAAATAATGGGGATGGAGATAATAGAATCGACGGTGTTAATAAATCTAGTTTGCTCCCGAGACAGGCAGCTCTTGATCTTGTTAGAGCTACGGCAACAAATAAGGAACTCATCCCTGATAAGAATACAGATGACCTGTCAGTGGAGTTTGCCAACATCATTGATGGTGAGGTCAAGAGAATAGGAAAGGTAAGCATGACCCCAGAGGTATGCAGAACAGGATGCAAGCACTATGATGGACTCGAAGATGTGAATGATGGACAGTTCAAAGAATATTGCTGGGAAAGAGGAACGAAGGAAATCATCAAGGGTCAATATTGTGCATGCTTTGAAAGCAAGAAACCGAAGCTAACTGAGGGAATATTGACCGTGTGAGTGGATGAAGATGGTGAAGCACTGACCGGAGTTGACCCTGAGAGAGGGGTTGACTCCGGTTTATTGTGGAACTGTAGACTTGGTTTCTAGTGCTCTTGGGGTGCCTGAACTCGCTTTCACCTACGAACCTGCACATCTTCAGGACAAGACGAAGTGTACATTTGCGTTTGAAACAATAAGATGTGTGTTTTATATAGATCGTTTCAATTTTCTGAGCTGTAAATCAAGTCGATAGTTCTGTTCTTGAATCCTCTCTTTCGAGACATCGTAGAGTCCGTCCACCTCTTCTCCTAGAGGCGTTTTATCAAATAGATCGCACACGGCATCAATCGGCGTATTCCCCTTCAAGGAGCTATGGGGGCGATGCCAGTTATAGTAATGTTGCCACTCCTGCAGCTGCTGCTCCAGGTCAGGACTGCCAATATCCACGGTTGAATAGAACTCATCGAGGTCTGTTCGCTGAGACCGCTCAACCTTGCCGTTCAGATGTGGTGACCCAGGCTTGATAGGCCTGAATTTAATCCCCCACTCCATAAGAAGCTTTTGAAATTTGACTGCGAAGAACTCTTGTCCTCTGTCTGTCTGAATGCGCTGGATCGGGAATGGCATCTCTTCGGTGACCTGTTCGAGAAAAGCAATGGAGTTGGCTGCCGTGCGCCGTTTAAACAGCCCCATGACTTTATATCGGGAGCAATCGTCTATCGCCGCATATTGATAGAGGCCCTGCGCAATCTTACAGACGTCCATCTGCACCCTGTCGCCTGGTATGAGCTGGTTATAACGCTTCTTTCCCTTTCGATAGGCCCTTTTCTGATTGAGCTGCGCTACTCCGTGCCTTTGGAGAATTTTATAGATTGTGGCAATAGATAGGAAAATGCCGTGAAGGCGCTGCAACTCCGAACAGATGCGCCTGTGCCCTAATTTTCGCTCTCGTCTTAGGGAGAGAATGATCCGCTCGTGTTCTGCTGTAACTTTCCTGGCAGGTGAGTTATTGGGCTTCCGGCTATGTCCCTTCAAGCCCTCCAACCCATGCTTCTCGTATCGACGTAGCCATTTGCGCAGCGTTGGTCTCGATATGCCGCACTTTAAGCATACGATGCCGGCGTTCCCGTACTTTTTGAAGAGTTCAATCCATCGTAACCGTTTACGGATCTCCGATTCCATTTATGCATTATACACACTGAAACGATGTCTGTGAATCGCACAAATAAGAAAGGCAGGGTCATTTCTGACTCTGCCTTACTCAGGACGTTTTGAAAGCAATAGCAGCTCAATGCCTAAAATGATACTGTAAACACCCCACCAGCGGAAAACTCATCCGTGTACTGGCCCTCGATCTCGACGCTAAAATTCTTTCCAAACTTGAAGCGCACGCCTCCCATGCCGCCAAAGTTGCTCTTCGCTTCCCAGGAGCCTCCGCCGTCAATATCGAATTTCGACCAGAAGAGATACGGACCGGCATAGATAATCAGGTTATCCCCTATGTTACCTTGAAATGCGAGTGCCGCGCTAATTTCCCAAGGGTTTTTTAACTTTATTTCAACTCCATTGTAAGAGTCGGTGAAATTATCATAAAGAGAAGCCTGGACGACTGGACCAATTCCGAAGTTAGAAGTCACGGGATAATATCCGCGAGCGCCAATACCACCAAAAATCACTCCACTATCATTAAAATCAGTACCCAAAGCAATGGAAGTTTCATTATCCAACTTCACATTTGTGCCGCCCAACCGTAAATAACCCTCGACATATTTTGTTGCAGCGCTGGCTTGGATATAGACTTCATTACGTGTCATTTTAGAATCAAAATCGGAAGTATTGTCAGTCGGCTCCCATTTGTTTTGTGAATAAAAGTAGCCTACACCGAGAGCAAATCCATTTGGGTTGGCAACGGGCTGCGGTGCGCCAAACTGCCCGGCAGCTGCGATTCCTGTTGAAATGAAGCTGAATAGGATGGCCGCAATGATGATTCTGCCTCTCATGTCCTCTCCTCCTTATGAATTAAAATTTGTTCAGTCTAAGTAAAAATCGCAATCCAATCCGAACTATAATCAAGCAATTATTATGCCGTTATTGTGCGGCTTACCTTGTTTAGATTACCCGAAGCACTTTATAGTTTTTGCGCTATCACTAAATCTATTGCGCCAGTAGTGGATGACCCTGCCATTGTGATCGTGTTTTTGGAATTATTCATCTTGCCGTAAACAATTGAGAGAGTTGAACCGTCTGCGGCATTAATTGAACCAGATATGACACCTAATGAGCTTATAGACACAGCCCCTCCGGTCAAAGATACATTCCCGCTTGTTGTTCTATAATATCCACCTCTGACCTGTCCTGCTGCATCCAGCTGAATGGTTCCATATGATACGCCCTCACTAATGTTCCCAGTACTGGCGAGAGTGAAATGCCAAGTGCCGGAGAGATCTACTAGACTAAAGGATGATCCAGTTTCTTTGATTGCCACAGCTAAGGAGAGTTCCCCTGTGCTGTATACATTTATGTAGGTGGCGAGTTCCTTGGTCGTGTCCATGATACCTGACAAATTAACCGTGCCACTAGGTATCAAGGTGCCCGAGCCAGTAAATTCGCCTGTACTATTTACGGTGATGCTTCCATTTACTCTTGTTGTGGAAAAAGATCCCCCACTGCCTACAGTTACTGGGCCGTAATAGACATTTTCTACTGATCCACCACTACTAATCTCGCATACGTGCCAAGTGCCCTGGAAATCAGCCTGAACAAACGAGCCCCCTGTCTTAATGACAGTTACGAGGTCGTATTCGCCAAAGTTTGTGGATGAAACAAAGGACGCAAAGCTTTTTGAAGAATTGAGTTTACCATATAGAATTGTGGACGTTGCTCCAACATCAGTATTTATACTTCCACTTAAGAGACCATCACCATTTAGCGATAACGATCCACTTGTCACATTTATCGTCACACTTGGAGTCGTACTATGTACATATTCTCCATATGTGACATTTCCATTTGAAGCAACGGTTACACCACCAGCCATTAGTCCCTCATTCACCCCCCTGACACTAACCCCGAGTATTACGGAATCTCCAGCCAAATCTGCAGTTGTAAAGGCAGGTGGAGGTGGGGGCGGCGCTGATCCTCCATCATCTCCACTACTCCCACAGCCGAGAACGAGAAAAGAAAAAATAATCCACGACCATAAAGCAAATAATCTTTTCATTCAGTCCCCCCTGTTCTGCTAGAATTATTATTTATATTATGATGCTTTCTTAATTTAAAAACTCACTTCTTCCTCTGGCAATAAAAAAGGCTGTTACCCAAAAAGGTATACAGCCTTTCTTTTTTAGTGCCTAACCGGACATCCCTTCCCCCGTCAGGAATGCAGAAGGCGTTGACGTATGACAGCTAAATAAATTCAATATTGTGAATACACTGAGTGATCAAAATAGTCAAGCATCAATTTGAAAATACGATGAATGTCCTACGTTATAGATTTTCGTTGGTTATTTTCAGTTTAGGGTCAAAATCATTGTCGTGCGCATTTCAGGAAAAAGGCGATGCCTTATTGAGCTGCCTTTCGCGGCTAAATAATTACTTCTTTTCCACTTCTCCAAATTCGCCTTAACACCTAAACACATCACCATTCAGACTTCAATTCCCTTTCCATATTAACCATATAGAGTTCTCTGTCGTGTTTAGTCCCCTCCTAAACACAGGATAAACACCCCTAAACACCTGTCAGATCTAATTGCTTGAAGAGCGGCAGCACGGTGTTACTTCTTTGTCGTTTTCTTTCCTGCTTTTCCCACCCCCTTCAGACCCTCCAGATCGTACATGAATTTCCCGTCCTCCTTTTCTAGGAGAAGCTTGTGCTCTTTTCTCAGGTGATTAAGATGAGCATAGACCCTCTCCACGGGCGCATGGCATCCCTTACTTAAATCGTCTACTGAAACCGACTCAAAAAGCATCTCATCAATTTTACCTGCACTGGTGTTCTTTCCATGCCTCAGCCAGTTTCGTCCTGCCAGGAGCAGCTCCCGTGCTTTTGCTTCATAAAGGGTGTCCTCTTTGTCCAGAACATCTCCGTTACTCATAGTTTACCCCCTCGTTATTGATATTGCCCATGAGTTTATGACATGACGATTCTCTGCGAACAAATCAAAAAGGAGACACCCCCCATGATCATTGTCCCCCACAGAAAAATAAAATCTCACGCAGACACTTTAACCTTCCTGCTGGATCCTGCCCGACTCAAGTCTTTCATCCTGAATCTTCGCACATACCTCAGGAGCACACAGCATCTATGTCAAATGAAAGGGTGCGAGAATGACCCCAGGCAATGTGTTCACCGCGGCATGTATGACAGACCAGAAACGTTGATGTTCAGGAGGCTCAATCATTTCTGTTATGAGAGGGGACTTGATTGGGAAGCGGCGAGAGAGATGATGGAGAATACGCTTGGAGAGCGGTTTCTGTGTGAATGCGAGATGGTCTGGAGGATGATGGATGAGCAGTTGGAGGAAAGATTGGCAGGTAGGAGGAAGTAACGGTGGTCAAATAATGCTCCCGATATTAATTGTTGCCAAGAATTCAGGAGAAAATCTGACCACCTTCTCTGCAGTAGTGTCAACTCAAGTCCGTCTTTTGGGGCATATTAGTTCAAAATTATTTATTGAAATAATACGATTCAAGTTGCCTGATCTGCTGCTCGGTCATGCTAATCAAACAATTCAGCTTAGTTGATTCACCACTTTGTGCATTACACTTAGCATCTCTTTCTTTAAACCAATTATCACGATCATTTGTCCGTGAAATTAAACTAGGTCCACTTTTAGTATGAGACAGAATTTCATTATACAGCTCCTTGATTTTACTATCGAGTTCACTGTATTTTTTTGATAGTTTATCACGCTCCTCTTGAGTTAAGGGAAAAGCAATGTATCTTTCAACTATATTTTGATTTGCACAATCAAAAGAAATCATTTTATTTTGAAACATGTCTTGAATTATATTCATTCGCAACAGAGTACTAGCGTCATAATTTTCCTCGCGAATTTTGCCATTTTTAAATGATACCTTTTCGCCACCACTGGCCAGAGAAAAGCTCTGATTATCTGCAGACATATTGAATTTAATATAATAGACACAGTCATTGACTGTACTTAACAAATTCTCTTTTAACTTCGGCTCCAATTTTTCATATACAGACGCAAGATCTAAAGTTCCCAAAAATTCGACCGTTTTTCTTTTTTGAGGGTCCTCTACGAGTCTCCATTCTTTTTTTGAGAAGTATTTGTAACCTTCCAGAGCATTTCCCACGGTCACTGTTTTATCGAGTTCTAGCACCCCATTCTTTACGCCATCGATTTCTTTATTCTGTTTAATATTGATGCTATTTCCATCCTTCCCACCACAGCCGATGAGGACAAGAAAGGACAATAAAAATATCATAAATATCAATCTTGTTTTCATGATTTCAAAATATTTTTCGCTCATAGTCAACACCTCCGAGCTTAAATATCATTATCCGCTGATTTTCGATGCAATATAAATACCAGATTGTTTCATTAGCTTAAGACGGATAAAAAACATAGATATATTTTCTGCAGGAAATATTGGGTCAAGAATACGACCTAACCTCCTTCTTTCGCTTATTCAGCGGCAATCTTACCGCTAGGTTCCGTTAGCTCGTCACAGAACGACCTAGCCTAGGTTACAACCTAGCTACGATCTATCCCCAATCCATTATATAACCACTCCACTATATATATTCATATTTGAATGACAGGAATGACTGTAATCACTGGCAATTCGGTCAATTCTGTCATTTCTCATCCCCCCTGCAGCACTCCATCCATCAATCCCCGATCAACCATAGTCCCCTCTTCATTAAGCGGAGGATCCATGCATGGATACTACTCCCGAAATACGGAGGGAAAGGGTCCAGGTGCCGCCCAATCTCACTGTCAAGGAGCTCACAGCGAAGTATGGCATCTCGACGAATTGTGCAAGAGTAGCGCTCAAGAGAGGTTGGTTAGTAAAAAATTATTCGAAGAAGCAGGTCATCATCGACAGAGAGAACTTCCGACCCGAGATCTGCTACAGCATCGCAAAGCAAGTCTATTTCAAGAATTTCCGATGGAATCCTGTCGCTCAGTCAATGAAGGAAGATCTCATTCAGGAAGCTGTCAGCTTGATGTTCCAACAGTCAGGAAAGATCAAAGAAGGCGCCACCGAAAAATACAACGATAAATATGGTTACTGGTGGACAGCTCACAACGCAATGCTCAGCTTTCTTAAAACCTGGGAGCGACAGATGAAGTACAACGAAGTGGTGCAGGATTTCCTGATGCCTATGTTGAAGCAACGCAAGTTCTATAGTCCGGAACACGGGTGGATTTATTGCTGATGGAAAAAGGGGATGAGCAACCAGAGGGAGCGCATGTGGATCCGCACAAAGGGTTTAAGGGGACTTCCCTTTTGCACCGCATGCTCCCCTCTGTTTTTTAATCATATCGTAGGAGGTAGGAACCATGGTGGTTCAAGGTGAGAAACAGCTCATGCTGAAGGTCATGTGGGAGACGCTGAGGAAGCTGATTAGAAGGGTATTGCGCAGACCGTGACCAGAGATTCATTCTCCGGATAGGTCGGTTGGTTGCTCGCAGGGTCTCTCGAGTCGGGATACAAACAAATAAAATGAATAAAGACGTTATGCCTCAACATCAAATAGGGTGGAAGTTAGGCTCCCACCCCGAACTCTCTGAGCGACATCCAGAACAAAGTGATCCAATAACAAAAATTATTTAAAAGTGGAAAGCTACACCCGCACTCACAGTAAAATAACGAACATCGTCTAAATCATTAAAGCCAAAGGTATAAGCACCTTCGAGATTCAGCGAAACATTCTGACTTACAAAATAATCGACTCCTATTCCTACTTTGCCGCAAGGATCAGTTTCATCGTCAGAACCTGTCGATGTCAAATAACCTGGTGCGCTTGCTGTAGCGTCAATAGAGGCTCTCATGACACCCAAGCCAAGAGTAAAGTATGGTTTTATCATTCCTTGAATTGGATAGATTTTAGCTGCAATTATTGCTGTGAATATATCGATATCAGAATCAAGCGTTACTGGAGTAGCGCCAACACGAACTGTCTGGTTGTAATTAAAACCCGATAAATATTCTAAGGCTAACTCCACCGAAAAATAAGGATTAACCTTGTATCCGATTTTTCCGTTAATGCCCCAGGTATCATCATACTTTGGATCAAATCCATATTGACGTAAAGAATCCAAATCCCCAGTATCGAAGTCCTGCATGGCATAAGTACCGCCTATTCCAACATAAATAGCACTACTAGCAGCGCCAGCGGAAGTTGTGAAAATTAATGCTGCGACAATACAGCCAAGAACAGATACTAATCTTCGCATTTCCCCGCCCCCTTCTCTTAAAAATATTTTTTGATCATTACACGATCTTCCGTCTAATATGTGTAGGATGTAAAAATTAATGGACATTCCAAAAGAAAGGATTGAGTACAGATTTCACTACTGAGCCTGTTTTCGCTGCTCGACTATTTTTTGCTCTTTATCTTGTAGATATCCCTTGTGATACTTCCCATATGGCACTGAACTTATAGCACGATAATTTGCAACCCGCGCATAGGGCACATAGTCTGCGGTAGCCGTATTGATCGCAGTCACAATGGATTTCACGATGAGACCTGCTACGCTGCCTCCATAACCTCCTCCAGAGAGGTCAATTACTACTGTACCATTATAACTCCATATTACTTGTTCTGATTTTGTTGATTTCAGTTCACAATCTATGGAAACGGTGAGGTTTGAAGCAATAACAATGTATGAGATATCCCATTTCTTAATCGTAGTGAATAGAACAGCATCGGCTCCGAAATATTCTCTAAATTTTGTCACGGGCAAGTCTTTCAATAGTTCCGCGTCGTAAATTCCTTCCATTTTTAACACTTCACTTGTCACTTCATACGGGAACACATAATAGCCCGAAAATGAGATTGGTTCCTGCAGGGTTGTAGAATAATATTCCTTTGCATCTGCAGCTGTTGTTTCGTTAATAGGCGGAAGGAGAAGAATCGAAACGGGCATCTCTTCATACATGAGCGGGAATTTATCAGCTTTCGTTACCATTTTAGGAGCGCAGCTTGTCAGTAGCAAAATCATCAAACAAATAGTACCGGTCAAAAAAAAGTGCTGTTTATTAGGCATGTGCATGCTCCTCAATTCTTGGTGTTTTTAGCCTTTGCCGCCTGTGTCAATCTATCCATGAAGACTCTAGATTCCGGATACGTCCGCGCTTCCATCTCGTAATATTTTACAGCAGTATCATTATTATTTTGTCTGAAATAGATATAGCCCAATTCACCATAGACGCCTGGAGGTACTCGTAAATTTCTTTTTTGTGATTCCGTAATGATATTCTCTAGCGTATTTTTATGTTTTAGAAAATTTTCGTCATTAGCATCTTTTCGAGCTGCATAGAGTGTCGTTGAATAATCACCCCAGTAATACATTTTCTCGGTTGTAGCGCAGCCCATTAAAGAAAATATAACGAAAAGCAAAAATGAAATGTAAATACTTTTCTTTCTCATGGGACCTCGATCTCCTTGATGTTCTCATTTTCGAGGATTAAGAGCCTATCTACGATTACTTTTCCATCTCTTTTCACAGTGATTCTATGCTTTCCTGGAGACAGTTTATAGTGAACATATTTCGCATCGCTCTTTCCCCCGCTGGACGCATCCTGAGGATACGTGCTCAACTGTAAAGCGAACGGTTCGCCATTATCGATAGAGACCATAGCGCCCTCTACATTACCGGTGAACCATAAATAGCTCGCAGGTTCCTTTTGGAGGATACCTTCACGATATCCACATGAAAAAACCAAGAGCAACACAATACTGATGCTGAAGATTTTCAATATCATTTTCATTTTCATCTCCTGATTACGGTTGCCGGATGTAAAGTGTTGAAAAGTTCTTCTGATTTATATACTGAGACAAGTCGCCTTGAATGAGGTTACAAAGGGATACTTCATTTTCCGGTGAATCGCCAAGAGAAGAGACAACTTTTAATTCTCCAATTTTTTTGCCAGGGAGTATAACTTCCATGTTTGTCTGAGGATTTTTAACTTTTTTCCCTTCCTGCATGACGTCAAACACGTCCGCCGTTTTTATGTTCTGAGACTTACCGCCGGAAATAATAAAATGACCATCCTCGTAAGCAAGAATGTAGGCGCGCCACGGTTTGTCAAGAAGCTTTTCGATTATGTTTGAGGATAGGTTGCTTATCGCAGATTCAATTGCCTTGTCGTTCAAAGATGAGTCATAACCTGCACGGGCTCCTACACCAAACACTGTTCCCGCTTCCGAAAACGCGTTTCCCTCACCATCTTCGGAGTAAATTAATTGACCAGTATATACATCCACAAGGCGAACGTGTACTTTGCAAAAAACTACCTGCTTCTTCACCCTGCTGAAAACTCCCACATCGCTAACTTCTTTCCTGCCAAATTCAGTTATTGATCCCACGATCACGTAATCAGCCATATTTTTTAACGGTTGCATATTACCTATAGACAATTCTTTATTGATCTTATCCAGATCGGCTCTTTCTAGCAGGATAAATTTCTCTGTTTCGAGCAACTTTGCCGATAAAATATCAACAGCCTGTTTTCCTATACGGTTGTCGTCTTTATCTATAAAAAAACTCTGTCCGTATCTTGTCTCGTTGGTAAATCGTGCAATGGCGACTTTTCTTTTTAATCCTTTCTTCGCATCAGGTTGTGCTGTAGCAATTGTACGGCTGATTTTAGAAGTTTGTTTCACAGTTTCTACGTCAGGTTTTGTTATTGTTGCACATGAGGACAAAAGAAAAACGCCAGAGATAAAAAACAAATAGATGGTTCTCATGAGTTCATTCTCCTCAAAGAAAGCTTTAATATTCATCACAAATAAAAAAACCGAGCGCGCTCAAGATTTCTCAGGAGCAGCTCGGTTTAGCGCTTAATGTGAGTGCCATCATTTCCTGCCTCCCCCCAATGACAGGAATCCTCGGCTATTTTGGCGAACTCTTACATTTTACCGAGGAGATGTCAATTAATAAGACGGATATCCATGTTCATTTAGCATAAATGATGCCAGAAAGACTCACCTCACCAGAAGCGACATGAAAGTAGCAAGCACTTGGAATCATCATGAAATTCTTGGGTCCCTTTTGGGTCCCCTTCAAACGCTTTTGGGTGCAAATATTGAACGTATTGCGACTATTGATCGTCGCTGAAAGCACATCTATTATATTAAAAACAAAGGAAAAGACCGGAATACCTGGGTTTCGTTGAAAATCGATTCTTTGCATTCAAATCCCGGCTTCGGCACCATGAAAAATCAAGAGGCGCAATCCGCATCGGGTTGCGCCTTTTTGTTCGTGATTTCATGTCTCTATCGATGCA
>Ga0255342_1003696_pt1 | contig 16619 bp, 17 predicted proteins | sample wastewater_treat_3_FD_192416 | JGI IMG/M metagenome (GOLD analysis project Ga0255342, IMG submission 192416) | Wastewater microbial communities from Lulu Island WWTP, Vancouver, Canada - plant14 | ecosystem: Engineered > WWTP > Wastewater > Unclassified | place: Canada: Vancouver, British...
CGCCGCCGATGAGCACACCAGGATAGTGCTTGATCTCTCGCACAATTTCAAAGTCTCCCTCAATGTGCGAATCGATCTGTTCAACATCTACGCCCATAAACTCTGCAAGAGTATCAGTAGCTGTGTCAAACACTGCAAATGAACCGTCAGGTAGTCTGGTCCACTTGTTATCAGGGAAGAAAGTGCGCCCTAAGAGGTTCTTAATCACTCCCATCTTAGGTTGCCTCAGAGACACCACGTAAGTCCCCATAGGATATGCTTTTCGCCCGATGGAGAATTCGCTGTTTGCCTCCTTAAGTTCAATTCCTTGGAGAAGCAACAGCTCTGCCAGTTTTTGAGCTGCTAGCGGATCATGCTGATCAGGGTTAATTACATATGCACGCGGCTCACCGGTCAGACCTTTATCGATTTGATTCCTACCCTTCTGGTAAGCGTTCCACAATACCTGCTGCCTGTGCTTAGCGCAGAAATCCAAGAGAGCCCAGGCGGAAATCTTCTGCTGCTCAACAACATCACGCAAATGCCACCATCCGCCCGGCCAAGGGCTAGGGAAGTTGACTTGCGCCTCATATTCTGGCATATCGTTTGCATGGTAACCTTGCAGTTGCTCAGGATTTACATAAAGTGGCGAAGCAAGTTTAGCACTCGCAGACTCTGTTAACATTCCTGCTATGTTGTGGTGGTTTGTGATCCAATGAAACCCATAGTGACCCCAACCTGAAAAACCACCGCCGGAAATAACACCCTGTTTACCCTCTTGTTCCAGAGCATACGCCATATACCCGCCAATCGCTTCATGTTCTCTCCAAACTAGCGGATCGGCATTAGGCCTTATTGGATTAGAATAAGGGGCGATATACAATCGGGGTCCATAGCTGCCCATGTGATGGTGGTCTTGATAGACCTGGGGATGCCACTTTCTAAACAGTATCTCCCCTACATACCGTGATTCCACCAGGTTCTGATAGAAAGCGTCTCTATTGTTGTCATGCCCTGCATATTTGTGAAATAGCCAGGGCATATTGCAACCTTCGAACTCCGTATCCAACCACTTGTTGTACCAATCAGTAACCATTATCTCGCCGTCAGGGTTGAAGCAGGGAATCATAATGAAAATCACCTGCTCTAGGATCCGCCGATTGTCCTCGTTGTCTGTGGCAATAAGTTCATACGCAAGTTCAGGAGCCATCTGCGTTCCGCCGATTTCGTTCGCATGAAGGCTCATGCTCTGGACTACTACAGCTTTACCTTCTGAGACCAGCCGTCTAGCTTCGTCTTGGTTCAATCCCCTTGGATCGCTAATACGGGCATTGATTTCCCTGTATCTTTCAAGTTCTCTGAGATTTGCTTTGGAACTTATATAAACTACCAAGAAAGGGTTCCCTTCGGTCGATTTGCCAACTTCTTCTACCTCGATGTTTTCCGATTCGCGATTCAACTGCTGAAAATACTGGACGATCCTGTCCCACCTTGCTATCTTCTTATCCGCGCCCATCTTGAAGCCGAAAAACTCCTCTGGAGATGTGACTCCTGAGATTCTATCCTTAGTCATTCTTCTCGCTACGAGTACCGGCTCTTCTCATATGTGAAATGGACCTCAACTAGAACCAATACTGCTAGCAACTCACCCCTTTCAGTTTTCTAGGGGACCTGAACACACAACTAACACCAGGTATCCCAAGACTCCTGTCGCCTTACTGCCCTATCTTGAGCCACTGAAACAGCAAGAACTGAGCCCGCCCTGTAAAAAGTGAGATACGTGACATTACCGTATTTCCAAAAGTAGCCCCAAAAGCGACCATTAGCACGTATTTGCCTAAATCCATAACCTTTTGGGCACTCTTATTCCGCATGGTAAACAGGAAGTAAGTAGTTGCAGCTATGGTAAGCACGACAAATATGACGTTGTTAATTGACGTCAGTGGCATCATAGTCGCTACTACCTGCTGAATCAGCTGCGCCCTTATTGCGCCCATCATGACAACCGCCGCTGTAGTTCCGACAAGAAACCCCATGGATGCTCGACTCATCCAGGCGTATTTGTCTGTCCACCGGCTGAACAAAAGCATGCCGAGAAGGATAGGAATTAGCATGTAATACTTGTTTTCGTTCACCAAAGGGCCAACTGCTATTTCTTTTAGATTCTGAAATCCGGTGACCGCAAGATGCCCCAACGATGCTCCGATATACATATTCTCAGCAAAGTGAAACCAGGGGTTTTCTTTGTACATCCAGCTGAAAACGCCAAGTGTTAAAAAAGCTGCCAACCACACGCTAAGAGTAGCTGCCATGCTGAAAGTCACCTCTCCTTCTAATTCACGCTCGCGTTGCCGCGTTTCGTCATATAGTAACCAAGATTGCCTACAACAACGAAAAGAATTATCAGTGCGTGTCCTAAAGACTGGCTGTCCATAGCACCAGTAGCAAGGCCCGTCTTACCAGTCAGGGCCTCGTATTCTGCCCCACCGGCCATGCCGACTATGAACCCGCACATCTGCCCCGATTGATAGAAAGGAGCCATAGTTGATGCTCCGCTGGCAACAGTACCATTCCACAGAAGAAGTCCCGGCACCTGACTCATTGGTCTCAACCACCAATCTGGTGCATCTGCGATTTCAACAAACATCTTGAAGTCTTTGGCACTCGATATCTCGTTCCATAGAGGGTATCCTGTCAGAGACTCACCGTACAGATCCACCTTGTAAAGCCCTTTTATGTCGTGCACTATGGCCTCAAAAGCAGCCTCACGTCCTGCACTAAAAGGAAGACATAGGAAATCTACGCCGTACTCCAACCCATACTCGCTCTTAAGGACATCTGCAAATCGCCCTTCATACCTGAAGCCGCCGGGTACTACGTGTAGCATTACTATCCGCGCCCCTTTGTTTGCAAGGTGCCCTCCAACTGCTACTAGTTGCGGCCACAGTTCGGCTTCTTGAAGAGGAGAAAAATCCACCCCGAGAAACACCAGATCTCCCTCTTTGATGTTCTCTTCAATAGCTTGATAGGAGTTTTTGGTCTGGGTGGAGATTGGAAGTGGAAGTCCTATTGGTTTGAGTAACGGAAAAACGACCAGTATCACCATGATCACATAAAGTATTCTTACATCTATCTGATTGAGTTTTTCCCACATAACCTCACCTCCCCATTAAGTTCCGCCGCCGAGGTGACCGCGCTCCAAACCAGTGATGATTCGGAAGGCATTCCCGGCCAGAGACAAAGCTGTTCCAACTACTACGGCTCTCATTCCAGCCGTATTTGGTATATCCCAAATCCACGCTGCTACATCGGGGGTAAACGGCATGAATGATGCGAAGATGCCGACTCTCAACATCATTAGTATCGCCGAAACCATCAAAACGGCAGCATAAGCGTTCTTTACTCGAAATGCGCGATAGGCTGCGGAAGTAATGAAGAACATTGTGGTTGCATACATCGTCGACTCCAACGGTAGAAGAATGCTATCCCACAGCCATTGGTACGTCGAACCTTCCGTGGTGTCAACGACACCTACTATTATGAAAACCGCCAGCGTGCCGAGGGTTACATAACTGTAGAAAACATCCGGTTCGTGCCTAACGATTTTCTTCAAATGCAGCTTTATGATGTTTCCTATCCCCAAGATAAGTGCGAAAGCTGCCAAAACAACGTTCCAGCGGACTAGTTCGTTTGAAACTGTCTCTAGGCCAGGAATATCGACGTAGAAGTTGAGGACAATAGTCACTGCGGCCACAAATGTAACTACAACAGGAAGCTGGTTCTTCAAGAACTGCACGTTTGTCACCTCCTATAATTTCATCAGTCGGATCAAGGCGTCACTACCAAAAGTGACCATCAAAGAACCAATGATCATCAGAACGACCATCGTCCGAGTTATCCAGTCTTCTGCGTATGTTGAACCTACTCGAACAGGAGTAGGCTCTATCTGGGTAGCTGCCGCAAACATTTCAGCTCCTATGAATATGCTGTCACAACCTGCAGCAATGAACGGCAACTGATGAGTGTTGGCAGTACCTGCTACCTGAATTGCGTTATTCATCGCAGCGGCTTCAACTCCGAGCACAGACTCATAGAACAGGCTTCCGAACATGAAATTGGCTGCCACCTTTTCACGTGCGATAGTCCCAATCATGGCTGCATTATGAGAACCGCCAAGAAAGCGGATATCATCAGGATTGTACTGATTGGGCTTGCCCGCTTCTGAGTATGCTTTGCGGATGATCTCATCTGTCATAGGAACTAGCTCGGGTAGAGCTATACTCAAGATCATGCGACAATCGTACTGCGCGCAGAGTTTGGCGGCATACGACAGCAAAGAAAATGCCGCCATGTGCTGAGCGTCGAATGCCCCAGTCCCATACGACCAATGAACAGGACGCCCCATTTCAACAGCCCGTCCAATTCCCTCCTCAATCTTCTTGACTCCTTCCAACTCACGCACGTAGACCTCTCCAGTCCGTCGAAATCTGCTCGAAGCATAAACGAATATGGCGATATAGGCGATTAGCACCAGTAAATGGAACCCCGAGCCTGTCTTAAAACCCATCCCCGAACACCTCCAATTTGCGTACTTTGCACATACCTCTACTTCCTTATCACTTTTCAACAAACGGTGAACCACGGCAAATGCCAAGTGCTGTGACCTTTGTGGATGTGCAGTCTATCACCTCCTAAGGACGAAAGAGCGAAAGATATAGGCAATGGGCAACCTGGACTTCTAGAAGGTACGTCAGGTGTGATGTATCTAACTGTGATTCTTGGTGTGGATGCTAGGAGCAACATAGTTTGCCATGACTGTTTCTGTGGATACAGCGGAATGGCTCGTTTGTTGTGTCTGCATATGTATTCTGGGTTTTGACTTCTTCCTCCTTCGTCCTTGGGGCTAGTAAACAACATCTCTCTTGCCCTCTAGGACATCAATGGCAGAAAGGGACCTGGAATTCTATGCAGCCTGTTCGGCTGAAAATCGAGGTGATTTCGATGCAGAAACCTGCGATAGATGGATCCGACAATACAAGTGTCCGGACTGTCAGTATGCAATCTACTTCCTTCAGGGGAAATACAGAGTATGCTGCATGTTTGATGGTTTCGTCACAAAAAGAAGCGCTTTCGCCTTCGGTAACCAGTGCTGCACCGTAACCAGTTGCCAGAAAACAAGTTGGATCTCGTTTTCCGCAGAATCTCATGTAATACCTTTTCAAATTGGACATGTGATTCTATAAGGGGTGAGCAATACCCGATCAGTTGGAAGTAGAACAAAGTCAAGTGTAGCACAGACACCGCCTCAGATCAGAAATTTGATGCGTCCAAGAAGGCATCTGCGCCCCCTTATAGTTGGACGTATTCCTTTCTAGAAACCTCTTTCTTGCTGCCTACTTCAATTTCTTTTCCCAGTTTCTCATAATTGAACTCTTTTACATCCTCAGAACTCGCCAGGTCATTGCTTTGCGATATGCGGTCTAGCATTCCATATTTCAGATATGCGATGTAGTAGGGATGCTTCTTTGTGTTTTGTTTCATGTCTTTATCGTCCATTGCCTGTTTATAGTATTCTGATGCTTCTTTTCTTGTCATGCTCATCATCAACATTTCCCCTTTTGTTAAGGGCCTTTCAGGCTGGAACGTGTTGTTCTTGTAGCCTATTATGTATCCCGCCTGATCTAGTTCTACCAATCGTGGAAGGTATTGAGCACCTGTATCAATATCTTCAAACGGTGATATCTTCAGCAAATCGCTTACAGTTACCACTTTGTATCCTTCGTTAGCCAATAACCCTAAGTGCTTGGGCAACGCATGGGCTACCGGCGTCATCAAAGACATATTGTAACCGTCTTTATGGAATATGATCTGCCCGTTCAATGAGTCTTTTGATTGTTGCAACGCCCTTTCCAAGGGCTTTACCATCTTATCTACATCTTTGCTATACTCCCCCTCTGTAGGAAGCCAACCTCCCCCATCAAAACTTGCTGCAAGATACTGGTACCGTAACATTGCATACACATCGTATGAATCAAAACCGCCTGGTATTTTATCTATGTAATGTGGAGGTCGCGATAACTGCATGGTGTAGTTAAAGTTGTCTCTTACGTATTCATGTAGACTGCTTAGGTCGCTGTACACTTCGTGCACAGACTTAAAGTAATTCCTTTTGTCATAGACTAATCTATTGGGTCCGAAAAGTATGTGGCGGCAACCATGGTTAGATAGCTCATGACCGTTTTCCAAAAGGGACTCCACTAATTCTCTTTGATTGAATGCCCCTGCTTCGTTGTCTTCATCAAATTTGGGGTAGTGGTCGTACTTTTGTCCTCCCCAGGTTGTAGAGTGGACTTTCCCAACCCTATCAGGGTAATTGTTCTTGGTTGTCCCTATTATGTTGAAAGTCCCTTTGGCATCATATTCTCCTAATATTTCTATTAACAGCGCTGTCAGGCTATGGTTACATTTGTAGTTATCATTTACGGGATTCGGCGGCAAGTTCATTGGCCCATCGTCAAATGTCATTGCCACATATCTTCCATCTTTTATTGGAGCTACCTTTTCAATTCTCCTTACCGGCGAAAGATACTTACCTGCCGCATCCTTCTTCTTTTGCTTTATCCCTTTGTTTATCTTCCTTGCATATTCGTATAGTTTCAAACTCATTTCCTCCCATTGCCATGATCATATCTATGAATATTCCTAGTATTAGCTTGATTATCTGTTTTGCATAATGCTCTAGACCATCTGTCTTGTTTTGAGTCAGTTTGTTCCAAGCGATCACCTTATATGGTGTCTTCTTGAAATATATGGTCTTGTCTCCCAAGAATAGCTGATTCGAATCGATTTCTTCTTTGGGCGAGTTTGGAATGTCAAATCCCATATATGTACTTTCTAACTCTCTGATCGTATGGGCATCGCACCCTGATATAACTGAGGTGTTGCAGTTTCTAAGGATTTTGCGGTTTAGTTCTTTGGACTTTTTCACTGCGAAGCTCGATTCTACGCGTGAGTTTATGAGTTCTATACCATCTAGTTGTTCGATGAACTCCAGTTCTGCAGTTGCTTTTGATTGGATTGGATGCGCTAGAAATAACAGTCCGTTTTGTTTGCGTACTTCTTTTACCAGATCATAGAAGTCGTATTGGTTTCCTTCTCTCTTGCAATTTTCTTCTACTTCGTTATCTATGTTGAAACAAAGTATATGGCCCTTTTCCGTATTGAACTCTGCTCCTATGATTACTTCTATCCTGTCTTGAGCTATTCCTAATGCCTCGTAGGCCCCTTTTGTTGTGTTATGGTCAGTGATCGCTATTGCATCGTATCCCAACTGTATTGCCCTATCTACAATGTCTTGTACTTTTGTATTAGAATCATGGGAATGATATGTATGTATGTGTGAGCATATCCTCATTTTCGTCTCCATTATCCAAATAGTGTCCTTTGATATCTAAAGAACGGCCCAACATTTGACATGGTGAATATGCCTTCTTTGCTTCTTAGTATCTTAGGGATGCTTCCTATTGCGGTTTTCGCATTACCCTCTTTTATGTTCATTATCACTGATATCCAACATTGGGGGAAATAGGACATGTACTTGTCAATTTCATATTGGCACTGGGGTTCCGTTATCTTTGTTTGTGTGTTATCCAATACACGTATGAGATTTGCGAACAAATCGGATTGGGCGACAAATACAAGGGGCAAGCTGCCCCAAAACCTAGGGTTTATCTCTATTAGGGTATCTCCTTTGAACTCTACCATTGCCAAGCCTTGCCAATTAAGCTCTTTCAGCAATTTACTTGCATCTTGCACCAATTTCTCATCATATATGCTTCTACACAGCGCTGACGGTCCTCCCGTTACTGGATATTCCAATATCCTTTCGTGGGCTATGTAGTCTATTAGATCGGAATCATAATCGAATAACATTGATACCCCACGGCCGTTTCCTTCTATGTATTCTTGCATGATGGTGTTTTCTTTGTAATCTCTGAAGATTTCCATTGCCTCATGATATTCCGCTTCGTTTCTTACAATTTTGTATCTGTCTATAGGTTTGAGGGGTATGCCTTCTGAAATGTTTAGTTTAATGATCATTGGGTATTCTGGCGTCTCTAGTTCTCGTGGTGTCTTTATCCCTAGTTGTGATGCCAATTTCATGAGCTTTCTTTTATCGTTTGCAATTTCTATGGATTCTAAAGTAGGAACTATGTACTTCATGTTCGGCTTTATTCTGTTTACCGCTTCTATCATCTCGGGATTTCCCAAGATCAAATAGTCTTCCGGCGAGTATTTCTTTAGTACCGTTTTTAGGTCTTCCTCTACCCGGTTACTTGATACATATTGGATTTCACCTATGTATTTCTTGCTTAACGGTTTGCTGTCATCAAAGCACACCCCGTCTATGGCATAGCCCTTGTTGTGATAGTAGTTCACTATTGGTATGGTCATTCGCTTATCCAGACTGTCCAATAGTATCCTCTTCATCTCAGACCTCCGCCCTTTTTCTCAGCTTAACAGACGACCAGAAATTGCCCTATGCGTATTTCAGCAAAACCTTTCTTGTAAACACGCTTCTGTTCAAATACCCCCTTGAGATGCCCCATCATCTATGGATTTAGTATAACATCGCCACTAAGTAAGGACACTGCAAAAACCTACGGAACTTCTTCTTCACGAAGAAGCAATGCTAACGGACGTATTACTGTAGCCAATACCGGTCTACACTAGAGATGAGAAAAGCGCAAGCCGTCAGAAATGGACCACATCCGCGACGTACCCTCTGGAAAGGTTGGGGAATGGGCTGTCTCTTATGTGTAGGGTCGCCCTAACCAGCGTATTGGGGTGTGTTTTGATATCCTTGGGACTTATAGTGCGAAGTCGCACCCTGAAACAGACTAGCAGGGATCGTTCCATCCATCCGCGAGATCTGCGGATCGGCAGGCGCTCCACGAGCTGTAAACACATTCGCTCATGGATGACCACCTCCATGTCCGCATGTGCACTTAGCTACCTTTACTTTCGTGAAGGCTCCGGGCTAACCACTCTCCGCCTCGATAGCCTTAGGTTCTTCTCCAAGCTGAGTTTTCCAGGTTCCACGGCGGTATCGCCATGCGACCACTAGCAGGCGTGCATACTGGTCGATATCAATGGCCCACCATATTCCGGTTAGACCAATACGCCTGCTCAAAATGTATGCAAAAGGAATTCTACAACCCCATATGCCTAAGGCCGCGGCAATCATGGGAGTCACAGTGTCTCCGGCACCCCTAAGAGACCCGCCTAATGTCCCTGCAATCTGTTGAGGGATTTGGGATAATCCCATGATAAGCAGGTATTGAGCCCCCAATTCTATAACCGCTTTATCATTGGTCAGCAGGCCCATGAGGAGTCTGGGACAAAACACCAGAACTGCAGTGGTGCAAGCAGTAAGGGCGACGCTCCACCTGAGCAATTGTTTGACGTACCGCTCGGCTAAGCGCGAGTCACCTGCGCCCAAAGATCGGCCGACAAGTGTAGTTGCAGCTATGCCAAATCCCGCAGCTGGCATATATGAAATCCCCTCTGCTTGAAGCCCTAGCTGATAAGCCGCACCAGCCACAGTCCCAAAGTCATTGACCAATCGAAAAAGAAGAATGCTCGCCAACTGCCAGAAGAACATCTCGGCCGACGCCGGAACACCAATACCAAGCATTTTGCGGATAAGTGGCGCATCGACAGAGATACCTTTGAGTCTAAACTCCACCCCGGACCTTGAACTAAGTAGAAACCATGCTGCAAGCACAGCCCCAGTGGCCTGGGCTAGTATGGTAGATACAGCAGGTCCTTTGAAACCTAGAGCAGGGAATCCTAGATGCCCAAAGATGAGGAGCGAGTTGGCTGCTACGTTCACAAGGTTTATGACCAAAGCGGCTTGCATAGGTGTGCGAGTGTCTCCCATCCCCCGCATAATCGCACTCATAACCATAAAAAGGGCTTGAAAAGGTATGCTGAAAACCAAGATCCTCAAGTATCTGACGCCCATATCCAATGATTCAGGCGTAGCGCCAAGTAGCACCATGAAGTCAGGAGCGAATATGAAAACTACTGCCGCAACTAATCCCATAAGGGCCGCTGCCGTCACGAGCCCTTGCCACGCTATTTTGCGGACATGGTCGTGATCTCCGGCTCCAAAAGCGCGGGCAGTCAGCACTGTGGCACCTGTACCTATGGCGCTAAATATTATCCAAACAAACATACCTATCCTGCCAGCCAGGCCTACTGCTAATATGGCTGCTGCACCCAGGCGCCCGACCATGGCAGTATTTACGAATCCGATCAGAAACTGAAGCACGTTCTCGGTTGTTACAGGCCAGACCATAGAAAAGATGGTCTGCTTGATCTCTCCCTGAGATGGTTCAAGAACTTCTTCAGCACCTACATCTGGAACTGAAGGCATAGTCACAATACCTCCTTTGCGGGAAGGGCAGATAACTCAAAACGAATATGCGCCCTTCTTGGGCGGTGCCAAAGAGACAGTGGCGAATGCCGTATGTACAAACCTGCTGCAGTCCAACTCGGCCTTGTCTCCTATTATCTGATTGACTTCGTCATCCGTTTCATTATTCCTCTTTGCTAAGTATACAAATTACACCTTTGCCGCTTACGGGCAGGTTTTCGCTTTTGCAGCATCAACTGTTCAAAGGAGAGGCTCGGGAGAGGCTCAGAGACCCAGCCGCCAGGAACCGCTTTTGCCGTTCATTCAGGGTCCAAAAAGGTGCTTTGGCGGCAATAAGTCGAGCTTTGAATTGGGTGTGCAACTCGATTGTAATGTAAGACATTCGAGACGCATCAAAGTGCCTTTATCATAATCAAACAAGGATTACACCTGTCCCACAGAGTCGGAAAAACCTCTAATTTCGAAAAACCGAGTTTCTTGTAGAAAGCCACTGTTTGGTCGTACTCTGCATAGTGCCCTTCATCTACGGTTTTCACCTGTAGATATTTGTATCTCTCTTTGGCGTATTCTTCCAAAGCGAGATAGAGCTGCGTTCCAATTCCCCTCCTGTGGTAAGCCTTCTTTATCCCCATGCAATGTAGTTCTCCCGTCTCTGGACTTGTTTGTTTCAAGGTTATAAACCCAATGACTTCCTGACTTTTTCTGGCGACCCATAGCGGTAGCTGCCGCGAGTCATTGATGTAAGCCTGTGTGCTTTCGGGCAGCCCAAACCAATCTGGTAAGTCCAGTAACACCTCTGTAACAATCTCGGCTTTTTCCTCAGGGCTTTCGACTCGTTCAATGGTAAAAGGCTCTTTCACTGTCATTCCTCCGTCTCGGAAAAATGTATCTATTGGTTATCTGACTGCTCGAAGCCTCCGATAGGACGACCTCGGTAGGTCGAGGCTCGGACGTCTCCCGGTCCTTCTTACAGTATCCACAATGTTGTGGCCGGAGGAAGACTGCAGCCACAGTTCTAAGATCGGCTATATATGAATGGTCGCGTGAAGCAAAAAGTGCCGTCCCCCCTGCTTCATTTTGTTGCGGCGACGAACTGTCTCATCCTCCAATCAGGGGCCGTAAGTGCAGTACCTACGACGACGGCATACGCACCTAGTTTTAAGGCTGCCGCAACGTCTTCGGGCGTGTTGAAGCGGCCCTCTGCAATTACGGGGATGCTTAGATGCTCCACTAGCCGTTGAACCATTTCCATATCTGGACCTTTGTCCAAAGTATGCTGTGAATATTCTGTATATCCAGAAAGTGTTGTGGCCACGATATCTGCTCCTAGTCCGGCTGCTTCCATGCCTTCTTCAAAAGTAGAGCAATCGGCCATGACTGGCAAATGGAGTTCATTGTGGATCCGGTCAATTAGACCTTCGAGGGTCTCTCCATTTGGCCTCTCTCGGGGCGTTCCGTCGATAGCGATTATGTCTGCACCAGCAGATGAAACTATTTTTGCATCAGCGAAAGTCGGTGTGATATATACTTGGCAGTTGGGGTAGTCCCTGCTTTTCAAAATCCCTATTATGGGCAAGCTCACTGCCTCACGGATGGCCTTAATATCATCGTAACCGTTCGCCCTTATTCCTACAGCTCCGCTCATTTCAGCGGCTTTGGCCATGGCCACCATGATGTGTGTATGGCGAAACGGGCTATTCTTTTTGGCTTGGCAAGACACAATTAATCCGCCTTTCAAAGAAGCCAGCACCTCATGGGTACGTGATGGCTCGGCTCGTCTAAGTTCTTCATTTTCATCTGATACACCCACTAGAATCTCCTCCTAAGTATCCCAATCGACTGTAACATGTTTTTAGACCCGGACCACGCACGTGGTCGCAATTCCTCTCATGGATCACTCGTCTATACATCTCAGCACTAATATCAGCTGATTTCTTTTTCAATCTTAGCGCGGGTCTTTTCTATGTTAGAAAGCACCTCATCGTCCACCATCACCTGGGCACCCTCCAAGGCAATAATCAGGGCGCCTATACATGGTGGGTATGCTGGAAAAGTCACCTTGGCATCAGGAAGGGCGGCTAGAACCTCTTCCCTAAACGGTTCCCATATGGGTTTTCCTGCCTTCCACACACCACCTGCAGTAGAAACCACAGGCGGACATCGGGAAAAGTCCACCTTCTGGGCCGCTGCTACAGCCGAAAGAGCCAGTTCATGGGCGGCACACTCCATTATCCTTAGGCAAACAGGATCCCCTGCATTAGCCCCGTCTCCTACCAGTTTGGAAAGTTTAGCCAGTTTCGCCCTGTCCATCTCTTCAGAATATACCTTGGAGCGAACTCCGCGGAGATCCGCCACATTAAAGTAGTCAATCAACCATTGGGTCAGCACGGTTTCAGGCCCACGGCCATCGAATCCTTTGCAGGCGGCAGAAAGTCCCATGAGAGCTATGTGATAGGCACTGCCTTCGTCGCCCATATAGTAGCCCCAACCGCTTACGCGAGCGCGATTGCCTTTTTCGTCGATGGCAAGGGAAACAGAGCCTGTTCCTGCAATCACCACTACACCCGGCTGCCCTCCTGTAGCCCCTGCCCATGCCGTTATAGTGTCATGCTCCAGCTGGAAGTGTTCTTTTGCCACATAGTCTTGCAAAACTTCCCACGCCAACCTCTTGGCTTGATCTGAGGCATTGGTCATGCCCAAGACCACGTGATCGAACTTGACTGCATTTAAGCCTGCATCTGACATGGCGTTACTTAAGGAGTGGGACAAGGAGTTTTTGAAGCGTTCTTGGGCGCCCGGTTCGTGCAAGTGATTGGCAGGGCCGCCTAGGCCTACGCCAATTATGCGGCCCTCAGTTGTGGCAATGACGCTCAGAGTTGTGCTCTGTCCTCCGTCAACAGCCAGGACGTATCCCATAAGACCGCCTCCATTTGATGTAAAGAGAAACCAAATCTCGAAACGCTTGCAAACCGGCTCCATCTCTTGTGTTAGAAAGCACACCTGATCTTTAACTATAGTCATCTTCTGGTTGCCGCGCAACCGAGGTAGACTGTACCTAGATACTCCGGCCTTCTGGGTTTGCAACTGCTATATGTACTTGGTAGAGCTACCTCAGGTTTCTCTTACCTGTAATGTGCTTCACGTTGAGTCTGAGTATTAGGGTGTCTTGGACCATGTCGTCTGTTATTTCGGCGTCATCGCCATAGTGGCTCATAATGGCACGGTGGGCCTCGACTTTCTCGGATTCTTCGTGTACTACTTCCATGTCGCCAGATCCAACTATGCTCTCATATTCTGTCGTGAGGCTGCCTTTTTGGTATGGTCTGGACATATCCATTTCGAACCCAACATGATTGTTCTTGGACAAAAGGTCATGCTTCTTGCCTTCTTTTGCACCATGAAAGTATATGGTCATGGCATTATCATCCTCTAACTTGTATCCAAAATTAAGAGGTATTACGTAGGGATACTCTTTGTCAAACATTGCTATCCTGCATATATCGCAGCGTCTCACCGCGTCTACTATCTCATCGTAATTCGTTATCTCCCTGTCGGATCTTCTCATTTGGCACATACCTCCTGTAGGAATTGCACGCTACCTGGTATTACATATTGACGAACCCAATGGCACCGTGCTTTGTTCTCGGCGCTTTCGCCACACTTGCAGAGCAGACTTTATTGCCACTTGCGAGCAGCGACGCGGTAAGAGTTCGTCATTGGTGGGACTGTATTCCTTCCTACTGTCTTTGGAGACAATGGATGATAAGTACTGGGTAATACCTGGTTAACATGCTCAATGGAGCCAATGATAATCACAATAACCATCGTTGTGCGTGGACGAGACCGTTTGTGCCACCTGCTTTTCTCAGTCTTTGAGCCCCCTATGAATCGAGGTCACGCGATACTGTCGCATGGGATATCTCGTTAGACCGAGGAGCCGGATTCATGGTTCTTCTTTCGCCTGATGATCCATATAGTCGATCTATTACAGCCTCACTTCATGGCGCCTACCTCGTTTCGTATGCCACATACTCCAACATATTCTGTGCGTTCTGATTAGACTCGTCGGAGAAGCAAAAAGTCCCGTCCCCCTTGCTTCGCCTACGACTTACTCAAAAGTTATTGTGATGGGTTCCGAATCAAGAATCGTGTTCCACGAGTTGGCATCAAAAATATGGAAAAGGAGCTCGACCTCATTGATGTCTTTAATGCTATTCTTCTCTAGGTCGCTTTTCATGAAGGTAATGTCATCGAACGCTTTCTTGCCCGCCAAAACGTCACAAGAAAAAATCGTCCCGACCATGAAACCGTTGACGGAAACATCTCTAACCTGTATCGTGACGTTATTGTCAGTGTTGTTTTCTATATAAAGAAGGAGTTCGGTTCCCAATATACTGCTTGTCTTATCGAGTCCCTGAGCAACAATTCTAAACCCTTTTGTATCTAGCAGAACTACGCCACTATCATCATATTCTTGAACAAATGACGGATCAGCGTCAGTGGTTATGATGATGGGGTCAGAATCCACAATGGTATCCCACGACTCGGCATTGAAAAAGTGCAATTGAAACTGTATCTCTTTGATTACTTCAATACCTGCACGTTTTAGGTCAGAGGCGGAAAACGTGATTGCGTCATTAGCCTTTTTCCCGGCGGTAACGTCACACGAAAACAAGGTGTCAACCATTACTCCATTGACAGCAGAATTCCGAGCTTGCACTGTGATGTTCTTTGAAGAGTTGTTCTCTATCAGAACGGCCACAGTGGCTCCAAAAATGGAACCAGTCGGATCCAGGGACTTCGCAGTGACTTTGATATCGTTCTGGTCAAATATCACTTCCTCTTGTATCGATACTCGCTTGCTTGCCGACGAACTCCCGCCGGCACTAGGCTCCGATTGTGCACTTGAGCCCGTAGGATTGCTCGTATTAGACGATCCTCCACACGCTGCCAAACAAATCGCGGTCATTACGACCAGCAGAACCAAAAGGAACTTTTTCATGCTAGGCACCCCCATTTGATGTATCCTTCATACTGTCACCCTATCTAAACTGCAAGGACCTTCAAGCCAAACTTTGCCCCCCCCTGTCAAGCCACAGGTACACTTTCGCCCAAGGTGTAAGCTTGGAAGCGTACCCAACTTCTTTTCCAAGGAAGCCGGCCCCCAAGCCGTTTTATTCTGACTCCTTGACAATGCTAGAGTCAGTAATCCTTGGTGGCCGTATGGCAATGTGTAGTGATCTTCCCCTACGTTGGGACCATCGCCCTGACAAGTGGCAATGATCTCCGTCTGCTACTCGCCCTTGTCTCTAGAAATTAACAACTGGCTCAGGATCTTGCCCTCTGCCTCTTCATTAGCAGTCCGGACCTGCTTTGGCAGTGTAAATAGGTCAATTAGGATCAATATACCCAATGCTGTGAGACATATGATCCCAAGGAAGCCTAGGCCGCCTGCAGATGACGCGCCAGCAAGGGCCGCCATTCCTCCTGAGAAGAATGTGACCCCCCCTGCGATTCCTAACACAAGATAGACTATGCCTCGAACTGTTTTCCCTAAGTAGAATTGGTGAACACCTATACTGCCAAGAAAGATAAGTAGGACATATGCCAACCCAACGCTTTTTCTGTGATTTTGCATTTCGCTCTCAAGAATCGCGAGTTGTTTATCTGAGAGCTGACTTTTCTTGTCTAGCGACATTTTGCTGTACCTCCCTGTATACCAATACCTATAGTCACTACACCCTTCTGTGCGAATACGTGAATTGGTAGTAAGCTCTCACCTTCTTTTCCTGGGCCGTATGAACCATCATCGAGCTTTCTCGGTTCACTTAGTCGTCGTACTGGTTTGAAGTTGTGCCAGTTTATGGGTGCATTTAGTGCTCTGATAAAACCTGAAAAAAGTGGTATTCTGGATGGCATCAAGTCTCAAGGGTATTGTATTACCAGGGTACCGGCACAGAGAGTCGGTAACATTTGTTCGCACGTGGAATTTTCGTTTGGGTGAGTTGAAGCAAAAAGAACCGTCCCCGCTGCTTAGAATCTCGGTTGGAGGAAAGAAAAAAGTGGCCTACGAAAGTAGGCCACTTTCAGTAAGAGTTGAGTTACTCTATGAATTGAAGCTTGGATAGCATCCTTCTTAGCATGACTACTGCCTCTGCCCGCGTGGTTTCTTCTCTAGGCGCAAAGAGGCCATCTCGGC
>Ga0255342_1003698_pt1 | contig 16612 bp, 17 predicted proteins | sample wastewater_treat_3_FD_192416 | JGI IMG/M metagenome (GOLD analysis project Ga0255342, IMG submission 192416) | Wastewater microbial communities from Lulu Island WWTP, Vancouver, Canada - plant14 | ecosystem: Engineered > WWTP > Wastewater > Unclassified | place: Canada: Vancouver, British...
TAAAAAAATTGAAACTTAAAAATTTATTTTTTAATGTTTTATGTAACCCTGCCTAATCCGGCGGGCAGGCCCGTCTTAGTTCGGCGGGCAGAGAAAAATCCCTCGTTTATATATACCATTGCGGGGTCGTCTAATGGTAGGACATCAGCCTTTGGAGCTGAGTATCTTGGTTCGAGTCCAAGCCCCGCAGCTATAAACAAAAATATTAAGTAGTTTGATATGAAAATGGCGCATAAAAAGCGCCATTTTCATATCAAACAATTTTATTTATTACTTAATCTTGGCCAACAAATAAGAATCAATGAATTTGCCATCTTTCTTAAAATCTTTTTTCAAAATACCTTCTAACTTATAATCATTCTTTTCCAATACTTTTTTGGAAGCAAGATTAAAAATATAGACCCTGCCATATATTTTTTTCAATTTTAATTTTTCAAATCCAAATTTAGTTACCAACTTTACCGCTTCAGTCATTATTCCCCTATTCCAATATTTTTCTCCCAGCCAATAACCAACCTCGGCTTTGTGTTCGTATTTTATATTACCCAATCCCACACTTCCTACTACCTCATCATTAATTTCAATTGCAAAATTAATCATTTGTGGATTTTTCTTTTTCTCTTCTTTTAAATTTTTGGCTATCCATTTTTTAGCATCTTTTAATGTATAAGGATGAGGGATGTTGGAAGTATTTTGATAAATTTTTTTATTATTAATATTTCCTTGCAATGATTTTTCATCTCCTTTATAAAATGGTCTTAAAATAAAAATTTTCGATTTAATTACTGGTATTTTTACCATATTTTTATATTATTCTTTCTCCATTCTTTCTCCACAACATTCTGACATTCTCAAGAATGTCAGAATGTTTGAAAACCGAAGTAAAGCTGAACTAAAACTTCTTGGCAAAATCAACAAACATTTTGCCGTAAGGTGAAAGGTAATGACCAACTGAACGACCTTGATATTTTTTATTCAGTAAACCCGCTTGCAACAATCTATGCGTATGCTCAGAAATTGTTTTAATGTTGCAATTTAAAGCTTCCGCTATACCCTCAAGAGTAATACCTTCGTTTTTAGCAACCAAAAACAAAATTTCCAATCTCCAATGATTGGCCGCACCCTTAAAATATCTTTCGAGTTGTTTGCTTGTTTTCATATCTTTTAATTTAACACGTTATTTCAAATTTACAACATTCTGACATTCTTGAGAATGTCAGAATGTTGTAAATAACATAAATATAATTATTAAACTTTAAAAGCTGTCTTTGTAATATTGCTTACCATTATTTTTAAAAAAATTATTGATCTGTATTCTAGATTAATTTTATTCTAAAATTATATTAATTTTTGTTTTCTTCCGGTTCATATTTTTTCTTTATCTCTTCAAATTTATTTTCTGATTGTCTTAATCTATTTTTACATTTTTTATTAGTTCCATTCCTCTTTCATATTTTTCTAAAGCTTCATCTAAATTAATATCTTCTTGCTGAAACCAAGTATTAATTTCTTCTATTTCTTTATAAGCTTTGGTAAAATTAAATTTTTCTTCTATCATATTATTTATTAATTTTTTTAATTTTTGATATTATTTGACCTTTATAAAATTGTGTTTTTATAATTTGATCAATTTTTAATTTTTGCGATTTATTAATTATTTTCCCAGATTCATCTCTAGTAATAGTATAACCCTGTTTTAATTTTAGAATAGGACTACTTTGAACTAAATTAATTTCTTTTTGAGCTAAATCTTTTTTTATTTGTTTTCCCCATTGTAAAACTAAATGATTTAAATTTTTCTGTAAATAATTTACTGCTTCTTTTTTTTCTTTTAATAAATTAAATGAGTAACGAAAATTTTGTTTAAATTCTTTCTCCAAAATATTAAATTCTTTAAAATAATTCTGAAAATTTAAATTTAAATTAGTTTTTTCGTACTCTAAATTTTTTTGTTTTTTAAATATTTCTTCGTTTATTTTTCTAATTAAATCTTTTCTAATAAAATTTAATTTTTCTTCTATGTTTTTAAAAATTCTTTTTAAATTAATAACAAAATTATTTTCAAAATTTAAAATATTACTATTTACTAATTCCCAATTTTCACTTAATATTTTAGCTACTTCGGTTGGAGTAGAAGCTCTAAAATCAGCTGCCAAATCAGTTAAAGTAATATCACTTTCATGTCCTATTCCACAAATAATTGGTATACGAGAAGCAGCAATAGATCGAACCACTTCTTCGGCATTAAAGGCCTGAAGACTTTCCCAATCACCTCCACCCCTAATCAAAACTAGGATATCTAACTCGGGTTTATTTTCATTAAACCAATATATTGCATCTTTTATTTGTGAAATTGCTAAAATACCTTCTACTCGAACATCATAAAAATAAACTTTAAACCCAAAATTTTTCAAATTTTTTTCAAAATCTGGCTTTGCTCCTTTGCCATATTTTGAAGTAATTAATCCTATTTTTTCACAAAATTTTGGAATTGACTTTTTATTTTCTACCGAAAATAAACCCTCTTTTTCTAATTTTCTTTTTGTTGCCTCAAAAGCTTCTTTAAGTAATCCTTCACCTATCAAATAAATTGAATCTATTTCAAATTCAAAAGTACTACCATAAGCACTGGTATAAATTTTTGGTGAACCAAAAACTTCTATCTCCATTCCTTCTTTTAATTCTACATTTAAATTCTTTAAATTACTTTTCCAAACAAAACATTTTAAAACATTGTGATTTATTTTGTCTAATAAATTAAAAGTATAATAAGTTAGTCGATCATCTATTTTATTACCAATTTCACCTTGAACAATAAATTTCTGGGAAGTCAAAATATTATTTAAGAAATCTAAAAATTCGGAAACCGTAAAAATTTTTTCCTTAAATATTGATTCTAAATTAATTTTATCTTTATTTTCTTCCATAAATTTTCAAGTAAATTCATGATTTTTTATTAATTAATTTCCTATCCCATAGTAAATACGAATCGTTCTACTTCTATATTTTAACTTTTTTGAACATTCTGACATTCTTGAGAATGTCAGAATGTTGTAAATAAGAAGGAGGGTGACTATTTGGATTTATTTGATCTTTTCTTATATAATATATTTTAATCCATTTTTCTGATAATGGCCAATTTTGAAATTGATCACGGAGAAACTTCTCACAATCCAGGGAACAAACATCTACTTTATTTTCAACAGCGCATTCTAAAACCGGACAATTAGCATTAATTTTCTTCAAAAACTTAACCCCCTTTTTGATTTTATTGCAATCAGTATAAATCTATCTAACATAAAGCCCGCAACTTGAACAACAAATCCCACAAGCCCCAATTTTTATTTCTTTTTTCTGCTGTTTCATTATTTAGTCCTCAATTAATTTTTCAACTTTTTGTTTGGCTTCTTTCGCTATAGCTAATCATAATTGCTTTTTTAAGTCTTCTAAAAATTTTTTCATTTGTTTTAAAACTTCTTCGCAATAAGGTATTATTTTTTTCTTAAAATATCCCTTTGAAGAATCATCGGGATCTTCTGCTAAATACACGGCTACCGGTGTAGATATATTCATTGAAGGCAGGAATGATGAATTTTCTGATTTGCTACAAACATCATCATTATAAGATTGTGGTTGGTTTGGTGTTTCTAAATCTACTGTACCAGCAAAAGTTGATACCGCCTCTGTAGTTATTTTTAATATACTTCTATGTGCTGTAGCATTACGGTACTCTTTTATTCGTCGCAACCATGACCAATTTTTTGAATCGCAATTCTTATCGCCTAAAAGTTCGTTAATTTTCTTTTCTATTGTAGGATTATTTTTAATTTTATTTATTTTTTTAAACAAATCGAGTGCTGCTATCATTTCAAATAAGAATCCGTCTAAATTTACTAAAACTAGAAATAAGTCTGCGGATACCAAATTACCAAATTCTTTCTCTAACTTTTTTAACTCATTTAAAAAGTATTCAGCAGCCTTGAGTTTTTCTTCTACAACATGTTCGTCTTCTGTTACTTTAATTATTCTAAATTCATCATTATCAATTTCTTTATTACCCAAAATTTTTTTATTCATAATTTTATTTTTCCAATCTAATAATAATTATTAGATTTCATTTTTTATTTTGCCAATCCATTTTAAATCTTTGGTTAAAATTGATTGTTTTAATAAAAAATAAATATTTAAGAAAGAAGTTTATTTTCTAACGCTTCTTCAAACGCTTTCTTTAATGTTTCGTTATAAAAAGGCAAACCTATAAGTTTAAATTGCTTATTTTCAAATTTTAAATCAATATCTGATTTCTCTTCTATTTCATCTAAAAATTTTCCTTTCCAGGGTTCAGCTTTAATATAAATTTCTCCTTTTGGTTCAATAAATACCTGATAAATATTAATTTTATGATTTTTTTCTTTTAACAACATTACAAAATCCGGTTCAAACGCTCTACCTTCATCAAAATCAAAAAGTTGAAAAAATTTTTCATTTCGCAATAAGGCAATATCCGAATATTTCTGCTTGAGCTTTTCTATAAATCCACTAATAAAATTGATAAAACCTTTTTCTTCACTTGTTCCATAATAAAAACTTTTCTTACCATTTTCATCTACATATTCTTGGCCAAACCAATCATTATTTTCGCCCATATCAATATTTGATAGTTCTTTTTTCTCAACGTCATCTTTGTCTATTTTTATCTTTTTATCTTTAAAAATTTCCCACAATGCTTTTGCTTTAAATAATGTTGTCCCCTGAAACTCTGAAGTATTTATTTTTACTTGCTCTGCTATTTCTTTAATTATTGGTACAATAATTTCTAATTTTTCAGATGGAGTTAATGCTTTTATTTTGTTTTCCGGTCCTGTTACTTCTATTTCAATATTAGCCAAATAAGCAGAGGATGAAATAAACTCTTTTACAGATTTTATGTTGGGAAAATATTTCTTTAACGTGTTAAATTTATAAAATTCAAACTTATCTAACGCGCCTCTAATTATATTCTCTCCAAAATCAGACATTTTGTATTTCGCTCTTTTTTGAACAACGTTTTTCGATTCCTTTAATTCCTGAAATTCATCTAAAATAATTTCTTCTTTAATTTCGCCTGTTTTAAATTTATAAGTATATTGTTCTTTAATTTTTGCATCATTTAAACTTTTTATGTCTGTTCGTGAATTTATAATCCTCTCATTTATAAAAATATAATCATTTTTCCATTTTTCTTTTACGGATTTTTTAATAAATAAATCTCTCTGGACATATCTTTCTGGCATAATACCCATTTCTGTAAGAGTAGATTTTATTTCTTCAATATATTTAGGCTCTTTGAAACAATGATAATAAAGTGTTTCTATAATTCGCAACTCATTTTCAACATCTTCATCAAATTTTCTCTTATATTTATCTTGTGTTTTATCTAATTGAAATGGAAAATATCGAGCGCCTCTACCAATAAGCTGAGCTTCACCTATTGTCGTTTTACCGGGTTTGTATTGACCATGAACCCATTTTCCGTCACGCGTCTCATATAATCTTACAATGTCAAATAAATTTAACACATCCCAACCTTCATTAAGCATATTTACTGCAAAAATTGCCCTTATTTCATTGTTTTTACTTTCTAAAGAATTAAGTTTTAATTGTTTTTCTTCATCAATATTTTCAGAATCCAAAAGCATAACTTTTGCTTCAGCAAAATCCTCTTGTAATTCTCTGATTAAATTATCAAAACTTATATTCTCTTTCTGAAAATAATTAAACGTCTTTTCTAAATCTGTTCCTTTTGTCCGTAAACCTATTTCCTGAATATCGTGAGTAGTTAAATTTTTTATTTTTGCCAAAAAATTATCGTAATTTTCTTTCGATTCTTTTATGCTTTTTGATTTGAAAAGAATAACTGGTTTTAATTGTATTTTATGCTTCTCAGCAATTTTTCTGCGATATTGACTTAATATAACCGCTTGTAAGGCCCTATCAACTGGATCTAAATCCGCTTGCAAAACTTCTATCTCCTTTGAAAATTTATCTAACCTAAATTGTTTTAAATCATATTTAAAAATAATTTTATCTTCGTATTTTTGTCTAATATTTTGATCATTCAAATCAATTGTTGCCGTAAACTCCAATAAAATATTTTTAATGTTACTTTTAAAGATTTTCCCAACAGTAAACTCCCAACTTCTTTCCAATTCAATTTCTTCTCTGTTTTTCTTTGTTATCGTTTGTAAATGATGCGCTTCATCAGAAATTAAAACAACTTCTTTATCAATAAAATCTTCATAAGTTAAAGCATTCTCTTTGGGAAAATTTAAACGAATATGTAAACCTTGAATAGTAGTAAAAAGAATATTTATATCTTCCGGATTTGCTGTTTCAAAATTTTGAACTTCTTTAATAAAAACATCTTTCCCATTAAATTTAATTTTAGGAGCAAAAAGATATTTTTCAGATAAAGAATTTAGAAAATTATCTTTGGTTTTTTCAACAATATTTACGCTATCTACAAAAAAGATAAAATTACGATAGCCTTGTTTATAAAGTTGCAAAATATTAGCGGCCATAATTAGAGTTTTGCCGGAGCCAGTTGCCATATGAAAAAGCAGTTGTGCTGGAAATTGTCTTTTTTGATAAACATTAAAATAAAAATCAAAACGGCCCAATGCCTCTTTTTGATATTCTCGCAATTCAAATTTTGGATTGAGGTTTTGAATTATCTCGTTATCAATCCGAGAAGTAAAAAAGTCTTCTCCTAATGATTCTTTATTAGCATTAAAAGTTTCGTAGAGCATATTAACCTTTTATTTCCTTTAATAAATGTTGATAAAGTTTAGGATCAGTTTTGTCTATTAAATTAACAACAGCTGAACACACTTGTTGTATTTCTCCAAGCAATCTTTCATCAAAATCTGTTGAGCTATCCTGATATAAGGAATGAGATTGATCTTGGCAATAGGACTCTATGCGAGTTTTTAATTCTAAATCAGTTTCAGGATAGTCTTCGCATAATTGTTGAAACTTTCTATGGATATTTACTCCACCTAAGGGTATTTTAAATGATATGTAATTTTCCAAAAACTTTCTTATCACATTTGGAAAGATGTAATCTTTTTCCAAACTACTATTTTCACTACATGCTCTGTCGTAGATCAATTTGAATAGATAAGTATATTCTGAATCATATTTTTCTAATAAATTATCTAGTTTTTCTATAACAGAATAACGTTCATTGCTGTTTATTTTAGATTTAATTATATAAAAAGAGAAATTGTTATTTTCATATTTCATCCAATCTCTGACGAGTCTAAAAAATGGGAAGTGATGAGTAAAAATAAAAACTTGTCGTGGATTTAGTTCTTTAATTTTTTCTTTTATAAATCCAAAAGCCCCATAAAGATATTGTGAGTCAAAACTTGAAATGGGGTCGTCTATTATTATTATTCCATTTCGAGCATTAAAATTAGCCTCTTCTAATTTGGTTAAAAAATAAATAAGAGCTATTGCGCCTCGTTCTCCTTCGCTTAAATTTTTTGCCATTTTTCCATTTCTTTTAAATGTATAGCCCTCATTTACCGTTTCTAAAATTATCTCGTCTCGCCCTATAAATTCTTTTAACAATTTATTAAATTCTTTAGCGGCAAAATGATGGTTTTCAAGTTTTTGTTCTATTTCTTTTTGTTGTTCTTCTAATTCTTTTTTCCTGTTACTCAGTAATTCAATCTCTTTTTCTAATGGGTTTATTGCATTAATTTTTTCTTCATAATCTGATTTATATTTGTTAACTATGACCAATTCTAATTTATGAACAGATTCAGTGCGTTTCTCTTTAAATGAGTTAGTTTTTTTGTTATTTTCTTTAATTACAATATTTATTTGATCAACAATACTTTTAAAATTTATTAAAGCTGTTTCGAGAATATTAAAATTAAAAGTAATTTCTTGCGAGGGGTTTTCTTTCTTTTGTGTTAACATATTTTTAATCTTATTTAATTCTTCTCTAGCTATATTTACTTGCTCGTTAAATTTGTTGCTTAAATCTAAAAATTTATTTTGAAATTCGCTGTAAAATTGTTCTTTTTGTATTGATAATTGAGGAAGTTGATCCAAAGAGATAGCTTTAATAATTTGTTCGATTTCTCCAATTAAATTTCTTAAAACATCACTAAAATATTCTCCCAGTTCTTTTAATCTTTTCTCTGAAATATTATTTCCGCAAAATTTACATTTAATAGGGTGCTGTTTATCTTTATGAATTTCATAACCCTTTCTTAACCAGTCTTTTAATCCCTCATCAATTTTTTCCAAGTCCGATAATCTTAATCCTTCCTCCGGAACGACCGTTTTAAATAGCTCTTGTGATTTTTTTATAATATTTTGAATCCACCCCAAATCGTCGACTTTTATTTCATTAATAAGTTTTTTCGTCTCTTTTTCTTTCAAAGAATTTTCAAGCTGCACAATTTTATCTTCTTTTAGAGATAAAGTTTCTTCGTTTTTTAAGATATTCTCAACATCAATAATTGTATAATTTATATAATCTGTTGCATGTTCGCTCTTGGGCTTAACATCATTAACATTTCGTAATTTATCTTTTATTTCATCTCTTGCATTTCCTAAAACTTTTTCTTTTTCTTTAACTCTATCTTCTTTTTCTCTTTTCTTTTTCTCATAATCATTATTTATATCTTCCAATTCTTTTATTATCGACTTTAATTTTTCTTTCTGCTCTATTTGCTCTTTACCGATTATCAAAATGGGCGAAGCTTGTCCCTGTTCCCAATTAAGATTTTCATTTACGAAATCTTCATTAAAAACTCTTATATTGTTTTTTAGTAAACCTGAAATGGTGTTGTTTTTTGACAACTTTAATGTGCTACTGTCGGTTTCAATAATGACGGTTGAATCGTCTTCTAACTCAAAATCGCCCAATTCAACTTTTTCAAAAACAGAAAAAATTCTTGCAATTGTAGTTTTCCCAGTTCCATTCCAGCCATAAAAAGCATTGTACTTTTTAAAGTCAGAAAGATTTTTATTCCAATTAAAATCCTTAAAAGCTGCTATATTTTTTATTTGGTTAATTTTTTTAATCATTATTTTAACTTTTATAAAACTCTTTATTTATTTTTTTATCCTCTTTACTCACTCCATACTCCTCGTCATCAATTTCGCTATAATTGACATAGAGATGGTTTTTATCTAAACACTCCAGCAAAAATCTTTTTTGGTCCTCAATTGATAAATCTTCAAAATCTTTGGCATTTTTATCAATTGTTTTTATATCAACCTTATAACTCAAAAATGCTTTTTCTTTCATTGCTTCCCATAATTTTTTTAGTTCTTCTTTTGTTTTTGCTTTTTGTATTTTCTCAACAAAATTTTCATTCCACTTTGCAAGTTCTAAATAAACGAAATCACCGCCATTCTTCCAGCCAACGGATTTTGAAATACCGGTTTGATCGCCATTAATAACATTTTTTAATCTTACAACAGCACTATTTTCTCCATAATCAAGTTGCTCAATACCAATATATTGCCGACCCATTTTATGGGCAACAGCACAAGTAGTTCCGGTACCGGCGAAAAAATCCATTACAATATCGCCTCTATTCGTTGACATATTAATAATTCTTTCTAATAGTTTTTCCGGTTTTTTACCTGCTTTTAATTCAACTTCTCCCTCACTTGCTATGCCTTGATGAAGATTCTCGCTCCATAAATTATCATTTTTTACAAGCTTTAATACGATTTTATCTTCTTTATTTTTGATTGCACTATCTTTTAACCAAACTATCAAAGAACCATCCAAAAAATAATATCTATATTTTTCTCCAGCGGACTTACCTTTAGTTGGTATATATTCAATAGAAACTAATCCTTTTTTCGGTAATTGTGGCATAACTCTTTTCATTAATCCACCTTGTGGATTAGTAGTTCTAAAAATTTTTTCAAAATATTTATAATAGTTTTCATCTGTTCTTTGATTGTTACCCAGCGAATCAATAGAAAAATTCTTGTGCTCAAAAACTTTAATCTTTCCTACATTTCCCCCGTTTATATCTTTTATATGATTTTCAAAACCAAAATGAATTAAAATTTTATTATATGTAGCTTTAATATTATCCCCCAACTCAACCTCAATAAAGGGAAGATAATTTTTTACATTTGCACTATCTTTTGCATATATTAAAATGTATTCGCAAATATCAAAAATAAAACTTTCTTGCCCAACACCTCCACCAGCCTTTGCTTTTAGAGTAATCATGTTCAAAAAATTATCTTTATTAAAAATATCATCACATAACACTTTCAAATATGATTGTTCACGATTATCAATCTGAATAAAAATAACTCCATCGTTTTTTAATAATTTTTTAGCAACTTCTAATCTGTTCTTCATAAAAGTCAACCAACTGGAATGATTAAACGCATCGTTATATTTAAACTCGTCATTGCCAGTATTATACGGTGGATCAATATAAATCAATTTTACTTTTCCAGCGAAACGTTTTTTGAGAGAGTGAAGCGCTAAAAGATTGTTGCCTTTAATAATAAGATCGTCTTTGATATCTCCTTTCTCATCTGTTTTGAAATTATCCAATTTATGTTCGCCTTTTACATCAATTCTTTTTGCGTTTGTAAAAACTTTTGGATCAAGCAAGCGGCTGATTTCATCTGGAGCTAAAATTTCGTTCCAGAAAATTTCATCTCGTTTTTGATCCTCTTTTGTCATTCCGCCTTCCAGCACGCAATCTTTATATGGCCAAGATAAAATAACATCTTTTTTCTCGCTGATAAATTCGTCTTTTTCGTCAACCAATCCGATTTTATTTTTAAAAGCAGTATAAGAATCCGGCAAAAATTGTTTATTAGAAATAAATTTAATGAACTTGTCTTTATTAAAAATTGTTACCTTGCCTACTTCTGTAAAAAACACCTCTTTTATTTGTTTATCAGTTAAAAGAAGTTCAATTAAATCTTTATCTGTTTTTAACGCAAGCTCAATAATTTTATTTTTCAAAAGCTCGCCTTCGCTCACAAGTCGCTCGTCTTTTTGAAATAAAGTTTTTAAATTGTCTAATAGATTCTGCATAATTTTTATTTTAGCAATACTTAATCGAAATAACCTTCTTTATAATTATGATATAAAAATTTTTTAATAATGTAAACTCACCAATGTTGCTATATTTTTAATTTTTTAAATTTTGTTTAAAATAATATTGTATGATTCTTTCAGATAGAGATATTAAAAAATTAATTAAAGAGAAAAAATTAATTTTTAAACCAACTTTAATTCCCCATCAAATTGGGCCAGCTTCTATTGATTTAAAACTTGGTCCAACTTTTAAATCTTTTAATATTTCCAAACAATATCTTTTAGATACCAAAAAGGGCCTTCCTGATAAAGATTTTATAATCACTCGACGTTTAAAAAAAGAAGAACCTTTTATTCTTCACCCCAATTCTTTTGTTTTAGCCGCTACCAAAGAATATATTATTGTTCCTGATAATATTATTTTGCGCGTGGAAGGAAAAAGTAGTTTAGCAAGAATGGGAATTTTAGTGCACACAGCTGGATTTATTGATCCCGGCTTTGAAGGCACAATAACTTTAGAAATTTCTAATCAATCTAATTTGCCAATAGCTCTTTATCCCAATATGTATATTTGCCAAGTGGCTGTTGAATATCTTTCTTCTCCGGCCGAAGTTCCCTATAACAAAAGAAAAAGATCTCTTTATTCTAAACAAAAAGATCCTTCTATTGCTAAAACAAAAAATTTATTTGATTAATTTTTTTATTAAATTTAACTGCTGATGCGCTGCTTCTTCGCCTATTTTTACAATTTTTTGACGGTATTTAATTAAATCCGTTAGCCCGTATTTATTCACATCCGGCACAATAGAAACATCAGCCTCAACCATATCTCTTTTACTTAATTGATAAAGTAAAATTTCAATTGATTCATTTCCCAACATAGCTTTATTAATTTTTTTTAGACATTCACCTCGCCGCGGATAATTATAAAGATTAACAGCAATAATAATATCAGCGCCCATTTTTTTTAGTGGTTTAATTGGCACTGGCATCGTCATTCCCCCATCAACTAATAATTCTCTTTCGTGTTTTATTGGTTGAAAAATTAAAGGAATAGAGATGCTAGCTCGAATAGCCAAGCTTAAATCTCCATCAGAAATTATTTCTGGCTCACCAGTTTTAAAATTAGTAGCAACAATTGCCATCGGAATTTTTAAATCTTTAAATTGTTTATGATTAATATATTGGTTTAAAAGATTTTTTATTTTTTCACCTCTTAATAATCCTTCTTTCCAAGTTGGATCAAGCAAGGCTAAAGTCTTTTTTAAATCAGTTTCTAAAACTAACTTTTCTAATTGTTTTATATCTTTATTGGCTGCATAAATTCCTCCTACCAAAGCGCCGATACTAGAACTAGAAATAAAATCAATTGGTATTTGATTTTCTTCTAAAAATTTGATTATACCAACATGAGCAATTCCCCTCAATGAACCGCTTCCTAATGCCAATCCCACTTTTTTTCTTTTGTTTGCCATATAAAATAATTGTAATTATTTTTTTAAAAAATAAAAATAAAAAAGTATTTTTTATTTAGCAAATTGGTTATTGATTGTTTTTGTAATAATTAATGATTAGCCATTTCAACAATCATTATTTTCAATGTTTTCAATTTGGAATTTCTTATCTTTTTTGCTAAAATTATAATGAAAAATTCATTAAATTAAAAAATGAAAAATTTTTATAAAAAATTAAATAATAACGAAATTCAATGTTTAGCCTGTGCTAATCAATGTAGGATTAAAAATAATCAAGTCGGCATTTGTGGTGTCCGTCAAAATAAGAATGGAAAATTAAATTTATTGGTGGAAAATCGGCCGATTGCTATTAATCTTGATCCTGTAGAAAAGAAACCTCTTTTTCATTTTTTACCCGGTACAGAAATTTTTTCTTTTGGCACTTTTGGCTGTAATTTCCGTTGTGCCTTTTGTCAAAATTGGGACATTAGCCAACTTCCCAAAGACAATAAAGATTTTGAAAAGTTTATTGAGGAAACTACAGAATTTTGGCCACCCGAAAAAATTGTTAATTATTGTTTAGAAAATAAAATTTCATCTATTGCTTACACTTACAATGAGCCAACAATTTTTATTGAATATGCCTTAAAAACAATGATTTTAGCCCGAAAAAATGGAATAAAAAATGTTTTTGTTTCTAATGGCTATCAATCAAATGAAACCATAAAAGAAATTGCTCCGTATTTAGACGCTATTAATATTGATTTAAAATCAATGAATGAAAAATTTTATCAAAAAATTTGCGGCGCTCATTTAGAACCAGTTTTAAAAAATATTAAAATTTTTTACCAAAAAGGTATTTGGATTGAACTAACCACTTTAATAATTCCTCAAGAAAATGATAGTGAAAAAGAATTAAAAGAAATTGCTCAATTTATTGCTCAAATTGATAAAAATATTCCTTGGCATATCTCTCGTTTCTTTCCTAATTACCAAATGATTAATTATAAAGAAACATCAATAGAAACAATAAAAAAAGCTTATGAAATTGGAAAAAAAGCCGGCTTAAATTTTGTTTATGGAGGAAATATTATTAATTCGTCTTTAGAAAATACTTGGTGTTCTCAATGTGGCGCTCTTCTTATTGCTCGCAATAATTATAATATAAAAATAACAGAAAATTTTTCTAAAGGCCGATGTTTAAAATGCGGCGCTGAAATTAAAGGCGTTTGGCAATAATAAAATATGTTTATTAGACCGCCAGCTGTTAGCAGTCAATTCTATCCTGAAAATCCTAATGAATTAAAAAATTTAATTAATGATTTTTTAAAAAATCAATCAAAAAAATTATTTATTCCCGATAAAATTAAAGCTTTTATTGTTCCTCATGCCGGTTATATTTATTCTGGTTTTGTTGCCGCGAGTGCTTATCAAATTCTTTCTCTATCTTTGTGGCAACCTAAAAAAATTATTCTTATTGGCCCCTCTCATCATTTTCCTATTATTGATTTCGTTTTTTCTTCAGCCGACCAATGGGAAACTCCCTTAGGAAAAATTCCTACCTATTTCCCTTTCAAAAACAAAGATGATTTTGTTTTTGATGATTTAGCCTTTCAATTAGAACATTGTCTTGAAGTGCAATTACCATTTTTACAAGTTATTCTTTCTAATTTTCAAATTTTACCAATTTTAATTAATAATGAAAATCAAAGTAAAAAATTAGCTGAAATTTTAAATTCCATTTTAGATAAAGAAACTCTTTTAATAATTAGCTCTGATTTAAGTCATTATTACCCGTTAAATATAGCTGAAAAAATTGATGCTCAAACAATAAATTTAATTCTTCAATTAAAAACAGATGAAATAGAAAATATTGATGCTTGTGGTGCACCGGGAATTTTAACTTTGATGTATTTAGCCAAAGAATTAAAATGGAAAGTAAAATTAATTGATTATCAAACTTCTTTTAATAGTAGTGGTGATAAAAATTCGGTGGTCGGTTATTCTTCTTTTGTTTTTTATGAATAATTTTTCTCTCAATCAAAAAGATAAAGATTTTTTGTTAAGCTTGGCCCGTCAAGCAATAAAAAATTATTTAGAAACGAATCAAATTTTAAAAATTGATGAAAAGATTTTAGAAAACTACTCCCCTCTTTTAAAAGAAAAAATTCCCTGCTTTGTTACTTTAACTATTAATGATGAATTAAGAGGTTGTATTGGTTGTTTTCAAACTAATAAATCGTTGTGTGAAACTGTAATAGAAATGGCCATTAATGCTGCTTTTTTTGATTATCGTTTTTTCCCAGTTCAAAAAGAAGAATTAGATCAAATTAAAATTGAAATTTCTCTTTTAACTCCACCTAAAGAATTAATTTATAATGATACTTCTGATTTACTCAGAAAACTTGAATCTTTTAAACATGGCGTTATTATTAAAAAAGGTTTTCATGAGGCTACTTATTTACCTCAAGTTTGGGAAGAAATTCCCGATAAAGAATTATTTCTTAGTTCACTGTGTCTTAAAGCTCAATTACCAGCTGATGCCTGGAAAAAAGAAAAATTAGAAGTTAAAATATATGAAGTCGAAAATTTTAAAGAATAAATATGGAACCAATAAAATATGAAGATTTTAAAAAATTAGATTTACGAATAGCCGAAATTATTAAAGTAGAAAAAATTGAAAATACTGATAAATTATTAAAGTTAACCATTAACTTAGGTGAAAAAACTCAAGAAATCGTTTCAGGAATTGCTCTTCAATACAATACAGAAGAATTGATAGGTAAACAAATCGTTGTTTTAACCAACTTAGAAACAAAAATATTAAAAGGAGTAGAAAGCAATGGTATGCTTTTAGCTGCCGTCAATGAAAAGAATGATAAAATTGCTCTACTTGTTCCTGATAAAAAGATGGAGCCGGGTGATTTAATTAAATAACTATTGACTTAGAAAAAATCAATCGGTATAATTTCAATAATTTAGAAAATAATTATTTCACTATTTTTAATTAAAAGGTCGCTTTTATATAAAACCTATGAGTGCATTAGCTCTTGATATCAGAAAGATTATCAATTTTGCTGATTTTGATGAAGATTTTGATGAAGAATTAGACGAAGATTTAGATGAAGACAAAGAAGAAAAAAAATCAAAGAAATCAGACGAAGATGAAAAAGAAGATGATTTAGATGATTTTGACAGTGATGATTTTGATAAGGATTTATTTGATGATGAAGATTTAGACGAAGATCTTGAAGAAGATGAAGAAACAGAAGCAGATGATGACGATGACGACGAAGAATTATAATTTTATTTAAACCAGCCCCAAAAGGGCTGGTTTTTTATTAAAAAATAATTAAAATATATTTACTAATATAAATTAAACAGAGTAATAAATTTTAAGTTTTATTCTAATGGTTAAACGTTTAACTCAATCTTTTTCAAAAGAAAATAAAAAATATAAATCATCAAAACCCAAAAACAAAAAAACCTTTCTTCAATGGATAATTTTTGTGGTGATATTAATTATTTTTGTTTTTTTGAGCTATGGAATTTATCTTTACTTCACCCTACCTGATCCTGTCAATATTGGCCAAAAAATGGTTAATCAATCCACAAAAATTTATGACCGCACGGGCGAGATTTTATTATATGAAGTTCACGGCGAAGAAAAAAGAACAATTATATCTTTAAAAGATCTACCAGATTATGTGCCAAAAGCTACTTTAGCTATTGAAGATGCCGAATTTTATAATCATCCGGCTTTTAATTGGAAAGCTTTATTAAGAGCCGTATTTGTTAATTTAAAAGAAGGAAGATTTGCTCAAGGTGGTTCAACCATTACTCAACAATTAGTAAAAAATATTTATTTAACACCAGAAAAAACTATTCAACGAAAAATAAAAGAAATCCTTTTGGCAGTAAAATTAGAACAATATTATAGCAAGGACGAGATATTAGAAATGTATTTAAATCAAATTCCGTATGGATCTAATGCTTACGGTATTGAAGCTGCTGCTCAAACATTTTTTAATAAAAGCGCTAAAGATTTAACCTTAGGCGAAGCAGCTAT
>Ga0255342_1003703_pt1 | contig 16607 bp, 16 predicted proteins | sample wastewater_treat_3_FD_192416 | JGI IMG/M metagenome (GOLD analysis project Ga0255342, IMG submission 192416) | Wastewater microbial communities from Lulu Island WWTP, Vancouver, Canada - plant14 | ecosystem: Engineered > WWTP > Wastewater > Unclassified | place: Canada: Vancouver, British...
CCAGTAATAATAAATTTTTTATATAATTTGGACAGCATAAATCAAAAAACAAGGAGAGCCTACTATGCTTCAGGGCATTTGACTACAAGATATGGAAAGAATGAATAAGTAGTATGTAGTCATGAACGATGACAAGTAGTGTAAAGACTTGATACTTAAGGCAAAATATGGTATATTAATAGTAGGTACAACGCCTTGCATTTCAATACAGAAATGAATTACAACCGGCCACCTATGGTCGGTTTTTTGCCGACCAACAGAACCTTTGTGCTAGTTGATCGCTAGTACAAAGTACTAAAGAAAAGACGTTTTCTTTAGTCAAATACTGTTGGACGGTGTGGGTATACCCCCACTGCATGGAGTTGTGTGTACACACTAACTCCATATTCCAACAGTAAGAAAAATGGTAAATATTTTATCTGTTTATCCTCTTCTTAGGAATAACAATTCAAAAGTCTAGACAAGAGAGTATATTATGTATAAAATGACTAGCGCAGAAATTCTACATATACTTTATCTTACTACTATGAAGAAGAAAGAGAGAGATCTAGGTAATTCTGAAATGGGGAAATCTCAAAAAAGCAAATATATGATACTTTACGTATTGTTGTTGTTAGTCCCTTTGGTAATTATGTTAATCCGTGGCACTTTGATGTAAGAGAGGTATTAGGTTTGTATCTTACCTATATACATTATATCAGAATCAGATGATGTTCACAATATTGCTTCAAACTCCTTTTATTTGCTATTATAACAGTATAATTTGTAATTATATATTTCAATGAAGAAGGAGAAGGACCTTACCTTTAAGGAGTACATTAAGATAGCTCTATGGACTTTTAAAATTACTTGGCAAATATCTCCATGGGCAACACTAGGGTCTTTGTTCTCAGAGATAATCTCTAGGCTTAGATCTGTTGTTGATATGTATGTATTTGCGAAGCTGATTGATACATTAATCTCTATTGCTACACAAGAGGGAGCTGAGGTAAAAGATCTTTTTCCTTTCCTCTTAATTCTTCTCCTTATAAATCTGTTTTTTACACTTGTAGGAATGGTAAGGTCATACTCATCAAGGATTTTAAGAAGATTATCCAGGCCAATATTGGACAAAATGGCGTATGGGAAGATTCATAGTCTTGGTGTGCAAACAATGGAGTTGCCAGATATGGTAAATGAAAGCCAGAAGATGAGAGATTGGTTGTATATAATAGTAGATGTAGATTCTAATATTGTAAGGATGCTTTCATTTGCTGTAAGTACTATCTTTACGGGGGCTATCATTATTACTAAAATACCAATAGTAATTCCGATATTGATAGTAATTGCGATTGTTTCCTTTTTACAAAGAAAGCATTTTTTTAAGAAAGATTTTGATTGGAATACAAATCGAGAGCATCTTATGCAAAAAAGGAAGGCTTTCTGGATAGGAGGTAGGCTTTCAGACCCAAGAGATATAGGGGAGATCTCTGTAATAGGGGCTTTTGGATTTATGGATAAGAAATTTACAGATTTTTTCACTTACTTTAATAGTGGCTTATTGAAAATAATGAAAGCTGATTCTCTTAGTGGATTTCTTGTGTCCATGTTATCTAATTTTGGGATACTTTTTGGATATATGGAGGTATTTGGTTTACTTTTAGGGAACCAGATTACTATTGGAGATACAACTTTTTTGCTTACAACTATAACTAGTTTTTACAATGGCATAGAAGGTTTTTCTGCAGAGATAGTTGCTTTTAGAGATTTTGTAATGAAGGCAAAGCAGGTCTATGGGTTCTTTAACTTAGAGTCTGTTGTTTCGGATGGAGATTTCAAATTACCAAGGTTAGAAGAGCCTCCGATTATTGAGATAAAGAATATTTCTTTTCACTATCCTAATTCTGAGAAGAGTATTTTTAAAGATTTTTCATTAACAATTAAAAAGGGAGAGAAGATTGCAATAGTTGGGGAGAATGGAGTAGGTAAAACTACTTTGATTAAATTAATTTCTAGAATATATGATCCTCAGGAAGGGGAGATTCTGATTAATGGGATTAATCTCAAGGATATTAAAATTAATGATTGGTACAAGAATATAGGGGTGCTTTTTCAAGAGTATAATTTCTATGGAGAGCTAACAGCTAGAGAGAATATATATATAGGGAAATCTATGAAGGAAATAGATGAGGGAAAAATAATAGAAGCTGCCAAGAATGCAGATGCTCACAACTTCATAAAGGACTACAAGTATGGTTATGACACTATTATGAGTGAAAGATTTGATGATGGTATACGTCCTAGTAGTGGTCAGAGACAGAAGATAGCCATAGCTAGATTCTTTTATAGAAATGCTCCTGTTGCAATATTTGATGAACCTACTTCATCAATTGATGCTGAATCAGAGTACAGGATATTTAATAGGATATACAAGTTTTTTGAGAACAAAACAGTTGTAATAATTTCCCATAGGTTTTCTACTGTAAGAAATGCAGATAGAATATTAGTTCTGCATGAGGGGAAGATAGATGAAGAGGGTACTCACAAAGAGCTTTTGAAAAAGGAAGGAAGATATTTTAATTCTTTTTCAAAACAGGCAAAAGGATATACTATTTAACCCTAAAAGAGTGTTTACTTTTCAATTTAATAGATATACTATTGTAGTATATATAAATTAAGGAGAGGTGATATGAAAAGGATTTTCTTAACTTCACTGTTATTTTTACTTCCGTTTGCTTTTACAAATACTGTGTTTGCTGATATAGGGGATGATGAACAGGTAGAGGTGTTGTTGCCTGAGGAGTACACAGTAGAGGATGTTGCTGAACATGCTACTGAAGATGATTGTTGGATGATATTTGAAGATGGAGTGTATGACTTGTCTAGCTATATTTCAGACCATGATAAGTTTTTAGATATTAGGGAGTGGTGTGGTAAGGATATGACAGAGGATTTTAAGAACAAGGCAGGAGCAGATAGAAATCATAAAACAGAAACATATCAATTGTTAAAACTTTACTGGGTTGGATTTTTAACAGAGGAGGAACAGGTAGAAATATTACCAGAAGAATACAGTATGAGTGAAGTTGCTATGCATAATACAGAAGATGATTGTTGGGTAGTATTTGAAGATGGAGTGTATGATTTGTCAGAGTATGTAGATAAACATGATAAATTTTTGGATATCAGGGGGTGGTGTGGAATAGATATGACAGATGATTTTAAGGATAAGGCAGGAGCAGGTAGGGATCATAAGGAAGGGGCATACGAACTATTAAAAAGTTACATGATAGGAAACCTACGTCTAGAAAAAGACATAGTATTGGAAGAAATATCTCCTTTATCTTTATCAAAAGAATATAATATACTTATCCCTTTCCTTTTAACCACAGTACTGTATTGGGGAGGCTTTGTACTTGTTAGAAGGCGTAGTAGAGCACGTCGACTTTTTAATGGTTTCTGGAATACAGTATTACTTTTAACTCTCTTTATTCCTGCAATGGGTTTTGGTCTCTTTATGGTACTTCGTACCCAATACTCTCAATTGTGGGATATAGATTTTGACTTTATGTTTTGGCATGTAGAACTGTCTTTGGTAATGGGCTTTGCTGCAATATATCACTTAGTACAAAGAACCCGTATGTATCTTGCTCAATTTAAAAAAGAGGTTTCTAGTTGACCTAGAGGGCGAGATTTGTAAGAATGAGAGATAATTAAATTAAACAATATTAGTATGAAAGTAGTACTAGATAAAGAGAAATGCACACTGTGTTTTTCTTGTGTAGCAATATGTCCAGAGGTTTTTGAAGGCAAAGAGGATGGTACAGTAGATGTAAAAGAGGAATATAAGGGGGTAGAAATAACTGATGAGAATTTAAAGGAGAAAATAAGAGAAGCTGCAGAGGCTTGCCCTGCTATGGCTATTACAATAGAGGAGTAGTATGGAAGATTGTATTTTTTGTAAAATAGTAAATGGAGAAATTCCATCATTTAAGGTATATGAAGATGACACAGTTTTTGCTTTCTTAGATATTAATCCTCTTAGTAGGGGTCATGTTCTTGTACTCTCTAAAGAACACTATGAGAATATTTTAGAAGTACCAGAAGATACCTATGCTCATATGGCTAAGATGACTAAGAAGATATCAGATAAGGTACAGGAGGTGTATAAACCAGAAGGAATATTAGTAAATCAAAATAATGGGAAAAGAGCAGGTCAACAGATAATGCATATCCATATACATGTAAAACCAATATACAAAGATACTATGGTGTTTAGTGAGGTTAATCACAGGAAGAAGTTTGACGATCAAAAGATGAAAAAGATTCAGAAAGAATTAGCTATTGATTAAGAACTCTAATACATCATCCATATATTCTTCCTCCATATCCCAATGTGTTTTCCCTTCTAAAGTAATCAGAGGGATTTCTCTTCCCAAGCTTTGAAGTTTGTTAACAAAAGTTGTAGAGAGAGAGTAGCCTACATTGACATCTGCAGTACCGTGCCATATTTGAATCTTCATCTCAGATATCTTCTCAACTCTTTCCGAGTTCCACTCACTAGCTCTTGTAGTGGGTGCTAATAGTGCTATCTTAGAAACTAATTCAGGATGTGTAGTAGCAAAATTTAAAGTAGGTAAACCTCCCATACTAAAACCAACCATGTAGATTTTTTCTTTTGTTTCATATTTATCCTTAATCCACTCAATCATATTCAAGGTGTCCTGTATGGAAAGTTGGTTTCCCCAGTTTTCACCGTGTTGATTAGAAGCGGCAAAGATTAAATTCTTTTCTGTATATATCTCTCCATACTTTTGAAGATCTTTCATAAACTCTTCCTCTGTATCCATAGTTACTCTTGTATTAGAGCCGTGACTATATACAACTATAGTAGGAAGTTTCTTCTTATCTATATTCGTAGGTACAGCGATGTATGCAATCTCACCTCCTATATCCTCATACATCTCTTCGTAGTGAGGTCCTGAGAACTCTTCTGTTTCCTCCTCTTGCTCTATCTGTTCTTCCTGTTTGTTCTCTTCTTCAGTATCAAAGATTTCCACTCTAGGGGAAAATGTTTTGTATGCGAAATACACAGGGATTGCAATCAAGATTAAGAAAAAGATTAATGAAGGAATCTTCTTAGCAGTAAATTTTCTGTTATTAGAGTTAGAAATATTTATACTGTCCATACTTCATTATATTTTGTTTTACTATTTCTGTCCATTCTATGTATAATATGAAGATTAGATTAATTTAGTTTTACTTGTTATGGCAAAAAGTAAGAAAAAAGAGGCTAGTAAAGAAGAGGTTGTAATTAACCTAGACAACCTAGGGGTTCCAGTAGCAATTATAATATCAGGGATAATAATTGCAGTTGTAATATTCTTTGCGTCGAAGAATATTACTACAGTTAAAACAGAGACGAAAGATTCAGGAAATCAGGAAATTGCAGAGGATTATGACTATGAAGAACCTACAGAGGGGAAGGCAAGCATAGGTGATGCTTTGTTCTTAGGAAATCCTGATACTGCTACTGTAGCAGTAATTGAGTATAGTGACTATCTCTGTGGTTTCTGTCAGAGGCACTTTGCTGAAACTTTTCCTTCTATTAAGGAAGAGTATATAGATACAGGTAAGATCCTTTACGTATTTAAGAAATTTCCTTTGAGTAGTCCAGGAGATTTAAGTTACGATATTGCAGAGGGTAGTGTGTGTCTTTACAATCTTTTGGACAAAGATGCATTTCTTGCTTTTCATGAGGAGGCTTTCTCTTTAAGTAGCAAGGATCAATTAATAGCATTGGCTAAAGAGGTTGGTGCTGATGAGGATAATTTTACAAAATGTTTAAATGAGAATGAATACAGAGCGTATGTTGGCTCTATGCAAGAAGAGGGACGAGGGATAGGGATCTCTGGTACTCCAGGATTCTTAGTTGGCCCTATAGGAGATGATGGAACAGTCGAAGGAGAGTTGATATTTGGAGCCTATCCATATGATACTTTTAAGAGTGCAATAGAAGCATCTCTCTAAAGATTGGTTTGTTAGAAATGAGATACTCCCAGATTTGTCTGGGAGTATTTTTTATGCTTTCTTCTTTCCTTTCTCTTTCTTACTATACCCTTTTGCTATATCATAATTTTCTTTCTTCATTCTTACTATTGCTCCTAATGCTACCGTGGCTAATATCCCTCCATATAGGTTGCCTACAACGGGGACAAGATACAACAGAGTGGAAATAAAGCGTCCTACTAGTAAAGACTTGTATGGTCTGTACTCCTTAACTCCAAATAGTCCTAATACTTCTGTACCAAATGCCATCTCTACCCATATACGTCCAAAGAGGAGTACAAACATTAGAACCCCTAAGATCAAAAATGCTGTTGGTGCTCCAACTACAGTTAAGAAGAGAACAAAGAGTGGGAATGGTATTAATATTAGAATTACAAAACCTACAGCAAGGCTAGAGAAGAACTCTGTACTAGAACCAGTAATTTTTTCTTTAATGGCATAGGTCTTAATAGGAGAGAGTAGAATTAAGATGAAGCCAACTAAGAGAGTACCGAGGAATCCAGTAAGGGCAACAATGACATTTGCTTCCCATCCTGGTTTCTCTTCTTTCTCTGATACAATACCTTGCTCCTTGGCTATCTCTTGAATCTTTGCTTTATCAAATACCTCTCCAGTTATCTTCTCTTCTTCCACTCTGTACTCATCAGTTAATAAAACAAGTAGATCTTTGTTTACAAAGGAATCAATTGTTGTGTTCAATCCTAATACTCTTAGGTTTCCCCCCACAGAGCCTCCTATCGTACTTTCTACAAAGAGAGCCAAAAGATTCTTACCTGTATTTGCACTATAATTAATATTAGGTGAAAGAATATATGTATTTTCAGCTAACAATCCCTCTACTGTACTATTAGCTCCAAGTAGAAAAGTTACTCCATATACATTAGCGTTAAGATCTACTTTTCCCCCAAGCACATATACATCACCTGTAACAGTTCCATCTAGTTGAACAACATCACCTATCAGTATTGCATCTCCATCTATAATACCCTCTATCTTAATTTCTTCTCCTACTATGTATACATCCTCATTAACTATTTCCTCTTTCGGTAAGGAGTATGACTTAAAATGAAATTGAGCAGCATTTACTTCTTGAGGTATTACTAATCCAACTAAGGGAATTAGTAAAAAGAGTAAGGAAGTAATTACTATGTTTTTTGTTTTTCCCATATTTAAAACAATCATATATTATTAATATATACTAACAGAAAGGAATAATCTTTGACAATATTCTTAACTAATTAGATAATATTGAAACATGAAAATACTTGTAACAGGAGGTTGTGGATATATTGGTAGTAATACAGTTTTAGAACTTCTTAGAAATAATTATGAGGTTAGAATAATTGATAATTTAGAGAATAGTAAGAAAGAGATCGTCAATACTATTAAAGAAGTATCTAAAAAAGATGTTGAGTTTGTAAAAGGAGATTTAAGAAATATTAAAGATGTTCAATCAGCAATAAAGGGAGTAGATGGAGTTATACATTTTGCAGCATACAAGAGTGTTTTAGATTCTCTTCAGGAACCGTTGCGATATTTTGAGAATAATGTGATAGGTACATACAATTTGGTAAGTTGTATGAAAGAGAGTGATGTAAAAAAAATAGTTTTCTCTTCCTCTGCTGCGGTATATGGTAATCCTAAAAATATTCCAGTTACAGAAAAAGATGAAATTAGTCCAATGTCCCCCTATGGGAGGAATAAATACTGTATGGAATTACTACTTGAAGATGCTACACATATTGGTATCAATTACATTGCTCTTAGATATTTTAATGCATCAGGAGCACACAGTAGTGGAAAACTAGGAGAGGATCCAGAAGCAATGGGTAATTTAATTCCTAGGGTATTTAAAGCATCAAAGGGAGAGTATCATTTAATGATAAGGGGTGATAAGTATGAGACAAGGGATGGTACAGGTATAAGGGACTATGTTCATGTTTCTGATTTGGCAAGTGGTCATGTAAAAGCATTAGAGTGGATGATAAAGAATGAGAAAAGTAATATTTTTAATCTCTGTTCTGGTACAGGTACAACAGTTATGGAAATAGTAAAGGGTGTAGAAAGGGTAACAGGAAGGAAGGTGGATTATGAAATAGTAGATTCAGATCCTAATGAGGCAGTTGTTGTAACAGGTAGCTATGAGAAGGCAAGTAAGGTTTTGAATTGGAAACCTGAAAGGGGTATTGATACTATTCTTGAGGATGTAAACAGATGGTATAGTAATTGTTAATAATTAAACACTTAATATCTAGATATAATAAATATGAGAATACTTGTAACAGGAGGGGCTGGGTTTCTTGGCAGTAATCTTTGTCGGAGGTTGTTAAAGGAGGGGCACACAGTTGTTTGTTTGGATAATCTGTATACAGGAAGAAAGGAAAATATTCAGGACTTACTAAATTTACAAAACTTTAAATTTGTAGAAGCGGACATAGTAAATGGAATTGATTTAGATGAAGGGTTTGACTGGGTTTTTAATCTTGCATGTCCTGCGTCTCCTCCTGCATATCAGAAAGATCCCCTCTATACTATTATGGTAAATGTAATAGGGGTATTTAATGTTTGTGAGTTTGCATTAAAGAAAGGAGCAAGAGTTTTTCATACATCTACATCTGAGGTATATGGTGATCCTGAGGTAATTCCACAAAATGAAAGTTACAAAGGTTCTGTTAATACTATTGGTATTAGAGCTTGTTATGATGAGGGTAAGAGGTGTGCAGAAACTATTCTTTCCGATTACAAAAGGAGTAAGGGTTTAGAAATTAAAATTGTTAGAGTGTTTAATACATACGGCCCATATATGTCTTCTGATGATGGTAGAGTTATCACTAATTTTGTAACTCAAGCATTAAAGGGAGAACCGATAACTATCTATGGAGATGGTTCTCAAACAAGGAGTTTCTGTTATGTAGATGATCAGATAGATGCTTGGATGAAATTCATTCAAACAGATAGTACAGTTACAGGGCCTATGAATGTAGGAATGCCTTCAGAAATTTCTGTTTTAGATGTAGCATACTTAATTCTTAAAATGACTAACTCTCAATCTCAAATTATCTTTAAGAATCTTCCAGAGGATGATCCTAAGAGAAGGTTACCTGATATATCTTTTGCAAAGCAGGAGTTAAATTGGGAACCTAAGGTTTCATTAGCGGAGGGATTGGAAAAAACAATGGAGTATCTCAAAGAGAATCTCAAAGTTTCTTGATATAATGAATCATATGGACAGCTTAATAATAATAGTAAACTACAATGGTAAAGAACTTTTAGAAAAGAGTCTTCCTTCAGTAGTAAAGTATACAAATGCAGACATATGTGTTGTAGATAATAACTCTACTGATGATTCTCTCTCTTTCTTAAAAAATAACTATCCAAATATTAATGTAGTAGAGTCAGAAGAAAACTTAGGATATGGTAATGCTCATAATCTAGCTTTGGAAACTCATCCTAACTACAACTACTATGTATTTATGAACAATGATATTACAGTAACATCCAATTGGTTAGAAGAAATGATAAAGGTATTTAACACAAAAGAAGGAGTTGGTGCAGTAGGACCAAAGATATTACTTTCTGAAAAGAAAGATGAAAAGTACCTAATTAATTCTGCAGGGATGGATATTAACAAACATCTAATGGCATATGATAGGTATGAAGGAGAGTATGATGATGAGAAATACAATACAGTAGAGAAAGTAGATGGTATATGTGGAGCTGTTATGTTGCTCTCAAAAGAGGTAATAGAAAAAGTAAAAGGTTTCAATCCTAAAATGTTTCTTTACTATGAAGATGTAGACCTATCATTAAGAATTAGAGATTTGGGATATGATATATATTACTGTGGAAACTCTGTTGTATATCATAACCATATGGCATCTACAAAAGATATGGGAAGTTTTAAGAGAAACAGAATGAATATGGTAAATAGGTATACTAGTATTAAAGATAGAGTAGGTTCGGTTATGGCATTAAAGGAAACAATGTGGTATCTTTGTTCTTGGATAGTATGGAAATTAGTACATTCTAAAAATATTACATTAAAAGAATATATTAATGATAAGTAAGAACGATATTGATCTGTACAAACAATTTGTAAAAACCATCTTTAAGATGAGGTACAAAGGTTCAATATTAGGATTTCTTTGGGTTTTACTTAAACCATTCTTCATGTTCATAATTCTCTTTGTTGTTTTCTCTTCTGTATCTGGACAGGTAGGTAACCTTACATCAAGACAGTATGCTGTGTATCTTCTTTCTGGATTGGTAATATTTACATTCTTTAATGAAGGTATTACATGGGGTATGGGTTCCATTATGGAGAGAGCTGATTTAATACTTAAGATTAACTTTAAAAGAGATATAGTTGTGATTAGTGCTCTAACGATGGCATTGATTAACTTTGGGATTAATCTCATGATAGTAGGGGTTGTTGGTCTAGTTTTGGGTATCCAATTTTCTCTTGCTAGTGTATCTTACATACTGCTCATAGGGTTGGTGATGTTTCTTGGTTTGTATGGGATATCATTCTTTACTAGTATATGGATGGTATATGTTAGAGACCTTGCACATATTACTGAGTTGGGTTTACAGCTCATGTTCTATGCTTCTGCAGTATTCTTTCCAGTAGAGATGATTCCTGAGAAATATCGCTTCATAGTTGAGCATAATCCAATAGCAATATATATTCAGAGTGTAAGAGAGGCATTAACATATCAGAATATAGTTAACTTGAAATTTGTAATTGGTTCATTAATAGTCTCTGTTCTTTTAATCATAGTTGGAAATATATATTTTAAACATAGTGTAAAAAGAGTAGCAGAACATTTTTAAAAATATGAATGAGAATACAGCAATACAAGTAAAGAATGTAAGTAAAAATTTTAGGATTCCTGTTAAAGGGCATAAGAATACGTTGCAGGAGAGATTTTTAAATCCTTTTCAAAAAACAGAATACAGGGAATTTAGTGCATTAAAAAACCTTTCTTTTGAAGTTAAAAAAGGAGAATTCTTTAGTGTAATAGGTCCTAATGGATCAGGTAAATCTACTTTACTCAAGATAGTATCAGGAATATATGTAGCTGATGAGGGAGAGGTGAAGGTTAATGGAAGCTTAGTTCCTTTTCTTGAATTAGGGGTAGGGTTTAATCCAGATCTTACTGCTAGAGAGAATGTGTATCTTAATGGTACTATCTTAGGTCTTACTAAAAAAGAATTAGATAAATACATAGATGAGATTTTTGATTTTGCAGAATTAAGAGACTTTGCTGATATGAAGATTAAGAATTTTTCATCTGGTATGGCAGTAAGGTTAGCTTTCTCCATAGCTATTAGAGTTAAGTCAGATATTCTTGTTTTAGATGAGGTATTAGCTGTAGGTGATGCTGATTTTCAGAAGAAGTGTTATGCGTATTTTGATAGAATAAAGGGTTTGAAATCAATACTGTATGTATCTCATGCATTAGATTCCGTAGAGAAGTATTCAGATAGGGTGCTTTGGTTGAAGGAGGATAGGAGTTATGAGATAGGTAGTCCTGAAACAATAGTTAATGGGTACAAGAATGCGAACTAGAAATAATTTGTTTTCAAGAGTAAGAAGCAGAATTCCACTTTACAAGGAAGATTTTAGTAAGGATGTAAAAGAGTTTGGATTTTTAAAAGCTTTTTTTCTTTTTTTTAAGAGGATAATTTACTTTTTCATAAACAGGATTAATCCTGCAGCTATTAGAGATGCTCAGTATATCAAATGGATGGAGAATATCGAAAGTCCATATTTGAACAAAGAGAGTATGTTAGAAGAGTATTCTAAGTTAGTAAAAAAGCCTAAATTTAGTATCATATTTCCTGTATGGAATACAAAGAGAGAGATATTAAAAAAGGCTTTAGATTCTGTAACTGAGCAAGTATATGAGAATTGGGAGATATGTATTTCTGATGGCTCTAGTGAGAAAAGGGAGGATACTCAAAAGTTTTTAAAAAGTTTCCAAAAGGAGTACCCAGAGAAAGTGAAATTATGTTTTCTTCCAGACATCTTAAGAAAAGGAATCAATATTGTAGCTAACAGTAACAATGCTATCAACATTTCAACAGGTCAATATATTATCTTTATGGACTGTGATGATGAACTTTCACCTAACTGTTTACTTGAACTAGCAAAAGGAATAGAGAAGAATCCTGATGTAGAATTTCTGTACAGTGATTTAGACAAGATAGATGAGAATGGTAGGAGATTTGCACCTTCATTCTGGCCTGATTTTTCTCCTCATCTTCTTACATCTCAGATGTATACAGTTCATGTTACATGTTACAGAAAGGATATTCTTAATGAGCTTAATGGTTTGAGGGATGGAACTGATGGGACGCAGGATTGGGATCTTGCTCTTAGATATATGACATTAAAAAAGTGTAAAGACTTTAAAAATGTATTACATATCCCAAAGGTTCTCTATCATTGGAGAATATCAGATGGTTCTGTTGCTCTCTCTGGAAAAGAAGCTAAGAGTTGGGCATATGAGAAACAGAAGGATGTGTTGGAGGAGTATCTTGTGAGAAGAGGAATGGAGGGAGAGGTAGTTAAGGGTTTCTATGATGGTTCTTGGAGAGTTAGATACAACATTATTGGTAACCCAAAGGTATCCATAGTTATACCTTTTAAAGACAAGGTGGAGCTTTTAAAAAAGGCAATACCAAGTATTTTGGAAAAAACTAAGTACGACAATTATGAAATAGTGCTTGTAGATAATCAATCTAAGGAAGAGAAAACATTTAAATATTTAGATGAAATATCTAAGGAAAAGAAAGTAAAGGTTATTAAATATGATAATCCTTATCATTTTGGAAAGATATATAATTGGGCAGTAGAACAGATAGATTCTGAATATATGTTAATGCTAAATAATGATATAGAGGTAGTGAGTGATGGGTGGTTAATTAGTATGTTAGAGCTATGTCAATTACCAGAGGTAGGTTTGGTTGGAGGCAAGCTATACTATCCAGATGGTAGGATTCAGCATGCAGGTGTTCTGTTTGGTTTGGGTAATTCTGCAGGTCATGCATACAGAACATTGCCAGGTCACACTCATGGGTTTGATAGTCCTGTTGTTAATATTAAAAATTATCTTTCTATCACATGTGCTTGTGCAATGGTTAAGACAGAACTATTTAAAGAGATAGGGAAGTTTGATGAGGAGTTAGAGCCTGTTCTTCAGGATGTAGATTTAGGTATTAGGTTGTATGATAGTGGTTACTTTAATGTATATACTCCATATACAGAGTTAATTCATTATGAGTCTGTATCTAGATTAAAGAAGGGTATGGTAAGTGATTCTAAAGAGGATGAGAAGTGTGCTAATATTATCAAGAATAAGTGGCCTGAGTATTTCAAGAGAGATCCTTTTTATAATATTAATTTATCTAACAAGCATGAAGACTTTAGGATTAAAACAGACAACGGAGAAAGTAACTAAATTTTTACTCTCGTTAGTAGATAACAAAAAGAATTTAGAAATACTCTATTTCTCTCTCTTAGCACTATCTACCTTAACACTATTTCTAGGATTTCAATGGTCTATATATGTAATATGGTGGTTACTAGGTTTTGGGTGGAGTATGTTCTTCTTTAGGAAAAACATTAACCTATTAGAGCATTTCCTTTTAGGAGGTATAGTATTCACCTCTCTCTTTTTAGTTTTTATTTGTCTGTTTGCTATTATAGATATCCCAGTAAATATCTTTTTCTTTTTAGGATTTGCGCTTATCTCTCTTTTTGTCTTTCTCAAATTTAAAGTATTTGAAAATATTAATTTAGATATAAAGGATTATGATTATCTAGCACTATTTCTTTTTATCCTTGCTTTGTTAGCGAAGGTGTACCCTTACAGAGAGTATTTTGCCGCACCACTTCATGATCCACTTTCTCACTCTATGATGGCAAAAAAGATTTTGGATACGGGATTGATTGAATACTTCTACTCTCCAGGTCTACATATCCTTTCTGCTTTTGGAGCAATGATGAAAGGTTTTATAGTTTCGAAACAGGTTTTGGTACTTAGTGGTTTCTTTAGTGCTTACTCAGGAATTGTCGCATATGTATTTTTAAAGAATTTTCTTAAGGACAAGAGATGGGCATTGATAACAGCTACTCTTTTCTCTGTTGGGTATTATCCTGCTATGTTAACTTTCAATGCAGGAAAGAATACTTTAATAATGGCTATATCTATTCTTTTCTTTTTAATGTTTACAATGACAGAATATATTAAAGGAAAGGATTGGAAGATACTTTTAGTTTCTGCATTAGCAATAGCATCTCTCTTTTTAACACATTATCCTATGGCTGTAATAGGGTGTGTTTTTGTTGGGATAATATTTATCTTGTATTTTAAAGAATTTAAATGGAAAGGATTTTTAATAGTATTAGGTGTATTGTTTGGGTTAGCTTGGGCATTGAGGAGTTATAAGTATGAACTTCTGATACAGGATGATTTAGTTAATCCAGACAGAACAAGTATAGGCTATGGTAATGGAGCTAAAACAGTACAAGAGGCTATCGGCTATTTCTTTGCTCATTTTGCGGGGAATCTTAAACAAAATCTAAAGAATTGGAATAGATATCCTACTTTACTTTCTTTCTTATCCTTACCCTTTTTGTTAGTGATTTCAATTGTTAAGAAAAACAAAAAACAGTTATTAATATTTTTATGGATTATAGGAACTCTAGCATTTATGCTACTTCTTGTAGGATTAAGAATTTCTATGTTTACGATAATAATAGAAAGTTACTTAGTAAGCTTAATGATATATGTTTACATCCTAATTGGTTTTTTTCTGTCTTTGATATACAAGTTCTTGGTTAAGAAACTGTTAGATGGGAAAAAGTGGAATTACATAATTATTGGTATGTTTATCTCTGCTATCTTTCTTGTCTCGTATATGTTTTTACAGCAGAACAGAGGATTTATGAGTGGCGAGGTTAATAGTGTATTAGAGGATGATGTTGTGGTATTTGAATGGATTGAGAAGAATACTTCTAAAGAAGATAAGGTTTTAATTAATGCATATACACTTTATGATATTGTGTTCTCTTCTGATGCAGGGGGGTATATAGAGATTTTTACTGGAAGAAAAATATCAATGCCTTTTTATGAATATGACAGAAAAGAAATATATGAGAATTTTGAGAACTATCTTGCTGTAAAAGGAAATATGGAAGATTGTATATATAGGCAGAAATTTATAGATTCAAACTACAAGTATTACTATCAAGGTACAGCACAGCCATTTAGTGAACCACTGCTTACAGAGGAGGAGATTGCTACAACTACAGTCTTTACTCCACTATTTCGTAGTGGAAACTCTATTCTTTTTGAAATAGTAGGTTGTGAGTAATCCTACTTACTTATTTTAGAAAAATTATTAGCAATAAACCTTTGTAGAGATACAGGTAGTATTACAGTTGCTACTAATCTGAAGAAGAGAAATATCCTGTCTCCAAATTTAAGAGGAAAGCCATATTCAAAATGAGCTTTCATTTGTATATAGAATGAATACCATTGAGTTTGTCTTACCCTTTTCCCTGTTTCTGATTCTTCTCTAACTCTGTATTTAATCAGTGGCTTACCTATATTCTTGTACTCTCCAAACTCAGAGATTCTAACAACTAAATCATAGTCTCTAGCTATTGGAAATTTATCACTGTAAAGAGTAGTTTTTCTCAATTCAGAGGTTCTCCACATAGATGCTGGATGAGATATTGGATTGTATCTAACAATTATCTTTCTTATTTCTTCATTGGTAAGAGGATACTCTCTGGTCGTTGTTACATTGAGTTTCTCATCACAGATATCCATATATCCAGAGCATAGTACTACCTTTAGATTTTCTTCCATTAAGTTTACTTGTTCTTCTATTCTGTATGGATATGCCCAATCATCTGCATCTAATATTGCTATATACTTACCACTACACTGCCTAATTCCGTTGTTCATGTTAAGTGAAATACCTAAATTCCTGTCATTCTGAATTATTTTAATTCTTTCATTTTTCTTTTGATATTCTTTAAGGATATTAACAGTCCCATCAGATGATGCATCATCACATAGAACAATTTCTGTGTTTTTGTATGTTTGGTTTAACACACTGTCTAAGGTTTCTTTTACGAAATCCTCGGAGTTGTATGTTGCTATAAGTATAGACACTAAAGGATTATTTTTTTGCATTGCTCTTTGCTATTTCTCTAACTAATTTTGTGATATCTTTCTCTAGTTTGTCGATTTTACTATTCTGTCTTAAAACATAATAGAAGAGGAATATTATAGAGAGATATATCAATACATCTACACCTCTTCCTACACCTGTTATCTCTCCTAACCAACCCATTATTCCAGGGAACCAGATTAAGAGAAGTACCATACTCCAAAATATAGTCATAACAAAAGTTTTAAAGAAAGTAGGTCTATCCTTAACAAATTTTACTATCTGTTGGATTATAATTATTGCTATTATACCTGTAGCAACATACTGTATTATCATTCTCTTAGTTTAGATGAAATTAACTTTATAGC
>Ga0255342_1003709_pt1 | contig 16588 bp, 10 predicted proteins | sample wastewater_treat_3_FD_192416 | JGI IMG/M metagenome (GOLD analysis project Ga0255342, IMG submission 192416) | Wastewater microbial communities from Lulu Island WWTP, Vancouver, Canada - plant14 | ecosystem: Engineered > WWTP > Wastewater > Unclassified | place: Canada: Vancouver, British...
TTATTAGGGGTTTTTGTACGTCTGACTCCTGAAGAATAAAAACTAATGTCAATTCGGTCAACTTTACACTTATTTTAGAAAAATTCCGTTGACAGCCTGCCCCTTTACCTCTAAACTTATGCCATGCTTGCTCATGTGCTTTCTTGCGCAGTTATCGGCTTGGATGGAGTTATTATCGATATCGAGGTCGATTTTGGGCAAGGCTTGCCGCACATGGCTATTGTCGGTTTGCCAGATGAAGCCGTTAAAGAAAGCCGCGAGCGTGTCTATTCCGCCATAAAAAATGCAAACCTCGCCTACCCACGTAAACCCATAACTGTCAACTTAGCGCCTGCTTCCGTGCGCAAAGAAGGTCCTTCCTTCGATTTACCCATCGCTGTGGGGGTATTGATTGCTGGTGAACAAATCACTCAAGAGGAAATCGAGGGCGCGCTCGTGGTTGGCGAGCTCTCCTTGGATGGCTCTGTGAGGCATGTGCGCGGCGTTTTAGCCATCGCTGCCACCGCCAGGCAAGAGGGTTTTAAGCGCTTGTATGTACCAGCAGCCGATGCTGCCGAAGCCGCCCTCATTCCCGATCTGGAAGTGATCCCCATTGGATCATTAGCAGAACTCTACGCTCACCTAACCGGTGAGCAGCCCATCTCGCCAGCCCAAACCATATCTGTAGCGCTCAGCGACCCACCCACAGACCAAACCGATTTCAGCGAAATCAAAGGACAGGAGCACGTCAAACGATCACTGGAAGTAGCAGCAGCTGGTGGACATAACGTGCTGATGTCTGGTCCACCAGGCGCTGGGAAGACGCTTCTGGCGCGGGCAATTACCTCAATCCTACCTCCGCTCAGCCTGGAAGAAGCGCTGGAAGTAACCAAGATTTATTCCATCAGTGACATGCTGCCCAGCGATACCCCTCTTATGCGCTTACGCCCTTTCCGCGCTCCGCACCACACTATCAGCCATGCTGGCTTGGTCGGCGGGGGGAACATGCCTCATCCAGGCGAAATTTCATTGGCGCATCGCGGCGTGCTTTTTCTGGACGAGCTGCCCGAATTTGGCCAGCGCATCCTCGAAGTGCTGCGCCAACCTATCGAAGACAAACGCGTGACCATCAGCCGCGCGAATGGCACACTCACCTTCCCAGCCAATTTTATGCTCATCGGTGCGATGAACCCATGTCCTTGTGGCTACTATGGTGATACTCAAAAGCAATGCACCTGCTCCCCCGGCGCCATCACCACCTACCAGAAGCGCATCTCCGGACCGCTACTAGATCGCATTGACATGCTCATTCACGTCCCGCGTGTAGAATATCAAAAACTAAGCAGCGCACGTTTGGGCGAATCTTCTGCAGATATTCGGCAGCGCGTGATCAAAGCGCGCGAAAGGCAAGCCAAGCGTTTCGCAGGCACAGAACTGTTTTCGAATGCAGATATGACCCCGGCAGAAGTGCGCCAGTATTGCGTGCTGGATGCGGCTTCACAAGCGCTCATGCAAGTAGCAATGCGCCAAATGCAGCTGACTGCACGCGGCTACCATCGCGTGCTCAAGTTGGCCCGCACCATTGCGGATTTGGCTGATTGTGAAGCCATCACCCAGGTGCATTTAGCTGAGGCTTTGCAATATCGCGCCAAAGAGTTTGAATTTTAACCAACCTCCCTAATCAACACTATAATAAACCTAGGAGAAAGGAGCATTATGAGGACCATTCCATTAGGTAAATCTGAGCTGCAAGTGCCAGTAATTGCCGTAGGATGCATGCGCATCCAAAAGCTGGATCAACCCGCAGCGGAGAAATTCATCAAAACTGCACTCGATCTAGGCGCTAATTTCTTTGATCATGCCGACGTCTATGGCAATGGCGCTTGCGAAGCGCTGTTTGCCAAAGCCATTGGCATGACCCCCGCCCTTCGTGAGCAGATGATCCTGCAATCTAAGGTCGGCATTCGCGCCAACATGTTTGATTTTTCCAAGGAGCACATTTTGGAAGGCGTGAATGGCTCGCTCAAGCGGCTGCAGACGGATTACCTCGATATCCTCCTGCTGCACCGCCCGGACGCACTCGTGGAACCTGAGCAAGTAGCTGAGGCTTTCGATATTCTCCACTCGTCTGGCAAAGTGCGCTATTTTGGAGTATCCAACCAGAAGCCGATGCAAATCGAACTTCTGCGCAAGTACCTGCACCAAGATATTCAATGCAACCAGCTGCAACTTAGCATCCCGCACTCTCAGATGATTTCCAATGGGATTTACGTCAACATGGAAAATGAGGGTGCCATCGACCGCGATGGCAGCATTCTGAACTATTGCCGGCTCAACCAAATTACCATTCAACCTTGGTCACCGTTCCAATATGGCTTCTTTGAAGGTGTGTTCTTAGATAATCCCAAATTCCCGGAGCTCAACAAGGTTATTAATCGTATTTCTGCCGCGCATGGCGTTTCGAATACCACCATCGCATTAGCCTGGCTGCTACGGCACCCCGCCAAGATGCAGCCCGTCACTGGTACGATGAACATCAACCGCCTGAAAGATTGCGTCAAAGCAGCTGATGTCTTCCTCAGTCGTGAAGAATGGTATGAGATATTCATCGCCGCTGGGAATAAGCTGCCGTAAAATCCCACTCAGCAAAAGTCAATTAACTTCGGTCAGCAATAGAACAATTTAGGCTAAGACTTTTTTAAGAATAAAATTCTAGAAATCAAGATAGATCTTAATTTCGATGCTATAATAATGGCAAATTCCCAGTTCATTTAATCATGGAGAGAAGTATGAAAAAAGTTTTATTTTTAAGTCTAATCGCTTTTAGTCTCATCCTTTCCGCTTGTTCATCCCAATACAATTCCACCCCGCAAGTGGATTACCAAGCCACTGTCACTTCCTATTCTGTTGATATTGCCTCGTTGACATGGGAGAAGCAAAAGCTTGAAGAGGAAAATGCGGAATTAAAAGCTCAAATTGAACAATTGAAAGCTCAGCCCACTTCAAACCCAGAGACAGAACGGACGATCGCTCAATTGGAAGCTGACAAAGCTGCTCTTGAGCAACAACTCGCCGAGCTCCAAGCGCAGTCGGAAGAAGGTGACAAACTACTCACACAAGTCTCAAACGCTATGATCACCATGCGCCAAATTTTCTATGGTGGTGAAGAGGGCGAAGGATTGAGAGTTTTATGCCAAGATGCAGAGAGTAACGATTTCAGCTATTCCAGCATCAATGCAATGACCACAGAGTTAAAAGAATACTTTATCAGCGAATATGACGTCAGTGAAAGTGACCTTACCGTAACTTACGATACCTTTTGGAAAAATTACGATGATTCCTTAATTCAAATCGAGTCTCCAAAATTCTATGCGCCCTATGTGGTGATATTTGGTGTGGAAGATGATCAGATATTTGATGCTGTCTATGATATTACGAATCAATGCTACTTAGACTTCCCTAAGTTAGAAGAAAAACTCTTAGAGGTGAGAGGCAATTAGTCTAGATTGATCACGTTCCCTTTACATTCAAACAGGCAAAGCCTCCGTGCCGTGTGGCTTTGCCTGTTTTTGTCGAATACCAGCTTGAAAATGCTCCCATTTTATCCTCGTTTATAATCAGGGCATGCCAAGAATAATCAACGGGTGCCATTTTCAGTGGCAGCTCTTGGACCAAGTGGGCAAAGGCGATGCCGGCGAAGTTTTGCGCGTAAAATCCCAGCCAGAAGGACTGATGGGACTGATGAAGCGGCCTGTACAAAATGCCTCTGGTGGAACGATCTTACGCCAAGCCGCCCAAATTGAAAATGAAGGGCATATTCTTGCCAGCCTCAACGGCTTAGATGCCAGCCGTAATGGCGTGCTTGTGCATACCCCGCTTTTGCTTGATCAAAGCATCCCAGGAACATCACAAACAGCTTCCCTCTTCATCGTGAGCGAAGAAGTGCCCGGCGTTGCTATCTCTAATCTCCTCAAACAACGGCTCCAAGAGGACGTCTCACTCTCGCATGTGCTTATACTGCGCGTACTATCAGGGCTTTTTTTATTGCTCGAGCGTGTGCACGCGCGTGGAATCGCGTGGAATGACGTCAAAATGGAGCATATTTTTTGGGATGAAACTAACGGAAAACTCTCATTTATCGACTGGGGGAATGGCTTATTCCTGTCGGCTCAGCCTCCAACCAACGGGCAGGACCCAGCTCGGTTGGACTACCATCAGTTTATTAGCGAAGGCAACCTACTGATTAATCAAATTGCGCCTGAGCTTATCGCAGAGCTGGATTGGCCCACTAGTGCAACTCAAGTGACCAAAGAAGACCTAACCCAACTGCAGCTGCGCACGGAATACTTGCTCAGTTCACTATCCATGCGCGTAACCGACTATCAAGTTCTCTTTCGCAAACAAGTGCAATCCGTCTATAACCTTGATGCGCTCAACACGTTGCTAGAGCTCAAGAATTCGCTTGAAGCTTTAGGTGTGACTATTGATAAGCCAGCAGCGTTAGAAGCGGTTCGACACTTAGCACTCGGCTATGCGCAGAAGCGAGATTTTACTGCTCTAGAAAAGTTGATCCTGCTGCTCAGGCAATACCTGCCAGAGGATTTTGGCGATGTATGGAAAGTGACCGAATACATCTTGAAGCTTCCCAATGCACATGAAAACTCATTTTTAATGGACTTACTCCCACGTGTGCTTTCCGCGGATTGGGCAGGAGCTCTTTGGATGCTTGAAGGCATCCGCGGTCAAGTCGATAACTTATCACAGCTGAATATGTTGCAAAGTCAGCTGCGCAAAGCTGCTCATATACCCAGTGTTTATACTTTACCTCTCTACGATCAGCTCGTTCCCTTGCGAGATGAAGCTCATCTCCAGCTCATTCACCGTCACGCCATGCACAATGAAAATGATACCCTTACGCCAGAGCTGGAACGTTTTTCAGGGCAACTGGATGCTTTGCTCGCTAATTGGCACCAATTAAGCGATGGTGAAATTTTAGGAGACAAATTGCTCACTCTAAGGGAGCTCTTACGCTCTCCGGCCGTTGACTTGCTCTCAATCCCCCACGAGCTGCCCAAAGCTTTGAACCTGCTGCTTTCCAAACTGCGCGAGTTTTTCACTGCCTGGTCTGAAGGTGAACTTGAGATGTGCCGGCAAACCTTGCGGGAGCTGTTCTTGCTGGAGCCTTCACTAAATTATCTTCAATCCATCGATTATGAAATCAACGCCTTGCAAAGTTGGATGGATAAACTTTTCTCAGGTCCTAAACCTGGTGAAACGCTCACCCACTTTGCGGCGCAACTCAACGCAAATAAACCGCGGGTGGCAGCGCTCCTTAGCCAGCCAGGCTGGCTGACGAATTTGTATGCCCTCGTTAATATCCTCCAGCATGCCACGGATATTGAAGCAGTGCGTGCGCAAGCCCAACAGGAGGACTGGCCTATCGCGTGGATTGATTATAGCTACATCACGATTGAAGTGCCCAAGAAGTTAGGCGCAACCATCACGCTGAATGCAGCCCAAGCTGTTGCTTTGCAAGGTTTTCATGAAGCCCTGCATCTTAGTCGAGATATAACCCCAGCCTTGCACGTTATACGGTCAACCTTGCCAGAATTTTACGTACTTTATCAGGCATTAGCGCAGGCGTTTGACTCTATTTATAGCACCCTACCTCTCCAACCAAAACCCCTCGAACTTACAGCCTTCCCACAGCAAGATCGAACTAAGGTTCAAGAAGCAATGGCGGTGCTCACAGCTTTAGAAAGTTGGAAAGACGCAATCACTAGCACAGACGCTCTTGATATTCCATCTTTTCCTGAAAAAATCCGCCACTGGCAGATCATCCAAGAAGCTCAAACTGCTCAGCAACTCTGGCAGGAGCAGCTTTTGCCAGCGCTCCAAGCTATCCGTCATCGCAAATGGGCGAGTTTAGAACTTCCATCCATGAGCCAATTGCCTGAGAAATTTGTGCAAGCTTGCGCTTACCTAAATAAATTCGCTTCGCAATGGCAGCGCATATCCGAGAGCGGCATTTACCCTGAGCTTACGCGGGAATTGATTTTCTTGGCCGACCAAGCGCAGGAGCTCTTCTTCAATTCTTGGCAGCAACTTGAGCAAACCCAAAACGGTGCACTGCGATGGTTAGCCTTAACGCATCAATCGCTCTTCAGTAGCGTCAACCAAGTCCTGCTGCAGATTTCTCGCCACCTGCGAGAATTAGCCAGAGCTTTAGATGTAATCAACCAAGCTGATTTTGCTGGCTCGCGTTTAGCCCGCACCAGCGCAGCGGATACTATGTTTTCCCTCGCCCAGCTCGCGGCACTCATTGAGCCTCGAGACGAACCTTTGGTGCGCTTGAAATTGTGGCAGGAGCAATACAACCAGCTGCTGAAGCAGAATAACTGGCAAGCGTTTAGACAAGCCGTACAAGACTTAGATGCTCTGCATCCTTTATTGCCTTGGGCAAATGAGCTCGTCACTCGGGATATCGACATCTTCACCGCCTTCCCTAACCAAAAATGGTAGAATAGGCAGCGCAAACGGAAAGACGATGAAAGAACAAAAATTAGATGCCCGTAATGGGCTTTACTTAGCTGAACCATTAGACACCTGGCTTAGCGCTGGTCAGCATGACTATGCAATCCCCGAGGCTGCCGGGTCCAGTGCTCGCGTTTTCCTTCTCAAAAGTGCGAATGGTGAGCGCCTTTTCAAGCATGAGCCTGCCTTTAAGGTAATGCGCCATGATAAACTGGCTTACGCTAAACCGCTCTTCTTGGAAGAGTACCATATTCTAGCTGGCTTACGAGGACTAAACAACCTAACGCCGATGTTAGCTGCCGGTTACCTAAAACCCGATTCAGGTACGGCTTGGCCAGCTGAAATTGCCCCACTTTCCAAAGACTTAGTGCGGCAAGCTGAAGCAGCCCACATCACTGGCACACTGATCTTCTTCGAGCCTGATGAGATCGAAAACCTCCTAGCGGAATACGAGCAGCGCTTAGCCAATGGATGGCTGCCTTTCGTCGTGCTCGAGCGGCGCTGGGAGGATAACCTTTACATGCTCTGCGATGCTGGCTACACTCGCGGCAATTTTATCCATAACCTGACGATGAAACAGGTCCTGGATATTGCTTTGCAAGTCACCGAACTGTTGGAGCAGGCTCATCGCCGCGGAGCGACTTATTTGGATCACAAACTGTTGCATTACTATTGGAATGAGCCCCGCCAAAAGGTGATCATGGTGGATTGGAACATTGGGCATTGGCAGCCAGAAAAAATCCAGCCTGAGGTGCAACAATTTGACCTCCTGCAATTTAGTGCCCGTGCACTTCACCACTTATTCACCGGCAGGCAAGCACCTGGTTCCGTCGCTGTAGGCCCTAACCGTCCGGAAGATATCGCTAATTCCCCTCGGCATTTTGAAACCTCCTATTCTTATGAAGTCCAACGGCGCCTGAATGATGAGGAAATGCGCTTTTTGGAGAAAGCATTAGATGGCAGCTTTAAGAGCGCAGCGGAAATGCACGAGCAGCTACAGGTCCTTTATAACAAACGGCTATAATCACCCATACTACGCTAAAAAACTGAAAGGAGCCCTCAATGATTCAAGACCTCATTGACCAGGCAAATAACATCCTTAACCAAGATAATCCTAGCGATGAAGAATTGCTTCAAGCCGAAAATGCGCTTTCGACCTACTTAGAAGCTTTAGCCACGCGCCGCATTGTTGACGAAGTCGACCTCGAAGACGTTGATGAAGCGAACCGCCTGCTGCGTGAGCTGCGGCGCGAGCGCAGCCGGCGGGCTGCAAGCGCCACCGAAGCGCCACAACCTGCCAGCACGGCTAATAGCACACCCACCGAGCCATCAAAGGAGAGCAGCCCCTCCCGCCCGGCTCCTACTCGCAGCCCAAACTTGGATGACGAAGATAGCAGCGATCCTTTACGCAAGTTTTTTCAATCCAGCCACGACCCAGAAGCTGAGCGCCTGATGGACGAAGCCGAGGAGGCTTTTTACAAAGGCAATTATCAAGCTGCGATTCCGCTCTATGAAAAGGTGTTGCAATTGGAACCAGGCTGGACGCGTGCAGAAGAACATCATGCTGAAGCCGAGGAATATCTGCGCTCCGGCAATATTCCATCCGTAGCGCTGCCGCCAGAAGCAGGCAAAGCTTATGGAAAAGCCCAAAGTGCAGCCAGAGTCTTCCGCTACAAAGTAGCCTTGGATTATCTTGATGAGGCGTTCGAACACTTAGAGGAAGCCGGCATCAAGCGTTGGCGTGAAGGCGAAGAGCTGCGCCATGACCTCGAAAATCAGATGCAAGCCTATGACGTCTATAAAGAAGGCTTGAACTTGCTCGCCCAAGGAGAGTTGGTCGCAGCCTTAGGCAAAATCCAAACAGCCGCAAGTGCCGTGGCAATCCCTGAATACATCGATAAAGCTGCCGAGGTCAAGAGCGATATTGCCATGTTAGACGAAGTCAGTGACATCGTCAGTATGAGCGGTAAGATCCCTCCGAATAAGCTTGCTGATGCTAAAAGTAAGTTAGAGCGTTTACGTATGAAGTACGGCAGTCTTGCTCAAATCGGGCGGCTGCAAAACCGTCTGGACTTGCTTATCCCGGCTGCCACACAGAACTTGCTGGATAATACCCAGCGCCTCAAAGAAGAAGCTGCGAATGCGCCTACTTTAGCGATAGCTTTACAGAAAATTGCAGGTGCGCGGGAAAACCTCGATCTTTTACGCCAGTTAGATGCGTATGATGCTCAAAGCTTGGCACTGGAAAACGAAATCAGCACACTGGAAACTGAAATCAATAACGCTCAGGATGAAATCGAGCGCGCAAAAGAGGCACTTGAAACTGGCAACCGCTTTTTTACTTTAGATGCTTATCGCATCAGCAGCAACGTGCGCAAGCGCTTCCCGAATGATCCCCAAGTGCTCGCTCTAAAGCGCGGGTTAACCCCTACTTATTTCGTAGCTGGCGGGGGGTCAATCATCATTATCATTCTCCTGGGGTTTCTAATCAGCTTCGCAGCGCGCAATATTAGCGCTTCGATTTACGCCCGCAATCTAGCCCGCACTCCGACTGTTACCTTTACCCCCACAGTAACCCTCACCCCGACGGTTACACCGACCCCAACTCAAACCCTGACACCCACCCCGGATTACTCACCAACGCCTACGCGCACTGCCACGCCTACACCTATCGTTACCGTAGTCACCGTTCGCGATGTCTATGCCCGCAGCGACTGTTACGCCGGCTATAAGTCCACCGGATTTATCCCCCAAGGTACGACGCTTACACTCCTGCCGATGGCAGAACGTCGTTTTGATGAGTTCAACCGCGAATGCGTGCTGGTAGAGTTCCGCGGGAGTGATTTTTCCATTATCGGCTATGTGTTAATGGCAGATGTAACTGTTCAGTAATAACCAAAAAGTTGTTGCACCCGGATTTTTGTTGGTAGTGTACAGGAATCCGGGTTTTCTCTTCCACAGCGATATAATCAGTCATTATTAGGTTCAAATGAACGCTCTGGAACAGTCCTACCAAGAGTCCTTAGACTTTATTTACAGTTTTGTTGACTTCAGCATGAAGCGGCACGTCGATGATGCGCATCATTTCTTCAAGCTCGACCGCATGCATAAGTTTGCTGAGCTGTTGGGTAACCCGCAGGACAATTACCCCAGTATTCACATCACCGGGACTAAAGGGAAGGGTTCGGTAGCCTCACTATGCGCCAGCGCCTTACAAGCCGCTGGTTACAAGGTGGGTTTATATACGTCACCTCACCTGCAGGAGTTTACTGAACGCATCCAAATCAATGGTATGGAAATCGATAAAGCTGAGCTTGTCGCTTTGGTGGACCGTTTGCGCCCGCTCACCCAACAGGTGCCAGAAATCACCACTTTTGAACTCACCACAGCTTTAGGCTTTCTTTACTTTGCAGAACAGCAAGTGGATATCGCCGTCATCGAAGTGGGGCTCGGTGGGAGGTTGGATGCTACCAATATCATCACCCCCATGGTTTCGGTGATCACGCCTGTTTCCTATGACCATCGTGCTGTCTTGGGCAATACGCTCACGGAAATCGCTTATGAAAAAGGCGGCATCATCAAGCCTGGTAAGCCAGTCGTGCTCTCCCCTCAGCAACCAGAAGCAGAAAAAGAATTACTGCGCATTGCTGCTGAGCGCGAGGCGCCCATTACCCAAGTTGAGCAAGCCTATACATACACCGAAGTCGCGCACGACCTCGATGGACAAGAGATGATTATTGCCCGCCAGCTTACGAATAACGCCAACCCTACGCTCTCATTAGCAGCGGAACCCCTACATCTCCATTTACCCCTCTTAGGCAAGCACCAAGTACAGAACGCTGCAACTGCTTTTGCTGCTTTGGACATTATTGCCCAAAATGGCGTGTCACTCTCCCCTCTGGCAGTAGCCCAAGGGTTTGCCCAAGTTACTTGGCTAGCTCGGTTCGAAATCTTACGCAAGGAGCCACCGCTGGTCATTGATTCTGCCCATAATGGCGATTCTATGCTCAGGCTGCGCCAGACATTGGATGAGTACTTCCCAGACAGGGCTTTTATCCTCATTTTCGGCGCTTCAGCGGATAAAGAGCTCGACGATATGTTCCGGGAAATCTTACCGCGGGTTGAAAGTGTGATTACCACGCAGTCCTTGCACCCCCGTGCTGCTGATCCACAAGAACTCGCAAGGCGTGTTGCACCGTATGGCATTCCAGTACAAGCAATCAACCCCGCCGAAGCTGCCTTATCCAAAGCCTTGGAACTTGCTGGGAGTGATAAGGGGATCATCGTAGCCGGCAGCATTTTTATTGCCGCTGCCATACGTTCTATTTGGAAAGCCATTCCAGAAAAACAAATTTATTAAAGGTTATAATTTCTTCATAACCCGCAAGGTTAAGGAGTTTTATTAAAGCGTGAATCAAGATCAGTTTTTTAACCCGTTTAAAGGCAATGCACCTTTCAATTTAACGAAATTTGCCAGCGTTGGCAGCCTTAAAAATGTCCACCCACGAAAACCGAATAAAGAAGGTTACCTCATAGGTCCAGCTATCGATCTCGAAGATATTGTCTTGCTGCCCCAATCGTTAGCTCCCTTAGTGTTAAACAACCTGGAACTACTTCATTTCCTTCAAGAAACTTATGAGCAAAATCAAACCATTTTTGGTCTTTTTACCGACCCAGCCAGCCCCACAGAGGACCCTCTATTTCTCGATATTGCCGTAGAGATGGCAATTGCAAGCATCATCGAATTAGATTCCGACCGTTATAGTGTGCTCTTTCAGGTTCTGCGCCGGGTTGAGTTTGCAGATATCGCCGTAGATGGTGACCAGGTTTATCTAAAAGCACTTCCCATCAAGCACCGCTACCGCCGGACAGAACACTTGACTGCTCTCAAACGGTTGGTCATCGAGCAGTTTGAACGCTATGTGGACCTTGTCGAATTTATCAGTGAAGATGTCTTTAACTACATCGAAGAAACAGAAGATCCTGGTGATTTAGCAGATTTTATCGTCTCAACCTTAGACCTCCCCTACGCTACTCGGGTTGCTTTTCTAAAAGAAACGAACGGGGTTGAGCGTCTCAACATGCTCTTACGTACCCTGACGAGCGAAATCAACATCCTTAAGTTGGAAGAAGACATCAATAATCAGGTTCAATCTGAACTAGACCGCTCTCAAAGAGAGATCTATATTCGAGAGCAGATTTCTACCCTGCAAAAAGAGCTAAATGATGGCAAACCGGTTGACCCCGCTTGGCAGGAGCTCTCGGAGCGGATTGAAAAGACGCCCCTCTCCCCAGAAGCAAAGGAAGCTGCCACAAAAGAACTGGATCATTTAGCCGGGATTAGCTCCCTCTCCCCGGAGAGCAGCATGATTGAGTCTTACATCGAGTGGCTGTTAGACTTGCCTTGGACGACGGAAACAACCGATAACTTAGATATTAACCACGCCCAGCAGGTTCTTGACCAAAACCATTACGGGCTGAAAAAAGCCAAAGACCGCATCTTGGAATACTTAGCAGTGCGCAGCCTCAAACCTAAGGTCAGCCGGCAGCCAATACTGTGCTTCGTTGGTCCCCCTGGAACCGGTAAAACCTCCTTGGGAAAGTCAATTGCTGAAGCTTTAGAACGCAATTTTGTGCGCGTTTCATTAGGGGGTGTGCACGATGAAGCTGAGATCCGTGGGCATCGGCGCACCTATCTGGGCGCCCTGCCTGGCCGCATCTTGCAAACAATGCGTAAAGCGAAAACCATCAATCCCGTCTTTATGCTCGATGAAATCGACAAACTCAATGCGGATTTTCAAGGCGACCCTTCAGCAGCGCTGCTCGAAGTGCTGGACCCGGAACAAAACCATGCCTTCTCGGATCACTACCTCGAGGTGCCTTACGATCTTTCGAAAGTGCTTTTTATTACCACAGCCAATACGGTTGCATCGATTCCGCCGGCTCTCTTAGACCGCATGGAAGTGATCGAATTCCCGGGGTACATCGAAGAGGAAAAAATTGCCATTGCAAATCAATTCCTCATTCCAAAGCAACTGCTCGAAAACGGGCTGGATGAAGAAGCGATTCACTTTACGCCTGAGGCGCTGCACCTTATCATCGAAGGGTACACATACGAAGCAGGGGTGCGCAATTTGGAACGTGAAATTGGGACAGTGCTTCGCAAGATTGCCCGGCTTAAATCTGAGGGGAAACCCCTGCCCAAAGAGATCCTGCCTGAGCAAATTTCAGATTTCCTCGGTCCGCAAGAGTTTTACCCCACCGTTGCAGAGCAGGTGGATGAAATTGGGATGGCTACTGCGATAGCTTGGACAGAAAATGGCGGCGAGATTATGCCTATCGAGGTGCTGGTAATCGACGGCAAGGGCAATTTACAGATTACCGGTCAGATTGGCGATATTATGCAAGAATCCGCCCAGGCAGCCCTCTCTTATCTCAAATCCAAAGCCAAAATCTTCCAGATACCAGAAGGATTTTTTGAGGATGTGGACCTCCACATTCACGTACCCGAAGGTGCCATTGCCAAAGACGGACCGAGCGCCGGCATTACCATCGCTACAGCGCTCACTTCCGCAGTGCTGGGCGTCCCTGTAAAGCATGACGTTGCGATGACCGGTGAAATCACCTTGCGGGGGCGTGTGCTGCCGGTAGGCGGTATTCGCGAGAAAGTCTTAGCCGCGCACCGCGCCGGCATCAAGACGGTTTTACTGCCGCGTAAGAATGAAAAAGATCTCGCTGAAATTCCGCCAGCTGTCCTCAAAGAATTAAACCTTGTGCCGGTTGATCATATGGATCAAGTTTTAGCACAAGCCTTGGCGGATCAACCCATCAATAAGCAGACAAAACCACCTAGCGGCAAAGCTAAAAGAAAAAGCGCCCCTTTAGTAGAAGAAGCGCCTGAATAAGCCTTGGGTTTGCGCTTTATTTCTCGTCTTCAACAGGTGGGGTGAGTTCCTGGCTTGCCTGCAAGGTTTTTATACCGTTGCGCACTTGCGTTAGAATGCGGTTCAATTCACCCTCCAAGTTGGTGAGCGTTTCGATTACGTAACGGTCAGCATCTAACTGCGTCTGGGCAGCCTCCTTGCGCGCCTGGTCTAAAATTTGTTCCGCCTTCGCTTGCGCAGCGGCGTAAATATCGCTCTTCTCAATCATTTTCTCACTGCGTTCACGTGCCAAGGCTAATGTGCGGTTAGCTTCTTCCTGAGCCTGAGCTAAGATGCGGTCTTTTTGGGCAATAATTTGCTGCGCTTTTTTTATATCATCGGGAATGGAGATGCGCATCTGATCAATGATATCCATAAAAGAATCCTCATCCACAACTACGCTGCGGCTCAGTGGGATGGGTTTGCTATTATTGAATAGCTCTTCTAAACGGTCAACCAAATGGAGGATATCCATGATGATCTCCTTTTATCGTAAATAACGCCTAAATAAAGTTTATCATTATTTTTTATTATCCGTGCAGTTTTTATGCCTGAATTTAAAAACTCAAAGTTAATGAAAGGGGTTTTCAATCCTTGAGAGAAGAGGTGGGCACAACGGTCTGGTTATCACCCAAAGCTCTGAATTTTGCTTTTAGCGCTCTCTGCACAAAATCAGGCACCATGCTGGAGACGTCACCATCCAAAGCTGCAATCTCCCGAACTGTTGAGGAGGATAAAAAAGTATGCTGTTCATCGGTAATCAAAGCAATGACGTCAATTTCCGGCTCTAAACGTTTATTGGCTAATGCCATCCTGAATTCGTATTCAAAGTCAGAAAAGACGCGCAGACCGCGCACGATCGCCTGCGCTCCAACCTTACGGGCAAACGAAACGGTTAATTCACGATAACCCAGAACGCTGACGTTGGGCAAGCCCTCCATAGCCTCTTTCACCAAAGCGATACGTTCTTCTGGTGAAAAAAGCAGCGTTTTAATCGGTTTATCATAAACCGCTACCACCACTTCTGAAAATAACAGCGACGCTCTTCGCACAATATCGATATGCCCAAAATGAATAGGGTCGAACGAACCGGGGAAAATTACTTTAGTCATCTAACTCACCTCTCCACGGCCAGGCAGCTCTGGCCAAAATTGAATGATTGCTGCTTTTAACGGCTGAAATTCGATTGATTCAAGTTCGGGATCAGCCGCATAAACTTGCTCAGCCAAGCTGCGGGCTTTCTGCATCAGATGAATATCGGCTAAGTTCGCCATGCGCAAATCAGGTAAACCTGCTTGCCGCGTTCCAAGGAAATCTCCAGGTCCGCGCTGACGTAGGTCTTCCTCAGCCAATTCAAAACCATCATTAATTCGTGTCATCGCTGCTAAGCGTTCATTTTCAGCCGAATCTTCCCGCTCCGGAATGAGAATACAATAGGATTGTGCCTCGCCGCGCCCAACCCTACCGCGGAATTGGTGCAGCTGCGCTAAGCCAAAGCGGTCTGCCCCTTCAATGACCATCACAGTGGCGTTGGGCACATCCACTCCCACCTCTACCACCGAAGTAGAAACTAAGATGTCATACGCGCCATTCCGAAAAGGGAGCATCACCGCATCTTTCTCTGCTGGCTTCATGCGTCCATGCACCAAACCTACTTTTAAGTGCGGGAAAACCTCTTCTTGTAAAGTTTGTTGTTCCTCCACAGCCGCTTTTGTCTCTTCATTTTCCCCTTGCTCGACCAACGGATAAATAATGAAGGCTTGATGTCCCTGCCTAACTTGTTCTTCAATTAGTTCATATACATTGTGGCGTTCAAACGGATAGGCGATGCGCGTCTCAACGGGGAGCCTGCCGGCGGGCATCTCATCCATCACGCTCACGTCCAGGTCTCCAAAGATGGTCAGTTGTAATGAGCGCGGGATCGGGGTGGCAGTCATCACCAATAAATGGGGATTATTCCCTTTACTGCGAAGAGCAGCGCGTTGCTCCACGCCAAAGCGGTGCTGCTCGTCCACCACGACCATTTGCAAGTTTTGGAAGGTAACCGGCTCTTCGATTAATGCATGCGTTCCAACGAGTAGTTTAACACTGCCGTCCTGCAACCCTTCCAAGATCTCACGCCGCTCCGCTAAGCTGGTATCCCCAGTGAGCAAGCGTACCTGATTTGGTTTGAGAAAAGCTGTCCCTTTTTTGCCTGGCTGCGTAGTGAGCTTGAGAATAGTCTGATAATGTTGTTCGGCCAAAATGCTCGTTGGCGCCATCAAGGCAGCTTGGCCACCTCCTTCAATCACAATCGACATGCCTAAAACCGCCACGATGGTTTTACCAGAGCCAACATCGCCCTGCAAAAGGCGGTTCATCGGATGTCGGCTACCAAGGTCTGCGCGAATCTCAGCGATTGCCCTTTGTTGTGCGTTGGTAAGAGCATACGGCAGGTTTTCAATTCGCTCCGTTAACCAGCTATCTTCCACATGATAAGGTGTTCCTTCTAAACCTTGCCATTGACGCTTCTGCTGGATCACACCTAACTGGAGCAAGAAAAGCTCGTCAAAAGCCAATCGATATTGCGCTTGCTTAATCTTTTCCTGAGAGTCAGGAAAGTGAATTTGCATGAGAGCTTCTTGCAGGGGAATCACCTCTGCTTGCTCCTGAAGGGATTCCGGCAGATAATCGGGTACGCGTTCCGCCCAATAGTGCACAACGTTAAATTGCGTCTTGCGCAGCCAACGCTGTGTGATTTGCGCTGTGAGTGGGTAAATCGGCACAATACGGTTGGTATTAAGTTGTTGCTGATCGATTGGTTCATAATCCGGGTGATAGAGCACCGGTCTTCCACGGTAGTTATCCACTTTCCCGGAAATAGAAATGAAAATCCCAGGTTTTAAATAGCGTGTAACGTAGGTCTGATTGAACCACAACAAACGCAGCATGCCAGTCGTATCCGAAACAATCACCTCGGTCATCAAACGACCCCGGTTTGGTCGCAACACTTGGACATCGATAACCTTGGCAATAATGGTAACTTCTTCTCCATAATGCAGCTGATTGATAGGCTTGAGCTGGGAATAATCTTCGTACCTTCGGGGGAAAAGATATAGAAGATCCCGAATGGTATGCACGCCTAACTTTTCCAGATTAGCAGCTTGCTTTTC
>Ga0255342_1003710_pt1 | contig 16586 bp, 13 predicted proteins | sample wastewater_treat_3_FD_192416 | JGI IMG/M metagenome (GOLD analysis project Ga0255342, IMG submission 192416) | Wastewater microbial communities from Lulu Island WWTP, Vancouver, Canada - plant14 | ecosystem: Engineered > WWTP > Wastewater > Unclassified | place: Canada: Vancouver, British...
AGTGACATTCTGAGAGCTTTAGCTAGAAGAATCTCAAGAAGAATCAAATATAATAATCCAACAGGAGTAATAAAGTGAAGGCAAAAACACAAAAGAAGAAAAACGAACCTATAACGATTGATTATGAAAATAAAAAGCTATCCATCGTATACTTCTTGCCGCTATTATTAATAGCAGGATTTGTACCATTAATAGTATATGCAAAATATGTTAACTTAGAAGGTACAAAGCAAGCTTTATATTGGACAGGCCAAAGACAATACCTCGATTTTTTCAGTTACTGGAAATCGATGTGGGTAGTAATTCTTACAGCAATAGCACTTATTTTTTATATAATATTATATAAACAAAAGAAATTACCATTTAAAAATTTAAAGCAATATTATATACCGTTAGGAATCTATGCAATTTTTGTAATAATATCAACTGTATTTGCTATAGACACACAGACAGCCCTATGGGGATTCGTTGATATGTACCAAGGTATGTTTGTTTTGTTAAGCTATGTATTAATAACATTCCTTACTATAAACTTTGTAAACAGTGAAAGGGATCTGACTTTATTTGTTAAAGCATTCTTGTTTCTTATGATTGCTGAGGGATTGTTGGGCATAACACAATACTTCGGGTTTGATTTTTTCCAGACTAAAATAGGAAACAGTCTTATAATTCCAGGAAACTTACAGGTTGACAAACTGTCATTTTCATTCGGACCCAAAACAATATACGGTACATTGTTTAATACAAACTTTGTAGGAAGCTTTGCAACACTAATGTTGCCTTTATCCATTGCATTTCTTTTGGGAGCAAAAGAAAAGAAGCAGAGAATTATATCAGCTATAGCAGTTGTGCTGATGATATTTGTTTGGATCGGATGCAATTCAAGGGCAGGGTATTTAGGTGTTGCTGTAGCTTCAATTTTTGCTTTGTGGTTGTTTAGGAAGGTTGTTGTTAAGCATTGGAAAACATCTGTTAGTTTGTTAGCTGTATTTGTTGTGTTGTTAGTTGGATTAAATGTAGTTTCGGAAGGAGCATTATTAAAAAGGTTAAAAACTTTTAATGTGGTTGAACAGATTAATATTATTAAAGAAAAAGAAGAAAAAAATTTTAGATTTGAAGATATTGAATTAGGAAAAGATACAATTTCCATAAAAACTAACAGGCAAGTTCTAAATATGAAGATAGATGGTAATAAATTGTATTTTTTTGATGAAGATATGAATGAGTTAGAAATAACTCAAAAAAAGGAACAGATAACTATCAATAATAATCTTTATAAAAGATTTAAAATCACAATACCTAAGAATTATCCGGGTGTAACTGTAATAAGAGAAGATTATAATATTAGAATTAATTTCTATATTGCCGATAACGGTATAAAAATATTAGGTTCCGGAGGAAGAATAGCAGACCCAATAGTAGCTGATAGATTTAAACCTTTGGATGGGTTAGAGAGATTTATGTCCGGCAGAGGATATATATGGGGTCGTACCATACCCATGCTTAAAACATATTTAATAAAAGGATCAGGTGCTGATAATTATCCTTTAGCATTCCCGCAAGATGACTTTGTAGCAAAACTAAGAAATGGTTCAGATGCTAGCTTAGTAATTGATAAACCCCATAATATGTATATGCAAATAGGTATAAATACAGGTGTAATTTCACTGATAGCATTAGTATCTGTATGGGTTTTATACATTATCAGCAGTTTAATACTATATACTAAAACAACACTTGATACTTTTGAAAAAATCTTTGGGGCATCCTGTTTAGTAAGTATAATAGGTTACTTAGCAGCTGCAATGTTTAATGACCATATTGTGTCAGTATCTCCGTTGTTTTGGACAATACTTGGTATAGGCATAAGTATCAATATAAGGCTGCAGAAAAATACAGAAGAATAGATAATGAGGCTAAAATGACGAGATTATATAAAGATTTATATAATATATTAAATAAATATCGAAGATTAATTCTTGTGATTATAGATACGTCTATAGCAATATTGTCGTATTTGATGCCATTTGTTGTAAGCGGTATACATCCGGTAAAATTAGGATTCTTTAGAGATCAATTTTTGGTTTTTACAGTAATATATATTGGGACATTCATGTCCATGGGTGTATATAAAAACATTTGGCGATATGCAGGCGTAGAGGATATATTTCAGTGTCTTAAAGCATCAGTAATTGGGAATTTATTATTTATAATAATTACATTATTATTTAAAATACCTGTAAGATGGTATGTATATCCTGTAATTTTACCTGTATCAAGTTTCAGTACTATGGCAATCAGGGTTGTTTACAGAGCAATTTTGATAATCGGAGAGAAAAACACTAAAAAACTAAGCCATTATACAAATATTATGATAATTGGTGCAGGAGAGGCTACAGTAGCTATATTAAAAGAAATAGGCAGAAATAATCCAAATAATTATTTAGTTAAATGTATTGTTGATGATGATAAAACCAAAATCGGCAGGAGGATTAACTCAGTTCCTATTGTATCTTCAACAGTAGACATACCTTCGATGGTTAAAAAATACAGGATAGAAGAAATAATATTGTCAATTCCGTCTATAGATAAAGAAAATAAAAAGCGTATTTTAGATATTTGCTCAACAACTAAATGCAAATTAAAAATATTGCCTGAAGTATACAGCCTTCTCACAAATGACAATAATGTAATAGATAAAATAAGAGACGTGCAGGTAGATGATTTATTAGGCAGAGAACAAATAAGTTTAGATTGTGAACTAACCAAAAAATATATATACAACAAAACAATCCTTGTAACAGGTGGAGGAGGCTCTATAGGTTCAGAATTATGTAGGCAGATTTCGTTATATTCTCCTAAGAAATTAATTATATTAGATATATACGAAAACAATGCATATGAAATCCAACAAGAATTGATAAGAAAACATGGACATGCATTGGATGTAGAAATTGAAATTGCTTCTGTAAGGGATAAAAATAAAATAGATAAAATATTTGAATCAAAAAATATTGATATAGTATTTCACGCAGCTGCACATAAACATGTACCCCTTATGGAAAAAAATCCCGAAGAAGCAATAAAAAACAATGTTATCGGGACTTACAATGTAGTCCAAGCGGCACATAAAAATAATGTTGATAAGTTTGTGCTGATTTCAACAGACAAGGCGGTTAATCCAACAAGTATAATGGGAGCAACAAAGCGAATAGCTGAAATGATAATCCAATCATTTAATAAACAAAGCAATACCGATTATGTAGCTGTTCGATTCGGCAATGTATTAGGAAGCAACGGCTCAGTAATACCATTATTTAAAGAACAAATCAAGGCTGGTGGACCTGTTACAGTCACTCATGAAGAAATAACAAGATATTTTATGACCATACCTGAAGCAGTTCAATTAGTTCTTAGAGCATCATCCATGGCTAAAGGAGGAGAAATATTTGTTCTTGATATGGGAGAACCTGTCAAGATAAAAGATTTAGCATACAATTTAATTAAACTTTCAGGACTTGAGCCTGAAGTAGATATAAAAATCGAATACACCGGACTCAGACCCGGAGAAAAACTATATGAAGAATTATTGATAACGAATAGTGAAAATCAAATTAAAACTGATATAGACAAAGTATTTATTGAAAGACCAACTGAATTTTATGAAAATGAGTTGTTTGAATTAATAAACGAATTAGAAAGTGCAGCTAATAATATAGATATTGAAAAAATAATACTTTTATTAGAAAAATTGGTACCAACATACAAGCGAACAATAAACGGAAAAGCTGAATCAACAAATTGTGCCTAACTTGCTATTCTGAGGGCGTAACCCAAAGAATCTAAATCTGCCATACTGAGCGAAGCGAAGGATCCCAAACCTGTCATCCTGAGCGAAGCGAAGGATCTCATAGAAAGGAAAAAACCATGAATAAAAAAATATATTTATCATCACCACATATGAGCGATGAAGGATACGAAATGGAATATATAAAAGGAGCTTTCAATACAAACTGGATTGCACCATTAGGAGCAAATGTGGATGGATTTGAAAAAGAATTAGCCGCTAAAGTAGGCTCAAAATATGCGGTAGCTCTATCATCCGGTACTGCTGCAATCCACATGGCTCTAAAAGCTGCAGGAGTAGGCAAAGGAGATATTGTATTTTGCCAAGACTTAACATTTTCAGCAACAGCCAATCCTATCATTTATCAAAATGCAACCCCTGTTTTTATAGATAGTGATTATAAAACTTGGAATATGGACCCTAATGCATTAGAAACAGCATTTAAAAAGCATCCTAAGGTAAAAGCAGTTATAGTAGTCCACCTCTATGGATTATCAGCTGATTTAGACCCAATTATAGATTTATGCAAAAAATACAATGTTCCTTTGATAGAAGATGCTGCAGAAAGTCTAGGCACAAAATATAAAGGTAAAGATACAGGAACCTTTGGAGATTATGGGATATATTCATTTAACGGTAACAAGATTATTACTACATCCGGCGGAGGAATGCTTGTTTCTGATAATGAAGAAAAAATAGCAAAAGTTAGATTTTGGGCAACACAATCAAGGGATAAAGCAAGACATTATCAGCATAGTGAATTAGGATACAACTACAGAATGAGCAATATTGTAGCTGGAATTGGCAGAGGACAGCTTAAAGTTTTAGAAAACAGAATTAACAAGAAAAAGTACATCTTTGAATATTACAAAAGAGAACTATTAAATCTTGAAGGCATAGAATTTATGCCAATAAATGATTGGAATAAACCAAATTATTGGTTGTCTTGTATCACAGTACGAGGCAAGGTTAAACCAATCGAAATAATGGAATCATTAGAAAAGGATAATATAGAAACAAGACCAATTTGGAAACCAATGCATATGCAGCCTTATTTTGAAGGGTATGATTTCATTGGCGAAGGAGTATCTGAAAAAATATTTGAAAGCGGAGTATGTTTACCAAGTGATACAAAAATGACAGATGAGGATTTAAATAGAATATGTGAAATAATTAAAGGGTTGTGGAAATAGAGATGCAAGATGAGATTAAAACAGAAATAAAATTCAAGAACGGAATATATAAAAAGTTTATAAAAAGACCTATGGATATTGCATTATCTTTACTTGCAATAATAATACTAAGTCCGGTTTTATTAATAGTCGCATTATTAGTAAGAGTGAAGCTTGGCAGTCCTGTAATTTTTAAACAAAGGAGGCCGGGGCTTAATGAAAATATATTTACATTGTATAAGTTTAGAACTATGACAGATGAGAAGGATGAAAATGGAGAGTTGCTGCCAAACGACATACGATTGACAAAATTAGGCAGAATGCTACGCGCAACATCCCTTGATGAGTTACCGGAGCTTTTTAATATTCTCAAAGGTGATATGTCTTTAATTGGTCCTAGGCCATTGTTAGCAGAGTATTTACCACTTTACAACGAAATACAAAAGCATCGTCATGATGTAAGACCGGGTTTGTCTGGTCTGGCACAGGTAAATGGCCGGAACGCAATAAGTTGGGAAGAAAAATTTGACTTTGATATTGAATATGTTGAAAATCTTACCTTTTTATTAGACTTGAAAATTATTTTAAAAACTTTATTAAAGGTGTTAAAAAGGGAAGGTATTAATAGAACTGAAAATATAACAATGGATAAATTTAAGGGAAATACTAATTAATTTGTGAGGATTTGATATTAATGAAAACATTTTGTATATATGGTTGTGGTGGAATGGGAAGAGAAATTGCTGATTTAGCATTTAGAATGAATCGCTGGGAGGAGATTATTTTTGTTGATGATAATATCAAAAGCCGCATAATTGATGAAATCTCTGTATTTACATTTGATGAAACGTTGAATCAATTTAAAAAATCAAATCTTGAATTTATTGTTTCTGCAGGAGAACCTTCTTCAAGAAAATTCTTATATGAAAAACTTGAACAACATGCACTAACGTATATAAGTATTATTGATCCAGAGTTTACTTTATCTAGATTTTCTTCCGTAAAGGATGGTACTATAATTCATACTGGTGCGGTTTTTACTGTTAATGTTCATATTGGAAAAGGGTGTCTTATAAATAAACATGCTATAATAGGACATGATGTTAATATTGGTGAGTATACAGTGATTTCTCCTAATGTATCAGTGGGCGGAGATGTGGATATAGGTCCAAATTGCTACTTAGGTAGCGGTGCAATAATTCGAAATGGTATTAAAATTGGAGAAAATTCTATTGTTGGAATGGGTTCTGTAGTTCTTAAGGATGTTGAACCCAATTCAGTTATAGCAGGTAATCCTGCTAAGTTATTAAGAAAGAATAAGGACAAAAGAGTATTTTGATAATATATAATTTCTACATGTATAAATACTGTTTATAAAAAGAGAACCGGAGAAAAATTATAATCTAGAATAGACATGAAGCTGTGTAACTATATAGCTTTAATTTATTCTAGAGGAGGGAACTTAATGAAGAATATTTTCTATTTTTTTTATTTTATAAAAACATCAGATTATAAATTGTTAAGAATTAAATTGAAGGAAATTCGTCAAGACATAAAAAAACCACTATTAATTGTTATCTGGAAAATGATTATAATTTCTATTAAATATGGGGCAAGTTTTAAGGATTTTTGGATGTTTAAATTTTATAAAATGAAAGATAATGAAATCAATAAATATGTAACAACAGGTAGATTATATGACTTTTATAGCTCGATGAATGATAAAAAATATATAGAAATATTTAGGAATAAGAGGAAGTTTAATGAAGTTTTTAAAAAATTTATTGGCAGAGAATACAAGTTTATAGATGAAACTGATGAGCAAGAACTTATATGTTGGCTGGCAGAAAAAAGATACTTAATAGCTAAACCAAATTTCGGTGTATCAGGTGTTGGAATTGAGAAAATAGACATATCTAAATGGAGTAATAAAGCTGATATAGTTAAGTATTTAAGGAGTAAAAAATTAGATCTAATTGAAGAATGTGTTCAACAACATGAAAGTATCAATCAAATAAATCCAAGCTCAGTTAATACAATAAGAATTGTAACTGTTCAAAATTATAAGAAAATAGATATTATTACAGCTGTAATAAGGATAGGTGTAAACAATTATGTTGATAATTTTTCGGCAGGCGGTATAGCAGCTCCCGTTGATATTAAAACAGGAATAGTATTTAAGCCAGCTGTTTTCAATATGGGTTTAACTAAATATGAAAGTCATCCTGTAACTAAAACACAAATAGTTGGTTTTAAAATTCCATATTGGGAAGAAATTATAAAAATGGTTACTGAGGCAGCTTGGATAGTACCACAAGTTAGAACAGTTGGATGGGATATAGCAGTAACAAAATCAGGACCTTTAATAATTGAAGGTAATGATAATTGGAATAAAAATGTTTTTCAGATACCTTATGATGAAGGAAGACAATATGTATTAGATAGATATTTGAAATAGTTAGTTTATTATTAATTGGAGAAAAATATGATTTCTATAATAGTATTATACTGGATAGGTGTAGCGTTTATATTTCATGCGATGATAGGATATCCAATATCGCTTAAGATAATTAATAAATATGTAAAGAAAAAGAATGATTATAGAGATTTTGGATATAGACCAGGTGTATCTGTTATAATACCTGCACACAACGAAGAAGAGGTAATAGAAAAAAAACTTCAGAATTTAATTGGTCTAAATTATCCTAAGAACTTACTGGAAATTATCATTGCATCTGATAATAGCACTGATAGAACTAATCAAATAGTGCAAGAATTTATTGATGAACATTCAGATTTTAACATTAAACTATATGTTGTGAAGGAACGAAAAGGAAAAACAAATGCACAAAATGAAGCTGTTAAGACTGCTAATGGTGAAGTGCTGGTTTTTAGCGATGCTAATGCAATATTACATGAGGATGCAATTATACATTTGGTTTCATCATTTACTCAGGATGATATAATTTATGTTACTGGAAAGCTTATATATGTTAATAACTTAGATTCTATAACAAGTGAAGCAGAAGTCAATTATTGGAATTATGATTTGTTTATGCGAAAGGTAGAATCAGATGTTAAGACAATAACTGCAGGGAATGGAGCAATATACGCTATCAGGAAATCTGAATATGTTAACTTTGCTCCAATAAGGTGTCATGACGGAGCAATGCCATCATATGCTGCTTTGAATCACAAAAGAGCGATATTCAATGATAAGGCTATTGCTTATGAAAAAGCAGGAACTACATCTGAGGACGAGTTTAAAAGAAAGGTTAGAATGTTTCGCGGAGGTCTTAAATCGTTATTTACTGATATTCGAAAATATAATCCTTTTGAATATGGTTGGTATAGTTACTTCTATTTTGGACACAGGGCATGTAGGAGAGCTTTATTCATTTTTCATATTATTGCACTTATTAGCAATTTTATTATCTTGCAGGTGAGTCCGATCTATGTATTAACTTTTATAGGGCAGATAGCTTTTTACATGTTAGCAATAATAAAACTATTATTTGGATTTACTAATAAGATATTTTACTATCCCTACTATTACTGTATGACGCTAGTTGCACAAATAGTAGGTACCTTTAATCATTTAACCGGTAAATCAAAGCCATTTTGGGAAAAAGCAGAGAGTACTAGATAGGGGGAACACCAAACTTATGTATAAAATTGGAATATGTGGTCATTTTGGCAATAATCAGAATTTACTAAATGGACAAACTATCAAAACAAAAATTCTTACTGAAGAATTAGAAAAACATTTTGGAAAGGATGCAATCAAGACTATAGATACATATGACTGGAAAAGGAACCCATTACTTCTTTTGTATAAATGCTATTTATTAATGAAAAGATGCGAGAATATAATAATTATGCCAGCATCCAAAGGAATAAAGGTGTTTATTCCTCTATTTTCTAAAATGAATAGAATTTTTCATAGAAAATTACACTATGTCGTAATTGGAGGTTGGTTGCCAAAATTATTGAGAAATAATCCCAAATTAGTAACTGGATTAAAAGATTTTACAGGAATATATGTTGAAACACATAGCATGATAGATGTATTAAATAAATCAGGACTTAATAATGTACATTATCTTCCAAACTTTAAACGATTGAATAATTTAGATGAAAGAGAATTAGTGTATTCATACAAGGAACCATATAAGCTCTGCACTTTTTCAAGAGTAATGAAGGAAAAAGGAATTGAAGATGCTATAAATGTCGTAAAAACTATAAATAATTCATTAAAAAAAATAGTGTTCACATTAGATATTTATGGACAAATAGATAAAAATTACAAAGAACAATTTGAAAAAATAATAGAAGTGTCTCCAAGTTATATATCATATAAAGGAATAGTGAACTATAGCAAAAGTGTTGAAGTGATAAAGAATTATTTTGCATTGGTATTTCCAACGTATTATGTGGGAGAGGGGTTTGCCGGTACAATTTTGGATGCCTTTGCTGCCGGAGTACCTGTTATAGCTTCTGATTGGAAATATAATAAAGAAATTATACATGATAAATTAGATGGGTTAATTTTTGATATCAATAATATTGAGATGTTAAAAATGATATTATTAGAAGTTTATAAGAAACCAAATGTTATTTTAGAAATGAAAATGAATTGTTTAAAAAGAGCAAAAGAATATAAGCCTGAGAATGCAATTAAAAATCTGATTGAGTATTTATAATGATTATTAACACTATATCTAATTGCATAAAGGGGCATATTATCAAAATTAGAATTAAAATTATCAAAGAATCAGAACAATAGCTATATTATTGGAGAGGTATTCTATAGTGAAAAAGAAAGTAGGATTATTAATATCATCTTTAAATGGTGGTGGTGCTGAAAGAGTAGTATCAAGGCTTTCTACAATATTGAATTCTGAATATGATATATATTTATTATTGTTTGATACTAAAAATATAAAGTATGATTATAAAGGTAAAATTATAGATATTAAAGCACCTGCAAATAGTAAAGGGTTATTATCAAAAATAAAACTCCTTATGCAGAGAACATATAGAACAAAGGCTATTAAAAAAACTGAAAACCTAGATATAGTCATTAGTTTTTTAGATAGTCCTAATATTGTCAATATTCTATCTAAAAACAAAGGATGTAAAGTTGCTATATCAATTAGAAATTATACAGATATTGGGAAAAAACCATCAAGAATATTAAAGTTGGCGAATTTTTTCATGAAACGATTATATAAAAAAGCAGATTTAGTTATACCTGTTTCTAAAGAAATTAGTAAAATGCTATTTGAAAAATATTTTATAAGCAAGTCTAAATTAAAAGTAATATATAACCCATACGATATTATTGATATAGAAAGGTTGGCGAATGAAGATATTGAAGACAAATATGAAAATTTCATGCGTTCTGAGAAGATATTTATAAGCGTTGGTAGACAAGTATACCAAAAAGGATACTTGCATTTAGTAAAAGCATTCAAATTAGTGCTTGAGAAAGAACCTGATGCAAAGCTAATAATTATTGGTAGTGGCAATAATGATGTTAAGCTTATGAAATTAATAAATGATTTAGGAATTGAGAATAGAGTGTTATTAACTGGATTTCAAAAAAACCCTTTTAAGTTTATTAAAAAAAGTCAAGTATATATTATGACTTCGTTATTTGAAGGATTCCCGAATGCATTAGTTGAAGCTATGGCTTGTGGGTGTCCAGTCATTTCTACTGATTGCAAATCAGGCCCTAAAGAAATTTTACTCGAAAATTTTAATTTCAATAATACTACAGAAGATATTCTTTTTGGAGATTATGGAATTTTAGTACCAGTTTTTAAGGAAGGTGAGAATTGGGATTCGGGTACTTTTGAAACCGAAGAATACTTGCTTTCTGAAGCAATGATAAGTTTACTAAGAGATAAGGAAAAACTTAAATATTACTCCCGAAAATCTATTGAAAGAGCAAAAACTTTTAATTATGAAAGATGTTTTAAAAAGTATAAGTCATTGATTGAGGAAGTCTAAATAATATAAGGCAGAATAATTTACTTGAACATTTTTGTTTATGAGGAGAAATTTATTTTGAAAAAAGTAACACTAAATAAAATGATAAACTTAATGATGTTTTTCTATATTTTAAGTCTTTATATTTTTACATACCAAGAAAGACTATATATTATAAGTAATGCTATAGGATTAATACTAATTGGATTTTTATGGATAAATAGTTTGTATTTGCGTAAAAAAATAGTTTTTAATAGTTTTTTAATTGTTTACTCATTATTTATTATTTTTAGTTTAGTGTCTGTATTTTTTTCGATAAATTCAGGTATAGCTATAAAAAAAATACAAACATTAGTTTCATTGGGTATCTTAATGCTGTCATTTATAAACTATATTGACTCTTTAGATAAATTACACAAATTAATGAAATATTTTGTTTATTCTGGGTTCATTACAAGTATTTATATTATTCTTATTACCGATTTTACAAGCATAACGAGATTTGGCAGTGAATTGGGAAATGTTAATGCAATAGGAATGATACTTGGGATTTCATCAGTTTTCTGCTTTTATTTTATACTTGAAAATAAATATTATAAATTTATACCTGTGCTTTTGATAATCACAATAATAATATTTCTTACTGGGTCAAGAAAGTCATTGTTATTTCTAGTTTTTACACTAATAATATTAATATTTTCTAAAAGAGAAAAAAAGCTTGGGAATAATATAAAAATTTTAATATTGAGTGCTGTTTTTATTTTAATAATATTATATGCCATATATAATGTGCCAATATTTTATCTGATAATTGGCAGGAGAATGGAAAACATGATGGATTTTGTATTTGGAGAAGGTACTATGGAAGGCTCAATTAATACAAGATTTAAGATGATTCAGATGGGGTGGGAATGGTTTAAAGAACGTCCGCTTTTTGGTTACGGAATCAATAATTATAGGCTTTTATTAGGAGAAGAAGTTGGTAGGGTTACTTACTCTCATAATAATATAATTGAATTATTGGTAGGCATAGGGCTGTTTGGAACAATTATATATTACCTTGCACACATTATTGTCATCAAGGATTTGTATAAATGTTCTAAAGCATTACCAAAATCTTTAACTTATTCGTTCATTGCTATAATACTTGGTTATATGTTTATGTCAGTAGGTTTAGTATACTATGATAATAAACATATCAGTATCATATTATCAATTGCAAGTATTGTTCATAGAATAGGAAAAAAGGAAGTTAATACTTTAAATTAGTAATAAGAAATAAAATGAGGCAAGAAGATGCAAAATAAGCTAATAAAGGGAATTAAAAACCCAAGATTGATATTTATGTATTTTTTGGGATTTAAAATTTGTAGAATTATTCCGGACTCTATTTATTTAAAAATAAAATTCAGACTAAAGATGATGGAAAAATTAAATCTGAATAACCCTAAAACATTTAACGAAAAACTTCAGTGGCTTAAATTAAATGATAGAAAACCTGAATATAAAAATATGGTAGATAAATATGAAGTAAGAAAATATATAGCTGATAAAATCGGCGAAGAATATCTTATTCCTTTGTTAGGAGTATGGGATAAATTTGAAGACATAGATTTTGAGCAATTACCAAACCAATTTGTATTAAAACCAAATCATACATCAGGAAATGTATTTATATGTAAGGATAAATCTAAAATTAATTATGAAAAATTAAAAAAAGAAATTAATTCATGGTTGAATAGAAAGTATTACTGGGTTCATCGAGAATGGCCTTATAAAAATATCAAGCCGAGAATCATTTGTGAAAAGTATATGGTCGATGAATCAGGTGTAGAACTTAAGGATTATAAGTTATTTTGTTTTAATGGTAGTGTAAAATGTAGTTTTGTAGGTCTAAATAGAAATTCATCGTATGGATTAAATGTAGATTTTTATGATTTGGATTGGAAACTAATGCCTTTTGAAAGGCATTACCCAAATAGTGGATTAATTATACCTAAGCCACAGAATTATGATAAGATGATTAAGATTTCGGAACTACTTTCCAAAGATATTATTTTTGTAAGAGTAGATTTTTATGAGACAAATGGAAGATTATATTTTGGAGAGTTAACTTTTTTCCCAGGTTCTGGTTTTGAAGAGTTCACACCTAAACATTATGATTACTTATTAGGTAGTTGGATAAGGTTGCCGAAAGATAGTTAATAATTGCTTTGATATTAATAGAAGGTGATTTTGTACCAACACATAAAATAATGTTGAATTTAAAACACAAAGAGTTATTAATCAGTGGTTAAAAAAAACAAAAATTAAAGAAATTATAAAATGAAAGCAGTGTAAGAATGGATAATATAATGGTTAGTATTAGTTGTACTACTTATAATCATGAAGATTATATAGCTGATGCTTTAGAAAGCTTTTTAATGCAAAAAATAAAATTTAAATATGAAATCTTAATACATGATGATGCTTCAACAGATAGAACTGCTGAAATCATCAAAGATTATGAAAAGAAATACCCAGAAATTATTAAACCGATATACCAAACTTATAACCAATATTCAAAGGGAATTAAGGTTGGAAAATTTAATCGAGAGAGAGCAAAAGGTAAATATATTGCTATTTGTGAAGGTGACGATTTTTGGACTGATGAATATAAACTTCAAAAACAAGTAGAATATATGGAATTGCATCCTGATTGTAGTATGTGCGTACATGCTGCATATAAAGTAAATGAAGAAAAGGTAAAATATAGAAAACATATACGTCCCAGTATTGGTAATAAAATTTTCTCAGTTGAAGAAGTTATAGACGGTGGTGGTGGATTATTTGCAACCAATTCGATTATGTACCCAAGGCATCTTGGGATTGATATGCCGAGTTTTTATAATAATGCACCAATTGGGGATTACCCTTTAGCTATTTACTTAACACTTCAAGGAAAAGTATATTATATTGATGAATTTATGTCAGCTTATCGTATAAAGAGTAAAGGTTCTTGGTCAGAAAGAATGAGTGAATCTACTATGGATGAAAGAATAGAACATAAAAAAAAGATAGAAAAGATGTTAAATGAAGTTGACAAATATTCAGATTATAAATATACAACAGTTATCAAAAAATTCATCAATAAAAATTGGTTTAATCTAATGATAGACCTTAAAAAATTCAATGAAATCAAAACTGGACAATTTAAGGAATACTATTCTTCTCTTGATTTAAAAAGTAAGATGAAGATTTTTGCGAAACAATATTTTCCATATACAGTTAAATTATTTAGATTAATTAAGAGGATATAATTATGAGTAACCCAATAAACAAAACAAAAGTTATTTCATCGCTTTTTTGGAAACTCATGGAACGTGGAGGTACCCAAGGGATACAGTTTATTGTCCAAATAATATTAGCACGCCTGCTTCTTCCTGAAGACTTTGGGGCAATCGCAATAGTAATGGTGTTTATATCCTTAGCACAAGTATTTGTTCATAGTGGATTAAATACTGCACTAATTCAGAGCAAGGATGTTGATGACGTAGATTTCTCTTCTGTTTTTTATCTAAGCTTATTTGTGGCAGCTTTATTATATATATTGATTTATTTCACTGCATTCTTTACTGCTGATTTTTACAGAGATCCAATACTGATACCGGTATTAAGAGTTTTAGCACTGACATTATTTTTTGGAGCTTTTAACTCTATACAAAATGCTTATATTTCAAGAAATATGATGTTTAAAAAATTGTTTTATAGCAGTGTAGGTGCAATTCTGATATCAGGAACAACAGGCATTATCGCTGCATATATGGGGTTTGGAGTATGGGCACTTGTTATTCAGCAATTAATTAATCAAATATCCATAACGATTATAATGTGGTTTACAGTTAAGTGGAGACCAAAGTTAATATTTTCTATTAAAAGGGTTACGAAACTATTTTCATTTGGTTGGAAGTTGCTTGCCTCTTCCTTACTAAATGCTTTATATGTTGATATTAGAACTCTGATTATTGGAAGATTCTATACACCTTCAGTTTTGGGATATTATAATAGGGGACAGCAATTCCCCAAAGTAATTGTATCTAATATTAGTGGTTCAATACAATCAGTTATGTTACCTACATTATCCGCTAATCAGGATAATACAAAAAGAGTAAAAGAAATGATGAGAAGAGCAATAAAAACAAGCTCATTTATGATATTTCCTATGATGATTGGTATGGCAGTTGTAGCAGAACCATTAGTTAAAATTGTTTTAACAGATAAATGGTTGCCAGCCGTACCGTTTTTACAGATATTTTGTGCTTCATATGCATTAATGCCTATTCACACAGCGAATTTACAAGCAATAAACGCTTTGGGGAGAAGTGATATATTTTTAAGATTAGAGATTATAAAAAAAATTATTGGTTTGATAATATTAGTAATAAGCTTGCAATTTGGAGTGTATGCAATAGCATTAGGACAAGTTATTAGTGGTATTATTTCAACATTTATAAATGCTTATCCAAATAAAGAATTGCTTTTTTATAGCTATAAAGAACAGTGGATAGATATAATGCCTTCATTATTATTATCAATTGTAATGGGCAGTATTGTATATTTGTTTAATTTTTTATATCTTCAAGCTTGGAAAATACTGTTTTTACAAGTTGCGCTGGGAGCTATATTTTACATAGGATTATCGAAGGTATTGAAGGTTGAGAATTTAAATTACTTAATTGCCACAATTAAGGAGTTTGCAAACTTAAGGAAGAACTAAGAAATTTAAACGTAATTTATATACTAAAGGAGAAAAAATGGAAAACGGGAAGTATTGTATAGCAGTAATGAGTGTAGGCAGTGGGGTTGGACAATCTGTCGTAACGTCCTGCAACCTATCAAAGCTGCCAATTAAAACAATAGGATTGGGAATGAACCCAATGGCTTTTGGAGCTTATGAATGTGATGAAATGGATTATATACCTATTATTTATTCAAAGGATTATATTCCTGAATTAATAGATAAATGTTTAAAGTATAAAATTGATCTTATTATTCCCGGCTCAGATGATGAAGCTTTGATTTTAGCTGAGCATAAATCCATGTTAGAAGAAAAAGGATCTAAGGTTTTGGTTTCAGATGAAAAACTTATTTCATTAATAAGAGATAAAGCTAAAATGTGTGATGAACTATCATTAATTTCCGATGTATTTGTTAAGAACTATAATTTTGAAGAAATTAAATCATTAATAGAAAATAATGAAATTAGTTTTCCTTTGATAGCTAAACCTAGAGATGGATATGCTTCGAAAGGAATAGAAATACTATTAGAAGAAAAGGATTTAGTTCGTGTCACTAATCAACATATAATACAAGAATTAGCAATACCGCACAAAGGAGACTCTTTTAGGCAAGCATATTTACAACAGATATACAAGAAAGTGAATTCACAGTTATCCGAAATATCGATACAAGTTGTTACAAATAAAAACGGTGACTTGATGGGGAGAATGGCTTCCTATAATAAATTAAATAACGGTGTTCCTATTGAAATTATTCCTTATGATAATGAATACATATGGTCTGAAATTGATAAG
>Ga0255342_1003716_pt1 | contig 16558 bp, 15 predicted proteins | sample wastewater_treat_3_FD_192416 | JGI IMG/M metagenome (GOLD analysis project Ga0255342, IMG submission 192416) | Wastewater microbial communities from Lulu Island WWTP, Vancouver, Canada - plant14 | ecosystem: Engineered > WWTP > Wastewater > Unclassified | place: Canada: Vancouver, British...
ACGTCCCTGATTCAGTACACTTCGCGTTAAGATTCCTGCCTGCGCAGGAATGACGCCGGGGGGAGGCAGGTATGACGGGAGAAAGCAGCAATGACGCCTGAGGGGGACGTACCGGCGGAAGGGAGAAATGACAGGAGCGTGTGTGGTCTGTGATGTTGTGTGTATGTCCCGAGACATTACTCCGACTCAGAGCCGTGTGCCTGTCTTCGTCATGACCTGCTTGTGTGCCAATGCGGAGATTGGCGTTCCCAGGGGGAGAATTGCTATGTCTCCGGCGCTATTCCTGTACGCACCGTCGTCACCGCACTCTCCGCTGTCCCCGCACACCTCGTCATTCCTGCCTCCCTCCGTCATCCCTGCCTCCCTCCGTCATCCCTGCCTCCCCCCGGCGTCATTCCTGCGAAGGCAGGAATCTTAATCAGGGTATGGACGCCTTGACTTACACATCGCCCTGATCCACACCAAAGGCTTAAGGACGTACAAACACAAAATAATCCTTAATTTAAAAAACATTCCCGCGTAGTTGTTACCAACGGCACGTCCCTGATTCAGTACACTTCGCGTTAAGATTCCTGCCTGCGCAGGAATGACGCCGGGGGGAGGCAGGTATGACGGGAGAAAGCAGCAATGACGCCTGAGGGGGACGTACCGGCGGAAGGGAGAAATGACAGGAGCGTGTGTGGTCTGTGATGTTGTGTGTATGTCCCGAGACATTACTCCGACTCAGAGCCGTGTGCCTGTCTTCGTCATGACCTGCTTGTGTGCCAATGCGGAGATTGGCGTTCCCAGGGGGAGAATTGCTATGTCTCCGGCGCTATTCCTGTACGCACCGTCGTCACCGCACTCTCCGCTGTCCCCGCACACCTCGTCATTCCTGCCTCCCTCCGTCATCCCTGCCTCCCTCCGTCATCCCTGCCTCCCCCTCGTCATTCCTGCCTCCCCCTCGTCATTCCTGCCTCCCCCTCGTCATTCCTGCGAAGGCAGGAATCTTAATCAGGGTATGGACGCCTTGACTTACACATCGCCCTGATCCACACCAAAGGCTTCAAGACATACAAACACAAAATAATCCTTACTTTAAAAAACTTTCCCGCGTAGTTGTTAACAACGGTACGTCCCTGATTCAGTACACTTCGCGTTAAGATTCCTGCCTGCGCAGGAATGACGCCGGGGGGAGGCAGGTATGACGGGAGAAAGCAGCAATGACGCCTGAGGGGGACGTACCGGCGGAAGGGAGAAATGACAGGAGCGTGTGTGGTCTGTGATGTTGTGTGTATGTCCCGAGACATTACTCCGACTCAGAGCCGTGTGCCTGTCTTCGTTCTGACCCGCTTGTGTGCCAATGCGGAGATTGGCGTTCCCAGGGGGAGAATTGCTATGTCTCCGGTTCAGCTCTTCTGTGTGAGGAGTGTATCCGTTTCGGAGCACGGTGCGAGCTGTGCCACAATGGTGGGCCGGGGGTTTTTGCCGCAGAAGAGGTCGAAGCGTCTTGCGCCGTCCTGATCCGTCCCTTTTAATGTGCAGCTGCTGTCCATGAAAACGGGGCCTTTAAAGGCAACATCAAGCCTCTGCGGCCCTTCGATTGCGGGGCCGGGCAGGGCTGTGAGACAGCGCGCCAGACTCCACATACCGTGAATGATATCCCGCTTGAATCCGAAGAGTTTTGCCATGATGCGGGAAATGTGGATGGGATTGAAATCACCTGTAATCCGGGCGTACGTACGTCCCATTTTCTTAGGGACATGCCAGGAAGCGGTGAAGGCTTCTTCGCCCAGTTCGCTGAAAGCCGACCACGGATGGGCATCGCCGATTTCTCCGAATTTTTTTCCGCGGAAAAGATAGGAGTTCACACTCTCCCATATTACGCTTCCGCCGGAAGAGACCAGCGTGGTCACGTCCACTTCCAGTCCGGCCTTTAGAATACGCGCATCGCTGAAAAAGCATTTCAAATCCACCGGTTCTGTTTCACTGATGGCACGGCGCTGCAGCATGTGGCTGCGGGCGTGGACGGCACCGAAGGCCTTTGCCGGAAAACGTTTGTCGGCCAGAAGATGAATATGCATGGCAGAGGTGAGCACATGCGGGTACAGAATGGGGAATGTGCCGTCATTTTCAAATCCGCAGACATCCCGATATTGCTGAATGCGCGCTGCCGGATCCACTGCCTTGTTCCATTGAGCTTCCAGTTTTGGCAGTGCCTCAATACCCTGATAGGCTGCCCTGCCGGGCATAAAAATATTTTTATAGGCACTTAACAGACCGGGTCTCTGCTGGAATTGAAGGATTGCAGCCATGTGACTTAACTCCTGTATCCGAAATGGAATGATAAGGTCAGCGATAACACTCACCTTGCCGTTTCTCAAAAGATGCTACACCACTACGTTACTATTTTAGAATATTGACTCTGCTTCTCACAAATAAGTGTCACAGACTGCCACGCATTTAGTTTGGCACGCTTTCCTTCAGTTCGCCTTCTTTCGACTGTTCCCCTTCCGCTTCTTCCTTCTCGCCGATGGCAAAGAGAAAAGCCCGGGGGTCCAGGCTGTCGTACCCGCTCAGAGCGCCCCAGTGGATGGCATATATACCCGGTTCGAGCGGATAGCCCGGATAGAGTTCAACCAATTGCCCGTCGCTGTCGTCCAGAATTCGGGCAATGAGCGGTAATGCCGTGTCGGCGATCAGGATTTTTTCCCCGGCCTCTGCTTCTTTTGCCGGTTTCTGCTCCTGCTCCTTTTTCTTTTCCTCTTTAAGAGTTAAAAAGCGGAGTTTGTGCAGCAGGGCATTGTACGGCTGGACTTTATAGGCGAGAAAACGGAGTTTGTCCTCCTCTGGCGCTTTTTCCGGATCTTCCCAGGGCAGGATCAGCGTCGGCTGCACAGGTGTGCCGAAGATGGGTTCCCCTTTGCCGATGGTATATCGGTTGATTCGGGGATGTTCCAGTGCTTCATAGCGAAGCGCCTGCCTGTAAAAAACACCTTCCTCCGCTGGAAGAGGCATAAGCACCACATCCGGCATTTCATTGCTTCCGAAGGCAAGACTATCTACGGCGACCCGGGCGGAGGTGTACCCTGTTTTATAAAAATGCAGAGATGTGGCACCTCGCACAGTCCGGATTGAATAGCTTCCGTTGGCGTTGGAGAGCACTTCTTTATCCTGCCCTTCCAGATGCACCGAAACGCCGGGCAGCGTTTCACCAGCCGCATCGTAGATCGCACCACGTATGACCGCCTGCTGCGTGCATCCGCTTTCAATCAGCGGAAGGAACATAAGTACAGCCGCTGTCAGAACGAAGCGAAGCCTTTTCAGGGTGCGAACCAGCGCTGTCATAAATACCTTTCCTGACCGGTAATTCTGTTCATATAATGTCCATTGCGAAGCGCTGCTTCCAGCGAATCGCCCTGGCTCTCGTCCTGCTCCACAATATAAAAGCGAACGCCCGCATTTTTCAGATCAGGCAGAAAATGGCGCCAGGGAATAATACCTTTTCCAAGTTCCGTGAAAGTGGCGGGCCCGCCGTCACGATCGGGCTGGTAGTCTTTCACATGTACCAGCGGAATGCGTCCCTGATACTTGTCCAGCAAATCTTCAAAGCTGATTCCTGCCACACCAGCCCAGCCCAAATCCAGTTCCAGCTGGAGATGTTGAGGATCCGCCGTTTTCAGAATCAGATCCAGAATGCGGTCTGTGCCGTAGCGTGTAAATTCATGCGCATGATTATGGTAGCACAAGAGATACCCCTCCTTCCGAAATGCCGCACCCAGCTCATCAAGCAGCCGGGCAGCATCGATCCAACTTGCACGATCGGGGCATTGCTCTTCGCCCAGCCAGGGCACGACAATATAAGGTGCACGCAGTGTTTTCGCCTGAAGCATGACCATTTCAGGCTGCGCCGACAGCTCTTCAATACCCACATGCATACTGACTGCTTTGAGCGCTGCCTGATCCAGAAAAGTCTTGAATTCGGCGGCAGATTTCCCGTAAAGACCTGCCAGCTCCACCCATTTATATCCTGCTTTGCGAAGTGGTTTCAGTGCTTTCATCAGGTCTTTCTGGCAGTGATCCCGAATGGAATACAACTGCAGTCCATAAGGATAAAGGCTCATGGCGATCTCCAGGATTTTTCCTGCAGCGCTGCAGGAAGATTTGCTATGGGTATTGAACTCTCCGACTCAAAAGCCGTACCATCACAGAAGCAACAGGGAGTACAAAAATGACAGTAAAATATTTTTCAGGACTCATGGCAGCGCTGATGCTGCTACCGGTCTGTGCCGGTGCCGCATCGCTGCGTGCCGTGCTGCAAAAAGAACAAATTGACGTGTTGGCACAGGAACAGCTGGTTACTTCCTATAAAGTAAACAAAAAACAGAAGTATCCTTATTTCTTTCCGGTCAACGGACCGGTATCCCATGCCAGTCTGACCACGGAAACTTCAGAGCCTTTTCCGCATCACCGCTCGCTATTTTTCGGCTGCGACAGGGTAAATGGCGGAAATTACTGGCAGGACAGCCTTCGCGCAGGACAAATTGTATCCTTGGAGATGAAGGTGGAAAAGGCGGAAGGGGAAGAGGTTGTCTTTACCGATACCTGCGAATGGCGGCAGCCCGGTAAGGCGCCTGTGCTTCGCGATTATCGGCAGATCACCGTCAGCGCCCCTTCTGATTCGGTGCACGTCATTGATTTTCAGATCCGCCTCGTGCCTCTGACAGCGCTGCATATCGAAAAAACCAATCACAGCCTGTTTGCCGCCCGGATGGTGCCCGAACTGAGTGCGGAAAAAGGCGGTGTGCTGATGAATGCGGCGGGCGATACCAACGAAGCAGGAACTTTCGGCATTGTATCACCCTGGTGCGATTACAGCGGAAGCCGTCAGGGAAACACGGAAGGGCTCGCCATTTTTCAGCATCCGGAAAATCCATGCTATCCGGCACCTTGGTTTACCCGGGATTACGGCTTTTTCTCGCCGACGCCCCTGTACTGGCCCCCATCCGATGACGGGATCCGGCTGCAGGAAGGGGAAGAACTGCTCCTGCGCTACCGGGTCATCCTGCATGCAGGCACTGCGGAGGAAGCGGGCATCCCCGCTCTTTTTGAAGCCTATACTGCCGGCGCGGCTTCCTGCGGCAATTGAACGAAAGGAAAATGCGGATTCATGGTAGATAAAAACAGAAAAAAACAATTCTTCGATCAGTTAAAGAGGGATCAGCGTGAACGGGATGCCGGGTATCGGGCACAGGCGCTTAAACTGTTTCCCCATATGTGCCAGCGCTGCGGAAGAGAATTCTCCGGCAGAAACCTGCGTGAACTTACCGTACACCATAAAGACGGAAATCACTTCAATAATCCGCCGGACGGAAGTAATTGGGCGATGCTCTGTCTTTACTGTCACGACGATGAACATGGCACGCTGGAGCAGCGGGGGATTGCTGATGCCGGCGATTTTGCACTGACAAAAGATGATTCACTGACCCACAATCCTTTTGCACAGCTGAAAAAGCGTTTTGCGGAATCGGACGGAGAACAGAACGGCCCCGGAGAAGAACCATGAAAATCCGCATCCTTTTCGCTGTTACGCTGCTTTGCCTGCTCACGGTACACACCGGAACAGCAGCCGCCGCTGAAGGCGGAGGCACAGCGCTTTTTTTTGAAGATCCTGCCTTTCCCGCCGATGAGCGCACCGTGCGCTGCCTGAAAGAACTGCTGACGCTGGAAGGCTATGCGATCATGCCTGTGAATGCGGAGGCTCTTTGCAGCACTGCGGAATTGACGGCGGCACACAATACCCTGCTCGTGCTTGCCGATGCGGCACGCCTGCCCATGGCGGCAATCCCCCCAGTAACGGCGTACCTGAATCAGGGCGGCAATTTGCTTGCCCTCAATGCGCCTCTGTGGCAGGAGCGGCTTACCCGTTTTGGGGATGAGTGGCTCAGCCTGGAAGCATACCGGCGGCGTATGGCAGGTACGGCACCGTCTCACTGTTTTCTTGATTTCCGTGCGGAATCGCTCGCATCCTGGCACCGCAGTGCCTACCGCATGGAGACCGATACACGCTTTTCTCTTGTTGTCGCCGATGAGCTGGGCGAAGGTAAAAAAGCGTTGCTTGTCGATATGCCCGATATGGAAGGCTGGGACTCCGCCTGCCGTTCTTTCGAAACATCGCCTTATCCGCCGGGACATGTCATGACCGTCTTTACTGCAAAAGGCGGTCCCCGGACAACCCGGCTTGCCGTGGAACTGCGGGAACGGGACGGATCACGGTGGATGGCAACAGTGTCTCTCTCCCCGCAATGGGAGCAGTACGTGCTCCTGCCGGAAGAATTTGAGTTCTGGGAGAGTGTGTATGCCCGGAAGGATACCCGCCTCAATCCTGCCAATGTGGAGATGATCGCTTTTACCCTTGCCTATTCCCATACGGGGCATCTCCACGGACAGCACAGTTTTGCCGTTGCTGACGTAGGCTCCGCCCCGCTCGACGAGAGGTACAGAGCTGCACGCAAGGAGATTCCCGTGCCTGCTTTTGAGATTCTGGCGCCGTCCTACAAATTTTATCCCATGAGTGATGTGACAGCGCTCGTGACCGCCGAGGACGGACTCTTGCCTGCCGGTGCCCCGGCGCCTATGCCCCGTGCCATGATGAGCATGCATCCGCGACCCGAGGCAGGCGGTTTTGACAAAGGGCGGCACTGGCGCTGGCTTCCCCTGTTGGAAGCCAGAGGCTCCGATGGCACGGTGCGCGGCTATCCTGCCGTCATGTTCTTTCAGGACAGCACTTTATGTGCCGGAGCATGCCGGGCATCCTTTGCCATTGATGACCCGGGCTGGTACGTTTCTTCCGCCGGGAAAGAACTGCTTCGTTCTGTGATTCAGCGGATGCGCATGCCGCTTTTTCTGCTTGACGGCGGCGCCGACTGTTACACAGCCTTTGAGGATCAGACGGTACAGGTGGGCGCTACTGTAGCGAACCGAAGTGGCGGAGACGAAGCCGTTCAACTGGAATTTGCGATAAAAGATAAAAACGGCTTTCACACCGAAAAACGCAACATGCAAACAGTGATCCCTGCCGGAAAGGAAATGGCAGTCGAGTCTTCTCTCATGACTTTGGAGGGAAGAGACATGCCTGTTGAGATCAGTGTACGGCTGCTTCAGAAAGGTGAAGTACTGGACGAAGCGCATCACATGCTCCACCTCTGGCGCCCGTCTGCTTCGCCGAGTTTTGTTGCTGCCGGGAAAGGGCGCTTTGATCTGAATGGGAAGCGCTGGATTCCCCACGGGGTCAACTATATGCCTTCTTCGGGCATCGGCGTGGAGGATAGAACCTATTTTGAGAAGTGGCTTGGTGCCGATGCCTATCACCCCCGTGTTATCCAGCGGGACCTTGAACGCTGCGTCGCCATGGGCTGCAATGCGCTGAGCATTTTTATTTACCATGAATCTTTGAAGGGACATAACCTCCTTGATCTTCTTCGGCGCATGGACGATCTGGGCATGAAAGCCAATCTGTCGCTGCGCCCGGGAACACCCATGGACTTCAAGTGGGATCTCATCAAAGAGCTCATTGAAGTGCACCGCCTGAGTGAAAATGATACCGTCTTCGCTTATGATCTTGCCTGGGAGCCCCAGTTCAGACCTCACGAGCGCGAACCTTTCAATAAGGACTGGGAAGCGTGGGTCGTTGAACGGTACGGAAGCATTGAGAATGCCGAAAAAGACTGGGGCGAGCCTTTTCTCCGGGACGAAAACGGCGCCCCTCTGAATATTACCCCCGAAATGGTTGGCAGAGCAGGGCAGGGCGCGCCGCGTATGGCGGCATACCGACGCTTCCTCGATACCCTTCTTTTTGAAAAATACAATCAGGCACGAACACTGGTTCACAACATTGATCCCAATCATCCCGTCAGTTTCCGCATGAGTATGGCGGGAGATCCAACGGATTGGCAGACAGATGCGCTCCTCTATGACTTCGCCTATCTGGGCGGGGCGGTGGATATTTTCGAGCCGGAGGCATACGGCAGGATAGGCGACTGGGAAAAAGTGAAGCCCGGCGCCTTTACTTCCGCCTATGCGCGTTGGGCAAATCCGGCGCTGCCTGTATTATGGGCTGAGGCAGGCGTGCATGTCTGGGACATGAGTTCTATGAAGCAGGGCGAGGACATGCTCCAGTTTCAGGCACAGTATTTCGACGATTTCTACCGGATGCTTCTTATGAGCCGGGTGGACGGCATTTTCTGGTGGTGGTATCCCGGCGGATACCGATTTGACGAGAAGAGCGACTACGGCATCATTAATCCTGATGGAACCGACAGACCGTCAACCAAAGTAATCCGAAAATATGCGCCCCTGATCAGCCAGATGGAGACTTTGCCTCCTGTAGATGAGTGGCTGCTTTTTGACAGGGATAAACATAACAACGGGCTTACCGGTATCTACAGTGAATTGAAAAAAGACTTCTGGGCAAATATCGAAGCCGGCAAAGTGCCCGGTCTTCGCACCTCAGGCACCGGAACCGATACGCGGACCTGTCCCGCATTGGCTGTGGGCAATACGCCGCTCAATGGAAACAATCCGCCCAAGTATATGGACAGTGTCTTTGATCAGGTCGCCCGGAAAGATGAACAGGGCGGATGGATACCGTTGAAAAATAGAGCGAGTGTTTTTCTTCCGCAGACGGAAGAGCTGAATCTGCAGATCTCTCTGACGAATCTTGGTGAAGCTGCGCTGGTTCCACCGGATGAAAATCGGAACCAGGCGGGTGACGTTTATCTTACTGTGAGCGGTGCCCTGTCGTTCCGTGTTCCTATCACACAGGACGTGGGTCGTTTTCAAAGTCTGACTATGGAGCTGTCCCTCACGGATGCAATACGGGATCAGTTGAAAGCGAGCGGGACGATCCGTTTGCAGATGGAAGCCCGGGATCGCAGCGCATTCGGCTCGGTCTTTGAATTGCAGTTGAAAAAAATGCAGCCATAAGGGAGGGCAAGGATGAAAAAGGTAAGTCGTCGTGAAATGCTTTGCGCCATGGCGGCCGGTACAACGGTGGCACTGCTTCCCTCATATCTGGCGGCAGAGCAGAAAGCAAAACGCCCGAACATTGTGTTCATCCTTGCCGATGATCTCGGCTACGGCGGACTCGGCTGCTACGGTCAGAAGAAGATCAAGACGCCTTGTATCGACCGCATGGCGGCGGAAGGCATACGTTTCACCCGCGCCTATGCGGGCAGTACAGTCTGTGCGCCGTCACGCTGCGCGCTGATGACAGGGCTGCACACCGGACACTGCCGGATCCGGGGCAATCATTCATTGGTCCGGCGTGATGCGCTGGCGTTGCTTCCCGACGATGTGACCGTGGCGGAAACGCTTCAAAAAGCCGGATACCGTACTGCTCTGATCGGCAAATGGGGGTTGGGCGAAATCGGCTCTTCCGGTGCGCCGCGAAATAAGGGCTTCGATGAATTTTTCGGCTATACCGATCAGGGGGAAGCGCATAATTACTACCCTGAATGGCTCTGGCGCAATGAAGAGAAAGAGCCCCTGCCCGGCAATGTACTGGAAATGCCCCGGGTTTCCAAAGAGCGGACAACCTACAGCCATGATCTGTTTACAAAGGAGGCGCTTTCTTTCCTCGGCAGGCAGAACGGGGAAAAGCCTTTTTTCCTGTATCTTGCCTATACCCTGCCCCATGCCAATAACGAGGCGACACGGGTACGTGAGCACGGCATGGAAGTGCCTGACGAAGGATCCTATGCCGGAGAAGACTGGCCGCCGGCCCAGCGTTCCCATGCCGCTATGATCAGTCGCCTCGACCGGGACGTGGGCAGGGTTCTGGATTTACTCCGTGAAAGGGGACTGGCTGAAAACACGCTGGTCTTTTTTGCCAGTGATAACGGGCCGCATAAAGAGGGCGGTGCCGATCCCGCATTTTTTGAAGACAGCGGTCCTTTCCGGGGCTTTAAGCGGGATATGTATGAAGGCGGCATCCGGGTGCCCGCCATTGCCTGGTGGCCCGGTGTGATTTCGCCCGGACAGGTGAGCGATCATTGCTGGGCGTTCTGGGATTTCCCCGTCACCGCATCAAGCCTTGCCGGTGTGGAGGCGCCGTCCGGAGACGGTATTTCCCTTCTTCCTCTTCTTACCGGAAAAGGGCATCAGGAAACTCACGAGGTTTTCTATTGGGAATTTCACGAAGGCGGATGCAGGCAGGCAGTCCGTTTCGGTGAATGGAAGGCGGTGAAGCCGGGTAAAGGAGAGAAGCTCGAGCTGTACCGTGTGGAAGAGGATCCGGGCGAAGAGAACAATTGCGCCGGTCTCTACCCGGAAAAAGTGAAAGAAGCTCTGACCTATCTCCGGCGTGAACGATCGGAATCTGAGGACTTCCCGCGTCGATGATCAGAGCGGCTGCGCCACCTGTGCCAGGCGCTCCGGATCCACCAGATACAGATGCCGGTTTCCCAGCGTTACGATACCTTCCTCCTGCAGAGCACGCAGCGTGACCGTGACGGTTTCACGGGTGGCTCCCACAAGATTTGCCAGTTCCTGATGCGTAAGACGCAGAGGACCGTTGTCTTCCCGCTCCGCCTCCTGTCCGGACAACTCCAGCAGGCGGCAGGCGATGCGCTGGCGTACCTCCATAAAGAGCAGATCGCTGAGGCTTTTTTCCACGTCCAGAGCGCGGCGACAGCAGTGCCTGGCAAGAGCCAGGCTCAAAGTGCCTTCTTCCTGCACCACTTGAAAGAAGTCATCATAGCGAACCAGCGTTAACACTGTGTCGGTTAGCGCTTCGGCATAATCTTTCCGCTGAGATCGATCCGCAAGCCCTTCTTCGCCGAATAGATCGCCCTTAAAAAGATGCCGGTAGGTGAGTTCCCGGTGCCTTTCAGTTACATGGGTGATTTTGACCCTGCCCGAGCGAACCCAGTACACATAGTCACAGCGATCATCAGGGAAATAGATGATCTGCCTCGGATCATAGCGCCGATGCCAGGCGAAGGTGTCCAGCCGGGCTGAAATGGACGGATCCAGACCCAGAAAGAATTTTTCCTCTGCCAACGACGGCAAAGTCAGTCGTGTGGTCGTACGCATGCTGTAAATTCACTTGACAGAATTGAGTCACTCAAGATAAAAAACTTCTTCAAGCGGCAACTCAACAGGCGAGTTGTCCTGATTCGTTTCCATAAGGTCCGCCATATATGCCCACCAGCGTTTTACAATCGGAAGCGACGGGAGGGTGGCTGCCGTATTATCTTCCGTGAGATGCTGAAACGCGAAAAGGGTTCCCGTTGCGTGATCAAGGTAAATGGAATAATGGGAGATGCCCGCTTCCTTCAGCGCTTCGGCAAGCTCAGGCCAGATCGCATCATGACGCCGTTTATATTCTTCTTCATTGCCCGGCTTCAATTTCATAGTATAGGCATTGCGCATGGCGGTTACCCTTGATGCTGACGACTTAAAAAAGATCAATATTCCGACCCCACAAGTATAGCATGATGCCCGATGGCACGAAAAAGCCTTTTACGCGAGAGAATCCAGTGCTTGCGCTGCCACCGGAGAAAAATGCGCGGCAGGCTCTTTTCGTGGTATGGTAGATTCCCGTGAACCTGTAAAAAAAGGAGTACCTCCGATATGTATTCGCGCCATACCATTCATGCTCTGGTTCTGTCCGCTTTTGTCCTGTCTCTCTGTGTTACGGTTTTTTCAGAAGAGCACGTACAGCAACCCCTTCCTTTTCCTGCCGAACTGGTTGCATTTCAGCCCTGCAAAGACAATCCCGTATTTCAGGCGGGCAAGCCCGGTGACTGGGACGAAAATATCCGGGAACGGGGCTGGATTTTGTATGAAGATGGTGTGTATCACTTATGGTATACGGGCTACCGCAGCGGTCCAGATGAACCGCGGCTTCTGGGATATGCGTATTCGCAGGATGGCATGCACTGGGAGCGCCACCCGGATAACCCGGTTCATCGGGAAGGCTGGGTGGAAGATATGAGTGTTGTAAAAGTGGGGAACCGCTGGTATATGTTTGCGGAAGGGGCGGGCGATCTCACCCATCTGCTGACCTCGGACGACCGTATTCACTGGGAGGATCATGGCGCGCTGACCATTCTGAAAACCAGTGGTGAAGCAATAGAGCCCGGCCCTTTCGGCACGCCTGTCATCTGGCATGAAAAGGGCGTCTGGTACCTCTTTTACGAACGGGACGATATCGCCGTGTGGCTTGCCCGGTCAGAAGACTTGAAAACCTGGATTCATGTGCAGGATGAACCGGTGATGAACCGGGGACCTCTCGCCTACGATCTTGACATGATCGCCATGGATCAGGTGATCCGGCACGGGGACTGTTATTACGCCTATTTCCACGGTCTGTATCCCGGAGGGAAACCGAGAGAATGGTGTTCAGCTATTGCCGCTTCCCGTGATCTCATCCACTGGGAAAAATACTCCGGTAATCCGCTGATCCGCGATGATAAATCCAGTCCGATTGTGGTGCAGACCGAAGAAGGATATCGCTTCTATACCATGCATCCGGCAGTATATCTCTTCCTTCCTGCAGGCAGATAGAACCGGTTTCGGGGATATAAAAAATCACGCCGCCCAGTTAAGAGCGGCGTGACAGAAATCTACCGGTAAATGGATGAGGCTCAGCCCGCAAAGAGCGGCGCAAGCACCAGAGCAATAACGCACATAAGCTTGATCAGAATGTTAATGGAGGGGCCGACCGTGTCTTTCAGCGGATCGCCGACCGTATCGCCTACCACAGCAGCCTTATGGGCTTCAGACCCCTTGCCGCCGAAGTTGCCTTCTTCAATGTACTTCTTGGCGTTGTCCATGGCACCGCCCGAGTTGGCTGTCTGAATGCCGAGCATGACGCCGGTGGCAATAGCACCGACAAGCATACCCGCAAGACCGGCAGAGCCAAGCGGGGACAGACCGATAATCAGCGGGAAGACAATGGCAAGACCGCCGGGAAGAAGCATTCCCTTGATGGCGCCCTGTGTCGCAATGCTGACGCAGGTGGTGCTGTCGGGATGGACGCCTTCCAGACCTTCGCGCAGTCCGGGAATTTCACGGAACTGACGGCGCACTTCCTGAATCATCGTGTCCGCACAGCGGCCGACAGCGCCGAAAAGAAGGGAGGAGAAGAAGAAAGGCATCATGGCGCCGATCAGCAGCCCGGCAAGGATGTGCGGGTCGGCGATACTGACTTCCGTCACTTTGGCGGAAAGCATGAAAGCGCTCAAAAGGCCGATAGCGGCGAAGGCGGCAGAGCCGATGGCAAAGCCTTTGCCGATGGCGGCGGTGGTGTTGCCCACAGCGTCCAGGTTATCGGTGATATGGCGAACCTTGGGATCCATGTGCGCCATTTCCGCAATACCGCCCGCATTGTCAGCGATAGGACCGTAAGCATCAACAGCGACGACCATACCGGTCGTGGCAAGCATGCCAAGCGCAGCAATGGCAACGCCGTAGACGCCGGCGTAATGGGCGGCGACCATGACCGCAATGGCAAGAACAAGCACGGGCAGGGCCGTACTCTGCATGCCGACTGCAGTGCCGTTGGTAACGGCAATGGCGGGACCCGTCTGGCAGCCTTCAGCCAGTTTCTGCACAGGACGGTAGCTGCCGGATGTAAAATATTCGCTCACGAAACCAACGACCATGCCGGCAATGATACCGACGACGCACGCAATGGCGGGTCCGAATTTACCGTAAGCAACGCCTTCAAGCGTAAAGCCTTCTCCACGAAGCCAGGTATAGGCGAATACGCCGATAATGGCAAGGACGGCACTGATATAGGTGCCGTTCATGAGCGCACTCTGGGGATTGTTCTTGGCAAAAAGCTTCACATACATCACGCCGATGATGGAGGCAAAAATACCGATGGCGGCGACAAAGAAGGGGAAGGATCTTACAAACTCGGTTGTGCCCGGATTGGCGGCAAACATGATGCTCGCCACAGCCAGCGGCGCAATGATGGCTTCCACATAGGATTCAAGCAGATCGGCTCCAAGACCGGCAACGTCGCCCACGTTGTCGCCCACGTTGTCGGCGATCACTGCGGGGTTGCGCGGATCGTCTTCAGGAATACCCGCTTCCACTTTACCCACCAGGTCAGCGCCCATGTCGGCGCCTTTGGTGAAGATGCCGCCGCCGGAACGGCCGAAAAGAGCAACCAGAGAGGCGCCCATGGCATAACCGTTTACAATAGTCGGATTGCCGTCAAAAATTTTGTAGATAATGACCAGACCGAGCAGGGAAATGCCGACGACCGCCATGCCCATAACAGCACCGCCGCTGATGGCGATGTCCAGGGCCCCTTTCACTCCGGAGTGCTCGGCGGCTGCTGCTGTGCGTGCATTGGCGCGGGTGGCAATCCACATGCCGACCACACCGGCGCAGGCGCTCGCCACAGATCCGGCAAGGAAAGAAACAGCTGTTTTCCAGTTCAGCGCAAGGTCAGGCTTTACCATGCCGAGGACGACAAAGAACAGCATTATTACCAGAACAAACCCGCTGACCCAGGTGTATTCCCGCTTCAGAAAAGCGGCCGCGCCTTTCTGGATCTGGGTGGACAGGAAGGCCATCCGTTCGGTGCCCTGCGGCTTTGAGAGCACCTGCCGCGCAAGATATACGACGAAGAGCAGCGCGGCAATTGATGCGGCTCCCGCCACCTTCAGGAACATGTCAAGGAACATAATAATGTGTTTCCTTCCTATTGGTTATGGAATTCCTGAACGAGGTCAGCCCCCGTATACGCCATCGTATAAAGGGAGTTGCTCATCTTCAGGATTCCGGCTTTTCCAGAATCAGAAGCGCTTTCCGCGCCGCGTCCTGCTCCGCCTCTTTTTTACTCCAGCCACTGCCACGACCCTGCAATTTGTCGCGGACATACACCGCTACCACAAAATGTTTTCGGTGATCCGGACCACTGCAATTTACCACTTTGAAGAGGGGTAAAGCAATATGTGATTTCTGACAATAAATCTGTAGCAGCGATTTATAGTCCCAACAGTGCGGTGACCGCTGCAATGCCGCAAGATCTAACGAAAAAATTCGAAATACAAAGTCGCGGGCGGCTTCCCACCCGGCATCCAGATAAACCGCACCGATCACTGCTTCCAGGCAGTCGCCCTGAAGACTGCTGCGCTTTCTGCCGCCGCTCTGTTCTTCACCTTTCCCAAGAATTATCATTGACGAAAGGGAAAGTTCGGACGCAATGCGGGCTACATTGACCCGGCTCACTATAGAAGCGCGCAAACGGGTATATTCGCCGGGTGTTTTGTCCGGAATCAGTTCAAAAAGCCGGTGAGAAATGGCAAGTTCAAGAACTGCATCACCTAAAAATTCCAGAGATTCAAAATCTTTGCCGCTTGTTGCCAGACCCTCAGGCAGGCTGGAAGAATGCGTCAGGGCACGGTCAAGCCACGAAGGATCATGGAGCGGTACAGCGATCTTTTCCGCAAAAGCGCGCAGAGCGCGGATTCGGTTGGCATCTTGCTGCATGGTGCTTGCTGAAGGGTGCTGCGGCTGATGCCGGTCAGACACCGCTTTTAGTCCTTCTTACTTTGGCTTTTCTTAATATAGTCGATGGCGTCACCAACAGTGCTGATGTGTGCCGCATCGTCTTCAATGGTGATATTAAACTCCTCTTCCAGAGCCATCATCAGTTCCGTGATATCCAGAGAATCGGCACCAAGATCTTCGCTGAAGCGGGCATCATCCGTTACCTGCTCCAGAGAACGGTTGCATCTTTCCGCTATCACCTGCTTGATTTTCAGGGCAAGATCATCACTCATGGTTACTCTCCTTGTTGCTGTGGCTTTTCAGACCGCGACGGGGTACAGGGAAAATTCCCGGAAACAGACCCGCCACACCGCTGGCAGCACAGATACCGGTTTCGGACAAGGCCGCACTTCCAATCAGGATGGCTCCAGCAGATTAACTGCAAAAACTCCTGACCCGAAAGAAGGCAGGCTGACTGTCAACAGTACTTCCTCGGTTGTCTGCATGTGAAAAGAAACATTTCTGACTGTTTAGTTCAGCGGACTGCTATTATTATGCCATAAACAACACCGTATAACCAAAATGTTTGTATGCTAACAGTCCGCAGTCGGAAATGCAGGGAGAAACTACGCAAATTCCGGCGCTTCAGGCATTTTCTGAATCGTCCTGCACCGTCTGTTGTTGTTGCGTGGTAAATACAGGGAAAGTCTGTGCAAAAAAACAGCAAAAAATAACTTATTCCCTAGTCTGTACCTGCATTACTCTGCATTGCCCCCCGTCGTCATTCCTGCCTCCCCCCTCCGTCATTCCTGCCTCCCCCCGTCATTCCTGCACACCCCGTCATACCTGCCTCCCCCCGTCATCCCTGCTCCTCCCTCCGTCATTCCTGCCTCCCTCCGTCATTCCTGCCTCCCTCCGTCATTCCTGCCTCCCTCCGTCATTCCTGCCTCTCCCCGTCATTCCTGCGAAGGCAGGAATCTTAATCAGGGTATGGACGTCTTGACTTAGACATCGCCCTGATCCACACCAAAGACTTCAAGACATACAAACACAAAATAAGCCTAAC
>Ga0255342_1003721_pt1 | contig 16536 bp, 19 predicted proteins | sample wastewater_treat_3_FD_192416 | JGI IMG/M metagenome (GOLD analysis project Ga0255342, IMG submission 192416) | Wastewater microbial communities from Lulu Island WWTP, Vancouver, Canada - plant14 | ecosystem: Engineered > WWTP > Wastewater > Unclassified | place: Canada: Vancouver, British...
GCAGCGGTGATGACGGACAGCAGTAGTAGCGAAAGCGCATTGCCCGGCGTGGCCCGTGGTGGGTAGCCGCGCCGGGCGCAACCAGCAAGCAACGGGCGATGGCCCGATAATCCGGCAACTGACTGGCCGATAACAGTTCAGGGTGGACGAGAAGCGGGGCGGGTAGGACCCGCGGGCTCTGGTAGCTTGCGGTTCATCCTGTACAGGCCCGCCCCGCGCCAAACACGCAACGGGCGACGGCCCGATCAGATACAGGGGAGAACGCAATGCCAGGAAAGCCGCTATATGGGTCGCGAGACATATCAGCACTGTTTGACGCAGAGACGCGCGAAGCGTCTGCAGAAGTCTTCGAGCACGAAGACGCCAGCATTTCGACCCTCGCCAAGTCTGTCTGCGCGGAAGCGGCCGCCGCACTCTTGGCAGACCCAGACGCATTCCCATCCGGCGCCGCCTACCATATCGCAGAGGACGCATTGCGCCTCGGGATTGGACTTGGCGAGTACAAAGGCGTCGCGGACGCCACCGCTTACAACCCCAACTGAAGGAGACGCAGGACATGATCAACCAGGTCACTCTCGGAGGATACCTCGTCTCAACACCGGCTATCAGCACGTCGAAGGCCGGCAACTCCTGGTGCGAGTTCGGCATCGACACCAAGGACAAGGGCAGAGACGGCGAACAGAAGGACAACATCGTCACGATGACCGCGTTCAAAGCGAACGCGGACCTCCTCGCCACGCTCCCGGGCGGCACCTACGTCATCGTCACCGGGAAGCTCGTGTCGGACACGTTTACCACGGACGGCAAGACCATCAGCAAGCTCAAGGTCATCGCCTTCTCCGTCGAGCCCATGTACTTCGAGTACCCCACCACGGACTACCCCGCGCAAGGAGCCGCGACCGATGAAGATACCGACCCGTTCCAGGACCAGTGACGGTGAGAAGCAGCGGTCCATCCCGTACTGCCTGAACTTCTGCAAGGGCTGCTTCAACGAAATCCCGATTGCCGACGGCTCCCCTGCGTACCGGGAGAACCAGCGCATCCACAGGGTTCTCTGCGACACCTGCGCCGGGAAGATCCGGGACGCGAAGATTGCTGACCTTACAGAAGACGGCTGGTTCACCCCGGCCGGCCTGATCAACGAAGTCAAGCGCGTCCAGTACAGGCGGCGCAAGAGGGAGGAAGCGCGTGGAGAGCATCGAGCCGCGTAAGCGTGGGTACTCCGCCGAGAAGAAGGAACTCGCGAGGCTCATGTACATCAGCTACGCATTCCCGCAGGACAGTTACCTCGCCGCCCACCTCGGGATCTCCCCGGCAACATTGCGGACCTGGAAGAAGAATGCGGCAGATGCCGGCGACGACTGGGACATCGAGCGCGAGCGCCTGACGCATGGCGAGTATCTCGGCCCTCAGTGGGATACCAGCGCCAGCGTGCGCCGGGCGATGGTGCAGTTGCAGGCGGCGGACGCCATCCGGCGCGTCTGTGAAGATTCCATTGCCGAGAAGCAGTTGTTCTTCAAGGCCCCGAAGACCCTGAAGGAAGGCGAGATGATCGAGGTCGATGCCCTCTACACGAAAGAGGGCCGCAAGCAGATCATCAGCGGCATCAAGCCATCCGACTTCCGTGAACTCACCGGCGCCCTGGACACGGCATCGAAGATCGAGGAACGCGCTCGTGCCGTCCTGGACAACCAGCAGGAGATCGAGCAGCGCGTGTCGTCGGAGGTCATGCGTGCGGTCCTGGAGGTCATCCAGATACTCGAAGTGTCCCCGGAGCAGACCGGCGCGATCATCGCGAAACTGTTCCCAGAGGCCGGCGACGCGCAGCAGCAGTTGGCAGCGGCGCCTGATGGTGTTGAGGAAGGCGAGCAGGCGTAGGACAGCGAGGAAGAATGGGACGGGGAACAAAGCCAGTAACCGAGGACATCAGCGACGCCCGCCTGTACACCGGGCACCTTGAGCGATCTTCGCTTGAGTACATTCACGACAACCCCGGGTGCTGCGCGAAGCATATCTGCGATTACGTTTCCGAGAAGCACGGCGTCGCCTGGCGCACCGCCCGCCAGTGCATTGACAGCCTTATCGCAAAGAAGCACATCAAGCGCGTTAAGTTGGCGGCCGGCCAAGGCCATGCGAAACCAACCTACCTCACCACTCTCGGCGAAGCAGCCCTCACCGGGACCAGTCTCCGATACGGCGAGTATCTGACCTCCAATGAAATGCGGGACAGGGTGGAAGCCAATAAGACGGAGCCACCCATCCCGCCACCAGAGCGCGTAGTAGAAAAGGTGACGCCAATGGCAGACCCGCTAACCGGCGCAGCGACGAATGGCCTCATGGCGGCACTGCAGCAGCACGCGACGAAGGTAACGCTGGTACGCGACGAAGCGGAGACGGACCCGATCAAGTGGATCCAGGCGGCGAGGCCGAAGATTGAGACGAAGACGCACGGCCTTGTGGTATACGAGCCCACACCGTTCCAGAAGACTATCATCAGGAAGACCGTAGCGAAGCAGAGGTTCATCCTGGAGAAGTCGCGACAGATTGGGGCTTCAACGGCAGTGCAGATAGGCGCCGCGTGGATGGTTTTGTTCGACGTGCCATTCCACGGGCATATCGTCGCGAACAAGGCTGAGGTCGCCGTCCAGCGCATCCTGCGTATCTCAAAGCGTGCCCTTGAGACCTGCATCATGCCCGATGAAATGCGCAAGCGACTGTACACGGGCACAGACAACACGAACGAGATCAAGTTCAGTGGCGCCAAGTCAGACAACTACCTGCGCGCCCACGCTGCCAGCCCTGACGCCGGCCACTCATTCGACGGGAACTGGGTGGTGCTCGAAGAGTTCTCGCGGATGCCTGACGCGGAGCAGATCCAGTCCGGGATGCACGGTATGCTAGACGAAGCCTCCTGCGGCCTCGTCTACGTCAGCACGCACAATGGGTTCGGTACGCTTTTTCACCAACTCTGCGAGAAAGCTGAGAGCGTGGGGCTTGAGCGCATCAAGGCGACCTGGCGGGTTCACCCCGGGCGGGACGAAGCCTGGAAAGAGCGGAAGATTGCGGAGATGGGCGAAGACGAGTTCATGGAGGCCCATGAATGCGCACCCATGCTTCTCGGAGACGCCGCGATTGACTGGCCGAAGCTCGCTCAGATGGCTCGTGTTCACGACTGGATCGGTCCAGTGTACTCAGCCGGCCACAAGTACCTTATCGGCATCGACCAGGCAAGCGGGGGAGAATGCGATACGGTCGCCTGCGTTATAGACGCGACTATCCGGCCTGCCCAGGTCGTCGAACTGAAGACGTTCAAGTCAACGTCCGACGAGCCTGGCACCAGGACGCAGCAGAAGATCGACTTCATCGAGGAACTGCCGTTGATATGGCCCGCGAAGCGAGTCTTCATCGACGCCACCAACGAGGTTGGAACGACCAGCCTTGTCAACGTGCAGGGCAAGGTCTGCGTGAAGATCACCGACAATCGCGGCGCGAACATCAACGAGGGCTACAACCAGCAGGACAGGATGCGGGAACTGAAGATCCCGCGCACCAGACTGGTTGACCACGCGATCACCTGCCTTGAGCGCGGCAAGGTCATTGTTCACCAGGAACACTTCAAACCCCTGTACGAAGCCTTTAAGTCGATCACGAAGGGCCACAGGTACAAGGGGGTCGCCAAGAACATCGGCGGCAAGCACCTGGACGAGTTCGATGCGTTCATTCTGGCGTGCCAAGGGTTGACATACAGTGGCACTTCAGGGGACAATGTACGTCGGGCTACCGGCATTCCAGGGGACAAGTCCTGGCAAGACCTGCGCGAGGAGCGATATTGATGCACCCGATCCTGTATGACGCAGCGTTGGCATTGCACAACGTCACTGGTTTCAGGGCACTCGGCAAGCGCAAGAGACGCCAGGCAGACGATGAGCCACAGAAGCGCCGGCGCCCCGGGAAGGCACTTGGCGTCGGATACCCGGAAAGCGGCCGTGAGATCAGGGCGTCCATAGCCTATGACGACCACGAGGCGCCGCAGGGCGAACTTGGCACCACGGGGCTCAATGCTACCGGCGGTCAGATCATCGACGACTACAACAGCAGTATGCAGAACCTGTCTACGCGCATGGCGCGGTATCAGGAGATGTACAACTCCGACACCGCTATCGGCGCGATGGAGCAGTTGATTGTCCCACCAATCCAATCGGCGAAGTGGGAGATAACCCCGCACCAGGACGACAAGAGCGACGCCGGCAAGTACCTTGCTGAACGGATGCACCGCAACATCATCGAAGGCGAGGGCATGTCGCATTCCTGGCGAGAGCTTCTGGAGCAGGTGCTGGACGCCCCGTTTTTCGGGTTCGCACTCACGGAGACGGTCTGGGACACGCAGACGAATGGGGTTGACGGCCCGCGCACGGTCTTGCGGAAGTTCGCGAGGCGCGAGCGGACAAGCGTACAGCAGTGGGACTTCGACGACGAAGGTGGGCTGAAGGGCTACTGGTTCAGAGGGCAGAGGCCAGATGGCACTTACATCAACCGCCAGTACATCCCGATAGACAGGCTTGTGGTCTGGACGTGGAGAGGAAAGGGCAGGAACCCGGAGGGCATGGGCTGCCTGCGGCGCGCATGGAAAGCCCACCGGTATGAGGAGCAGTTGTCGCACTGGGCGCTGCTGCGCGTGGAGAGAAGCGCGACGGGTCTGTGGGTGGCGCAGCCGACCACGGACGACATCGAAGTGACGGAAGCGGAAGCGACAACTATCCGCGCCGTCCTGAGCAGGATCCGCGCCGGGAATGACGTGGGCATCGTGCTCCCCGGCCCGAACTGGAAGTTGGACCTGACCTGGCCCGGGTCTTCAGACATCCCGTGGGAAAGCATGATTGAGCGGCAGCGCCAGTACAAGCTGCAGTCCATGCTCTGCCACTTCGTCGGGCTTTCTCAGGGCGGCGACAAGGGCAGCTTCGGTCTGAGCAAGGACCATAGCAGCATGTTCATCAGCAGTCTCCGTGCAACGGCCGACTGGGTTGCCGACATCTTCAACCAGTACGTCGTGCCGCGCTGGGTCGCGTATAACCACTCCGGGCGCCCGAGATACATGCCTGTCTTGAGACACGGGCAGATTGGCCTGCGGGACCTCACCCCGTTCGCAAACTACATCCGGGCGCTGATGGACATGAATGTGTTCGTGCCCCCGGACCTGACGAACGTGGTCCTGGAGGAAGCCGGCCTGGCGCCTTTGACTGACGAGGACGCGCGGCTCCGGGCAGAGGCATTCCAGTTGCACTTCTCAAAGAACGTTCCCGGCGTAGCAAGCGCCGTCGATGGACAACAGGACGATCAGGAGGACACGAGCGATGCCGCAACTGAACGTGCGAGATCCACAGACGGGTCCGGCAGTGAGTGAGATCATGCGGACCACGCCGCCACCGCCGCGCCGGATCAGGTTTGAGTACAAGACGGTTTTAGACGGTGAACTGAGCGACGCCGACTTCAACGCACTTGGGGCGCAGGGCTGGCAACTGGTCTGCTTCACGGGCTACGACTTCATCTTCCAGCGTCCTGACGGGTGGGTGGAAGACTGAATGCAGATCGACCCGTGGAGCTACTGGATCGGCGTAGGCAGCGTGTTCGCGGCGCTTGGTGCCGGCCTAACGCTGCTCGCCGCAATCGGCGTGGCGACGAAGAGTAGGAAGTAGGGACAAACACGACGGGGGAAGGTATGACAAACAGGATACTCATCGGCGAATGCCGGGAACAACTCGCGACGCTGCCGGAGAAAAGCGTCCACTGCTGCGTGACCAGCCCGCCCTACTGGGCGCTAAGATCGTATTTGGATGCTGACCACCCGGACAAGTGCTATGAACTTGGATGCGAGCCGACGCCGGAGGAGTACGTGGCGAACATGGTGGACGTGTTCCGCGCGGTCTGGCGCGTCCTGAGGGACGACGGGGTGTTGTGGCTCAATCTTGGTGATTCATACGCTAGCGGGGGGAGAACCTGGCGAGCGAAAGACCGAAAGAACCCAGCGCGCGCGATGGGTTACCGCCCTGACACGCCCGAAGGGCTGAAGCCCAAGGACCTCGTAGGCATCCCCTGGCGCGTCGCGTTCGCGCTGCAGGCGGACGGCTGGGTGTTGCGGTCAGATGTTGTGTGGTCGAAGGCGAATCCGATGCCTGAAAGCGTCAGGGATAGGCCAACCAAAGCGCATGAGTACATTTTCATGTTCTGCAAAGGAGTATGGTCTGGCCCGCCCGCGCTGGAATGTTCGTACATCAGCGACGCGGATGCCAGATGGCTCGCTCTGTTGCTGGACACCGAAGGCAACATCGTGATGAAGAAGTCTGAGAGTAAGTCGGGAAGGGTTGTCTACGGGCTCCAGATTGCATTCGCCAATACAAGTCGGGACCTGATGGAAACGGCGCGCGGAATAGCTCGCATGGGCTGTATCAACGAGCGCCCCGGAGTGAACGCTCCAGTCGTTTACTGGCAGGTAAGCAATCTGCAGGCGAGGTCTTTGCTGGCCCGCATATACCCGTACATGATAGTGAAACGCGATCAGGCAAGGCTCGGGATACATGCACAGACCATCCTATCCACGTCTGACTCGGAACGACGGACCAAGATAGGCAGGTCGCGCGGTAGGTTGCGCAGCGACGAATACACTGCACAACTCGACAGTTTCTGGAAGCGGATGAAGTCGCTCAATCAGTTCGGCAACCCGGATCTGTCCGACATTCCTGATCCGCAGTATGGGCGATGGGCTACTGCCGCGAAGTACTACTACGACGCCGAAGCGGTGAAGGAGCCGTATGCAAGGCAGTATGGCGATGATTTCGGCGTCGGCGCGAACGGGGACTATTCAGAGCGCGGACGTGCAGACGCAAAAGGTTGGCGCGGAGACGGGGGCTTGAAAACCACCGTCCCCGGTTCCGGCCGCAACCGCCGCTCCGTCTGGACCGTCACCACCGAGCCGTTCTCCGGCGCGCACTTCGCGACCTTCCCCCGGAAGCTCATCGAGCCCTGCATCCTCGCGGGCACGAGCGCCAAAGGCTGCTGCCCGGACTGCGGGGCACCGTGGGAGCGGGTGGTGGAGAAGCAGTCGTCTCCCCGCGACTATGACAGCCCGGTTCGTCGCGGCAATGAAAACGGGTGGCAGCCGTCCTGCGGGAACGTCGGGCTCAGACCGGACCACGAAGTGCATACCCGCACCGTCGGCTGGCGGCCCACCTGCGACTGCGACGCCGGGGACCCGATACCCTGCACAGTTCTGGACCCGTTCCTCGGCGCAGGTACGGTGGGCCTCGTCTGTGAGCAACTCGGGCGCGACTGGATCGGCGTGGAACTCAACCCCGAGTACGCGAAGCTCGCGCAGGACAGGATCACCGCGGGCGGCGACCTGCGGGCGAAGATCGCCAACGAGAAGCAGGAAGCGGCGGGGCAGGTGCCGCTCTTCGACGCTTGACAGGCCGCGCCGCGCAGGGCTATAATGAGACTGTCCGGGCAGGACATTGCAGAGCGTGAGGAATGCCATGCGAAACACAACCACACCAACCACCCAGACAAAGCCGCTCAACTCGCACTCGTGCAGGTTCTGCCCGGACCTCACATGCGCATTCGGAGCGGCTTTTCTGCACCTGCGGCCCGGTGCCCTTTCGCGAGGGTGCCGGGCCGCTGTGCTTTTCGGAGGTGGTTGTGTATGATGTCCGCTCTGGAGGTCATCCCGCGGGTAACAGCTTACGGCTTCGTGCAGCAACATCACTATTCGCAGGTTTTACCGAAGCTAACGAAGGTATGTCTCGCGTCCCGCGACGAACACGGCAAAATAGCAGCCGTTGCCACGCTCGGGTGGGGGGTGCGCCCGAAACACACAATCGCTTTGGCATTCCCCGGACTTGGGCCGCAGGACTACTACGAACTCGGGAAGCTATGCCTGCGGGATGAGATGCCCCCGAACTCAGAGTCGTGGTTCCTGTCACGCATCATCAAGTGGATGCGCGAGAATTGCAAGGGGATGAAGCTTTTATGGACGTGGGCAGACGGTATGCTTGGCAAGCCTGGGTACATCTACCAGGCGTCAAACTTCTACTATGGCGGATACATCACCACCGAAGTCTACTTGGACGCCGATGGGACTAAGGTCCACCCTCGTTCGATGCAGGGGATAACGGAAGTGCACGGTCGCGGAAAACGGATGAGCAGGGCTCTCGAAGTTACAGAGGCGGCTGGCTATACAAAGTGGTGGGGCCGGCAGTTCCGGTATGTGTATCCCCTATGCGACGCGAGGGCATGGCGAAGTCTCCAGCACACGTCCCCATTCACATGGAAGAGGTGTGAATATCCTAAAGATGTAGATTGTGTTTGGGAACGACAGACGCTTGCGAACGGGCGCGAGCAGATGGCCTCTATGCCATTCGTGAGAGGGAAGTATATCCACAAGGGTCCACAAGAAGTATTGGACTTTGGGATAGACAATTCCTCGGACGGGCAGGGTTGACGCATGAGCAAGGACACACCGCAGCTTGAAAACGGCTTCGTGCGCTTCGCCACCGAATGGCTTGAGGAGTTCATCCGCTCAGACTATCCGGGCGCGGTCAAGGAGTTCGTGCTTGTAATCGCCCGCGAGACCTGGGGCTGGAATGAGACGTGGCGCGAGATACCAGCGCCACGAAGGGGCGCAAGCTGGAAGTACTGGGAAGCAAGTTGACACTTGACAAGCGCGGCTCAGACAGGAACAGCGGGAATCATTGGCCGGGCTCCTGGGCACAAGCCACGCGGAGTAGGGCCAAGGAACGACACAGGAGCCCCACAAGCGCGGCGGCCGCCCCGGGTGGGGCATTGCCCCCATTCGGCAGGATCGATAGAAACGGCGCTTGAGCGCCGGCAGTGTACCACCACAATTCCGGAGGTAGTGAACTCTTGCCTCAATATGATTTCGTTGTGTGGTCCTTCTTCTCCGGTGCGATGGGTCTCGACATCGGCTTCGGGCTCGCGGGCTTGCCCCCCAACCTCTGCGTCGAAATAGACCCGAAATGTTGCGAGACTATTCGCAGCAACAGGCCCGACGTGTGCCTCGTTGATCGAAGCGTTTGCGACCTCACGGCCGCGGAGTTGCGCGAGCTGACCGGCACCTTCGGCGACGTAGACATAGTGATCGGTGGCCCGCCCTGCCAGAGCTTCTCGACGGGCGGCAACCGATGCGGCCTGTCAGACCCGCGGGGAAACCTTATCTTTGAATACCTGCGCCTGGTCAACGAAATCAGGCCCCGGCACTTCCTTCTCGAAAATGTCGCAAGCCTCGTCACGGCGGCCCTCAGTCACCGGCCAATCAAGGACCGGCCGGGGCAACGCTGGAACCTGAGTTCCTACTCACAGCAGGACGGTTCGCCGACCGCCGACGGAGCTGCCCCGATGCAGGCAAACGAGTTGGGCGGGACCGCGATTCGTAGGATCATCGACGAGGTCCGCGTGATCGGTTACGATGTGCGCTTCGGAGTCCTTGATGCGGCCGAATATGGAGCCCCACAACATCGGCGGCGCTTCATCATGCTTGCTTCGCGGGACGGTGCCCCGCCGCCCTTGCCGCGGCCGACGCACGGTCCCGATAGCATCCCCCACCGTCCTTTCATGACGCTTCGTGACGTGATTGCGGACTTGATGGAGGATCCCGGGCCGCATTCCAACTACGGGAACTTTATGGCGCGCTTTTACGCCCTGGTGCCCCCAGGAGGCAACTGGCGGGACATCCCGAAGGAACTTCAGGAAGAAGCCCTCGGTGCATCATATGCGGCAGGAGGCGGGAAGACCGGCTTCTTCCGCCGGCTGGATTGGGACAAGCCCGCGCCGACCATAACCGGCAAAGCAAACCGGAAAGCTACGGGCCTGTGCCACCCTCAAGCCCTCCGCCCCCTGTCCGTGAAAGAATGCGCCCGGATACAGGGCTTCCCCGACGATTGGGCCTTCGCGGGCAGTATGCACGACGCATACCAGCAGATCGGGAACGCGGTGCCAGTAAAGCTCGGGGAGGCAGTCGGCCGCGCGGTGCTCGAGGCTCTTCGCGGTGGCGCGGCGCAGGCTTCCGAAGCGCCAGACGTGGCTTATATGCTTGACGAAGCCACACGCAGGTTGCGTGCAGCCGCGCGCAACAACGGGCGCAAACGGGTGCCGAGCATATCACTCTTCGATGCGAGCGGAGCCGACAATGCGCCAGCTTAGTCTGACCGGCTCAGGGGGAACGCGTCACCTCAAGTTCGTCCCGCCAGACAATCCAATTCACCAAGTGAGATGGGACATTCTCCAGGCCCTTCTCGAGGCGCAGGCCAGTTCCTTCATAGAAGAGTTCGCGACCGCTGCGGAACTGTGTGCGCGCGTCTTCGGGGACCTGCGACTAGCGCTCGCGATCCCCGCGTACCTTCACGACGAACCACCGACGATGCTCTCCGACTTATACTTCTCCGACCTCGCGAGTACCTACCGCGGCTTCCTCGTGGAGCAGGGCGTTCCGCAGGAGGCTTTGCTCAATCTCACTGATGCTTTGGCGCAGAGGACGCACCTCGTCCGCGCCTTCCGCGATCCGGAGACGGTCGTCGGCCGGATTGTCGCGAAGGTTACGGAGATCGTCAGCACCTTCCCCTGCACTGCAGCAGACATGCAGTGCGGACGCAACCCCGGCGATGTACTCGACCCTTACATCCTCGCGGCTACGCAGTACCTGCTCTGCGTCGGGTCCTTCGAGAAAGCCATCGCGGCTCTCGTGGGCCATAAGGCGTTGATGATAATCGAGGGGCTATTGGGCCACCTTCATGAAGACGTGATCGGGGCTATGCGGGGCAACATCCGCGCGCCGGAACCACGCGGAGACGACCAAGAGAACCTCGACCTCGAGGGCAACCCGTTCCCCGGTTCCGACATCGTGCAGGTCCCCTTCGTGCCGGAAGAGGCGCTGAGTTTTCACCAAGTCAAGACGAAGACCGGCTCGGCCAAGGGAGGCGACGGCAACCGCCTCGGCCGGCAACTCAAGCTACTGCAGGAAACTTACGGCGGCGAGATTTACTACCACGCCCTGATAGGGAATACCCTCGTGGGGCATCGGTCGAAGACCGGAGTGGAGAAGGAGGCCGCGTCCGTGATTGTGCTCGTGGGAGACGCCTCCTTCCGTTGCCTAACCCGAACCCCAATCGGGCCGGCGCTCCTGCTCCGCGTCTATCAGGCAGCCTTCGCCGAGGTGCAGCAGACCACTGGCTACGACGTCGAGACCATGACTGCGGCGATCGTCGCGGTCTTTCAGGAGCGAGCCGAGAAGGAGGGCGAGTCCTTCCTCGATGTCGTGCTCAGCGACGCCATAGACGGCCCGCCGGAACTTCAGGACTCGCGCATATTCAACACACGCGCCCGATCCCGCCGCCGCAGGTAAACCCGACCCTCTTTGAGTAACCGGAGCCATCATGCCCACACTCACAATCAAACAGGCAGCGGCGGCCCTGGGGGTGACGGACAGGACCCTCCGGCGGTGGATCGCCGAGGGCGAACTGTCGGCCACGAAGCGCCTTGACGGGAAGCGTGAGCGGCGAATGATTGACGGGGCGGAGTTGGCCCGGTTTGCGGAAACCCACGGAAAGAAACTGCGAGTAGAAGACCCGGACACAGCCGGACACCCCCCCGACATGGACGGACTCACGAACGCGGACTCACCGGACACAACGCCCGAAAGCGTGACAGGACCGGGAGATAGTGTGCGGAAACGGGCGGACACGCGTAGACATTCGCGGACGGACACGGACGGACATTCGCGGACGGTGGAGGAACTGCGGGAGCAACTCCGGGCCGTCACCGAAGACCGCGACTTCCTGCGGAGGGCCCTTGACCAAGCCCTTCGGGCGCTTCCCCCAGGCGAACCTGCCCGGGCAGAGGGGCAAGCCCTGGACGAACTCCAGGCGACCGTGGATCGGCAGGCCGAGGAGAACGCCCGGCTCCGGCGCGAACTGGAGCGGCGCCCGTGGTGGGAGCGGCTGTTCCGAGGAGGGGGGCCCAGGTGAGTGAGCGGCCAAGAGTGACGCCCCTGCCCGAGGAATACGACGCGCTCCTGTGGACCCTGAACTCCACCGGCGAGCAGGTGAAACATTGGGCGGACACCCTCCCCCCATGTGAGGGCTACAACCCCTCACCCTTCGGCGGATGGTTTGTCATGCCGGATGGGGAAGACCCCGAATGGGGCGACCCGAGGAAACTGGGGCAAGAGAAGATCGCCGAGCTCCTGCGGAAGATCGCCGCGGACCTCACAGCCGGGCATTCCCTCACCGTGACCGCGAATCAGCGATGGGCGCTGGAGCGGTATGCCGAACACCCCACGGAACTGTTCGTTTGGGAGGATGACAAACCGCCGCGGATCGCCCAGGTGCCCAACAAGACCCGGAGGCTGAACCTCGCGGTGCGCGGCTTGTGGCGGGTACTCGCCGGCGAAGCAGAACTCCACCGATGCCCGGCGCCTCGCCGGCGTTCGTGGAAACCCTGCGGCAAATACTTCGTGACCGGCGCTACACGGGGGCACCCGGCGAGGTACTGTTCGGATACCTGCCGGAAGCGTGACCAGCGCAGGAGGCGAGCACGGGAGGAAAGCACGGAAAGGGGGACATGACAGTATTACCACCAAGTTCGGAGTGCGTTATTACGGGTGCCGTTTTGCAGATTCACGGGACTCTCTTAAAGTTTCACAAAAAAGCCACGAGAAGACGCTTGACGTAATTGGGGGCCTTCCTCCATAATCCCACCAGAACCACGAAAACCCCGCCTGCCAGCGAGGTTTCCGTGACAACAGCCTGAACCCGCGAGAGGAATTCCCAGCCTTGACGCGGGCCCTGTAGGGACTTCTGTATGCCCCGATTGTGTGAGCGAGGATAGCCGACGCGCCGGGCGCAGGTCAAGAATTAATTTTCACACGGGTATAATTCTTCCTCTCGCCCCGGCCCATCGGCAACCCGTTCCGGGCAACTCCCAACAGGCCCCGTCAAGCGCCCACGAAGCGCGGCGGGGCCGTTTTCGTTACGGCCCCCAGGCACACACAGGAGGCCCGGAACATGAGTCCGCTGGAGGAACTGCGACGGCAGGCAGGACTGGGGATCGGCGCAATGGCGGCGGCCCTGGGGGTGAACTACCACGCTTACTACCACGCGGAACGCGGCACTTGCGGGATACCCCATACGGCACGGATCGCCCTGGGCGAGCTGGGGGTGGACGTGGCCGACCTGGAGCGCCGGCAGGAGGCGTGGAGGCAGGAGCGGGCGCGGAAACTCCGTGAGGAACTCGCCGGGAAGATCGCCTGCGCTGGGGGGGCTTGTGCATGACCCCGGAAACCAGAACGCCCCCGGGCGAGGGGGGCGCAGGCAGGACACAGACGGCAGCAGAACGCACAAGCAGTATACCCCAAAGCGCCCCGTGGGGCAATATCCCCGATGCCCTCAAGGCGCTCCCCCAATGGGTGTGTTGGCGCTTTGAGGCCCGCGACGGCAAGCCCACCAAGGTCCCCTATCAAGCCCGTCCAGGATCGGGCGAACCCGGCTCCGACGGCGAAGGCAGGTACAAGGCGGCGACCAGCAGGCCCGCGACCTGGAGGGACTTCGCGACGGCCTGCGAGCACGCTTCGCGCTTCGACGGAATCGGGATCAACTTCGCCGGCAGGCTGTGCGGAGTGGACCTGGACCATTGCCGGGACCCCCAGACCGGCGAGCTTGAGCCCTGGGCGCAGGAGGCCCTCGCGGACCTGAACTCCTACACGGAAGCAAGCCCCAGCGGGACCGGCCTCCACGTGCTCTTGTTCGGGGACCTGCCCCCAGGCCGGCGCAAGCGCGGTGACGTGGAGTGTTACGGCGCTGGATCGCCGAAGTACTTCACCGTGACCGGCGCCCATATCCCCGGAACACCCTTCACCGTCGAAGATCGCACCGAGGAGTTTGCGGCCTTCCACGCCCGGCACCTGGGCGAGGAGGAACCGCAGGCCGATGCCCCATCCCCAAGGGCAAGCGCACCTGTGGCCCTGGAGGATCGGGAACTCCTGGAGAAGGCGCGGTCGGCAAGGAACGGCGCGGAGTTTTCGCGGCTGTGGGAAGGCGGCTACCCCGAGGATGACAGCGCGGGGGACCTCGCCCTTTGCTCCCACCTCGCCTTTTGGACCGGTGCCGACCGCGAGCGAATGGACGCCCTGTTCCGGCAATCCGGCCGATACCGCGAGAAGTGGGAGCGGGCAGACTACCGGGAGCGCACCCTGGGCAAGGCCATTGCCGGCACCACGGACTTCTACACCCCGGGAGGGCGCGACGCAATGCAGGAGCAGCAGGCGAGACAGCAGGCGGACGGATCGCCCGACACACAAGGCACCTGGAATCGCACCGACGTGGGCAACGGGCAGCGGCTTGTGGCCCGGCACGGGCGGGACCTGCGTTACTGCGCTCCCCTGGCCACGTGGTTCCTGTGGGATGGGAAGCGGTGGCGGCCCGACACGGGGAACACGGTGCGCGAACTGGCAAAGGAAACGGCGCGGAGTATCTTCGCGGAGGCGGCCCTGTTTGCCGACGAAGACAAGCAGAAGGAGGTCGTGAAACACGCCTTCGCGAGTGAGCGGGATCGGGCGCTCCGGGCTATGCTGTGGTGCGCGGAGTCGGCGCCCGGGATACCTGTAGCCCAGGCCGACTTGGACGCGGACCCGTGGCTCCTGAACGTGCAGAACGGGACTCTGGACCTGCGAACCGGCGAGCTCCGTGAGCACCGACGCGAAGACCTCCTCACACACCTTTGCCCGGTGGAATACGACCCGGAGGCCGCGTGGGACTACCGTTCCGACCTATGGGCGGAGTTTCTCCAGCGCGTGACCTGCGGGGATCGGGACCTCCAGCAATTCCTTCAGCAGGTGGCCGGGTATGCCCTCACAGGATCCACGCGAGAAGAGAAGCTCCTCTTTGTCTACGGCCCGGCGCGGTCGGGCAAGTCCACCTTCCTGGGGGCGCTCCAGGCGACCCTGGGGGATGACTACGCCCACACCTGCGACTTTGAGGCCTTCCTGAAACGCAAGCCCACGGGCGGCCCGAAGGATGACCTCGCGAACATGGCCGGCAAGCGCCTTGTGGTGAGCATTGAAACCGACGACGGGGCGCGGCTTGCCGAGGGGCTTATCAAGCAGTTGACCGGCGGGGATCGGGTGAGGGCCCGGCGGCTGTATGCGAATAGCTTCGAGTTCCTGCCGCAGTTCAAGCTATTCCTCGCGGCCAATGACCGGCCGAAGGCCCGTGACGATGACGATGCTCTTTGGGAACGGATCCTGGAGGTGCCCTTCCCCAATACAATCCCACGCGAAGAGCGCAACCCCGAGGTCAAGGAGGCCCTGTGCGATCCTGCCCGAAGCGGCGCGGCCATTCTCGCCTGGGCGGTATCCGGGTGTCTGGCATGGCAACGCGACGGGCTCCAGGTGCCCGAAGTGGTGGAACTTTCGACCGCGGCTTATCGGGACAGCATGAATCCCCTCGGGGACTTCATCGGCGAGCGGTGCATATTGGCGCCCGAAGCGTGGGTTCCTTCCGCGGCCCTGTTTGATGCCTACCGCACCTGGGCGCAGGAACAAGGCCTGCGGCACACCATGACAGCGAAACAGGTGGGCGAAAAGCTCCGGGGGATGGGGTGCGAGCAGGAGCGTGCAGGACAACCTCAGCAACGAGGGTGGCGCGGGATCGGCCTTCTCGCGGGCTGAAGTTGCTGTCTTGCTGTCTACCCCTGCCTTGCGCTACGGGGCTGCTAACCCACGCAAGACAGCAAAGACACCAAGACACCAATTTCCAGAAACTTCCCTTAAGAAAAAAGCCTCGTGTAAGGAGACTCTTGGAAACGGCTGTCTTTGCTGTCTTGCTGTCTTGCCCCGTGAGAAACAGCGGGAGCACCGAAAACAGCCGGCCCGGAGGCGCCAATGGCGACCGTGAGCACCGACACCAAACGGCAGAAACGGGGGGATCGCGACCCCTCCACCGGGCGCTTCGTGGCCGGCAATCCGGGTGGACCCGGCAACCCCTACGCGGCCCGCGTGGGCGAGCTCCGGGCGGCGCTCCTGTCGGCGGTGAGCCCCGGCGACCTTGCGGCAATCGCGAAGCGGCTTGTGGCGGAAGCGAAAGGCGGCGACGTGGCCGCGGCCAAGGTGCTCTTTGAGCGGGTGTTAGGCCGGCCCCTGGAGGCCGACATTCTGGAGCGGCTGGAGGCCCTGGAGGCCCGGATCGGAGGCGGCGAGAGGTGAACCTGCGGGCGCGGATCGGCAACCTGGAGCAGCGCGTGAAACCGGATCGGGAGCGGCCGGCGATTCTCTTGCCCCTGTTCGGGCCTGGGGATCCATTGCGGCCCGACAAGCCCATCCCGGGCATTGTGCCCGTGGAGTGTTGGGCGGATGCCCTTGCGCCCCTGGGCATTGCCGACAAAAGCGGTGTTTTGGGGGGGATGGGCAATGACACACAAACGGGCGGGAACGGCTCCAGACGGCCCCAGGATCGCGCAGAATGAGGCGGGGGGCACCGT
>Ga0255342_1003728_pt1 | contig 16516 bp, 14 predicted proteins | sample wastewater_treat_3_FD_192416 | JGI IMG/M metagenome (GOLD analysis project Ga0255342, IMG submission 192416) | Wastewater microbial communities from Lulu Island WWTP, Vancouver, Canada - plant14 | ecosystem: Engineered > WWTP > Wastewater > Unclassified | place: Canada: Vancouver, British...
TACACTGGTTTTTCAAAAACTTATTCTTCCGATCATTATACTACCGATTCAGGTGCCGGAGGAACAGCCATAGCTTGTGGCGTAAAAACAAAAAACGGCATGATTGGCATGACGCCCGATTCCGTAAAAATAGAATCTATTCTCGAACTCTCCGAACGCAATCAGTTGTCCACCGGAATAGTAGTAACTTGTGCAGTAACCCATGCAACACCCGCCAGCTTTATCGCACATCAGATTAGCCGCAATATGTATGAAGAAATAGCTGGAGATTTTCTTCAAACAGATGTTGATGTGTTCATTGGTGGCGGACTGAAGTATTTTAATAACAGAAAAGACCAGATAAACGTAGTAGAAAAACTTAAAAAAAATAATTATCAAGTAGCTTATTCACTCGACGAAGCTGTAAAAGTAAAATCGGGAAAATTGGCCGGATTGTTTTATGAGAATCATTGCCCGCCGATGCCTGAGCGTGGCGATATGCTCCCAAAATCGGTAATGGCAGCCATAGATATTTTGGACAACAACAAGAAAGGTTTTTTCCTGATGGTGGAAGGTTCTCAAATCGACTGGGCTGCTCACGACAACGACAAGAAACAGATCGTAAAAGAGATGTTGGATTTTGATGAAACCATTGGAAAGGTTTTGGATTATGCCCAGAAAGATGGCAATACATTGGTAATTATTACAGCCGATCATGAAACCGGCGGAATGACTATTTTAAATGGAAAATTCGGATCTGACGAAATGGATGCCCATTTTTCTACCAAAAACCACTCGGGTGTTCCTGTGCCGATCTATGCTTTTGGACCCGGAGCCGAACAGTTTACCGGTATTATGGAAAATACAGCGTTTAAAGGGAAAATAGAAAAGTTACTCGATTTAAAAAAATAATTTTTCATTATTACTTGTTGAACAGTTAAATTTTTAACAGTTCGGTCGTAAATTTTTCTGATATATTCATTTTCAATTTAATAAAAAGACAATATAATGATAACAATCGAACAACTTAAAGACGTTACAGAACGCACCGAAGCGTTGAGGAGGTATCTTTGACGTCGACAACAGGCAAATTCAAATAGAAGAAGAAGAACTTCGTACGCAGGAACCCAACTTTTGGGACGACCCGAAAAAGGCAGAAGCTCAAATGCGAAAATTAAAAGAGCTTAAAAATTGGGTAACCGGTTACCAGGAAGTGAAAACCGCAGCAGATGAGCTGGAGCTTGCTTATGATTTTTTTCGTGAAGGCGTGATTGAAGAACAGGAATTGGACGAAACCTATCGGAAGGCTTTACAATTGATTGAACAGTTGGAAATGAACAACATGCTTTCTCATGAGGAAGATCAGTTGGGGGCTGTTCTTAAAATTGTTGCCGGAGCCGGCGGAACCGAAGCTCAGGATTGGGCGGAAATGCTGATGAGAATGTATCAGCGATGGGCAGAAAGAAAAGGTTATAAATGGGAGATTACCAACTTCCAGCCCGGCGATGAGGCAGGAATTAAATCCGTAACCATTCAGATAGAAGGAGAAAGAGCTTACGGCTATCTGAAAAGTGAAAATGGCGTACACCGTTTAGTCAGAGTCTCTCCTTTCAATGCTCAGGGCAAAAGAATGACTTCCTTTACATCGGTTTTTGTTGTTCCGCTGATTGATGATTCCATCGAAATAGAGATTAATCCGGCCAATCTTTCGTGGGATACTTTTCGCTCGTCGGGAGCTGGCGGACAAAATGTGAATAAGGTTGAAACCGGTGTAAGATTGCATTACACCTTTAAACATCCCGTAACAGGGGAACAGAGCGAAATCGTTATTGAAAACACCGAAAGTCGTTCACAATTCGATAACAAGGACAATGCTCTGCGTTTACTCAAATCGCAACTTTACGAGCTTGAACTTCAGAAACGAAGGGCTGAACAGGAGAAAGTTGAATCGACCAAAAAGAAAATTGAATGGGGTTCGCAGATTCGCAGTTATGTTTTTGACGACCGTAGGGTGAAAGATCATCGAACCAATTATCAAACCTCCAATGTGCAGGCAGTGATGGATGGTGATATTGATGAATTTATCAAAGCTTATTTGATGGAATTTCCCGACTAAGAGAAAAACGTTAATTGCTTTTTCCCAAATTCCATATTTTGATCGAAAATGTTTGTCTTCAAAAAAATGGAGTAGGGGATATCTCTTTTTTCTATTTAAACCCAGATTACTCATTAACCAATTCAAAGGGAAAGTCAAAGTCAGAAGAGTTGTTCTATAGTCAGGAAAACTAAGCTCGCCTTTTTTATTTATTTAAATGGATTTGATAACTGGTTTGCTGTTGATTTTTTCATGATATGCATTCGACTGCAGAAGTTCTATATCTTTAGATAAAGTTATTTTATACAAAATTAAAACCCTTTTTCTATTGAGGATTCTGAGTTAAAATAAGACATCGGACAAAAAAATTGCAACTTTCAATATTCAATTTTTTTTGCGAAATTTGCAAACTTAAAGAATTTAAGTAAAAACGCCAAAGTGAAAGAAACTAAATACATTTTTGTTACAGGAGGTGTAGTTTCCTCTCTGGGAAAAGGAATTATTGCAGCTTCGTTGGGGAAACTCCTGCAGTCGAGAGGTTTTAAGGTGACCAACCAAAAACTTGATCCTTACATAAATATTGATCCGGGGACATTGAATCCTTATGAACACGGGGAATGTTATGTGACCGTTGATGGACATGAAGCCGACCTTGATCTGGGGCATTATGAGAGATTTTTGAACATTGAGACCCATCGTGCAAATAATATTACCACCGGGCGAATTTATCAAAATGTTATTGAAAAAGAACGTCGTGGAGATTATTTGGGAAAAACCGTACAGATAATTCCTCACATTACGGATGAAATAAAGCGAAATATTAAATTATTGGGCTCAAAAGGCGATTACGATTTTGTAATCACAGAAATTGGCGGTACTGTTGGCGATATTGAATCATTGCCCTATATTGAAAGTGTCCGTCAGTTGCGATGGGAACTCGGGAAAAATTGTTTGATTGTTCATTTGACTTATGTACCCTATATTTCAGCTGCTAAGGAACTAAAAACAAAACCTACTCAACATTCAGTCAAAGCTTTACAGGAACAAGGTGTACAACCCGATATCCTGGTATTGCGTACCGAGCACAATATTTCTTCCGATTTGCGTAAGAAAGTGGCTTTGTTTTGTAATGTCGAACCCAATTCGGTTATGCAGTCTGTAGATGTTTCTACCATATATCGTGTCCCATTAATGATGTACGATGAAAAACTTGATGAAGTAGTACTTAGAAAAATGGGGTTTGACTTGTTGAAAATACCTCAGGCCAATCTTTCCAAATGGATACAGTTTGTGGAAAAATTGGAAAATGCAAAAGAAGAAGTACACATTGCATTGGTGGGCAAATATGTTCAGCTTCCTGATGCTTATAAATCTATCATCGAATCTCTACTTCAGGCATGTGCTTATAACGACAGAAAATTAAAGCTCGATTTAATATTGTCGGATAAACTTACCGAAGAAAATATAGAAAAAAAACTTGAGGGAGTCGATGGTGTTATTATCGCTCCCGGTTTTGGTCAAAGAGGAATTGAGGGAAAATTAGTCACCATCAAGTACACACGTGAAAAAAACATACCAACTTTCGGCATTTGTATGGGGATGCAGTGTATGGTGATAGAATTTGCAAGAAATGTGCTGGGTTATGCAGATGCCAACAGCACCGAAATTGACCCGACTACCACTCATAATGTAGTGGACATTATGGAAGAACAGAAAAATATTTTGAATTTGGGTGGCAGCATGCGATTGGGAGCATTTCCCTGCAAATTGAAAAAGGGGACAAAAGTTTTTAAGATTTACGGAAAAGAAAATATCAGCGAACGACATCGACACCGGTTTGAATTTAACAACTATTATAAAGAAGAGTTTGATAAAGCCGGCATGATTTGCAGTGGAATAAATGCTTCTTCAAATTTGGTAGAAATTGTTGAAGTTCCTTCTCATAGATGGTTTATCGGCGTTCAGTTTCATCCCGAATACAGCAGTACGGTTATTAATCCTCATCCTCTTTTTATCAGTTTTATAAAAGCTGCCATCGAATATAGAAACGAATCGAAGGAAAAAACTCAAAACTCAAAATTTAAAACAGCTATTAAATAATTAATGATTGAAAATTTAATTCTCATTTCTCACTTGTTGAATTTCAAAAATATATCATGGATAAAAATACAATTACAGGTTTTCTATTAATAACGGTTATTATTGTTGTCTTTGCCTTATTGAATCGCCCCAATCAGGAAATGATCGAAAAACAAAGGCGCTACAACGATTCGATAGCACAAATTGAAAAAGCCAAAGCTGAATCGGAAACTGCTATTCAAGAAGTCAATTCTTTACTTTCTGATTCTATTAAAACCACACTGGATTCTTCGGCTGTTATCAGAGATGCTTATGGCGATTTCAGTGTTGCCGCTTTAGGGAAAGAAGAATTTATAACATTGGAAAACAGCGTTTTAAAACTTACCTTTACGAACAAGGGGGCTCGTATTTATGCAGCCGAACTAAAAGATTATCGTCGACATGATTCCCTTCCTCTGATTCTTTTTCAGGGGAGTGAGGCCAATATGGGATTTACTCTGATAACCAACAATAACAGAATTCTGAACACAGCCAACTTATTTTTTGAAGTTTTACTTCCCATAGAAAAAGATACATTGGGAAATCAAATACTTGTTTTCAGGCTAAAAACTACCGGCGAAGGATACATGGATGTGGTCTACACTCTTCCTCCCGACAATTATATGTTTAGTTTCAGCATTAAAGCCAACAAAATGAGCAATGTTATGCCGGCGGGAACTAATTTTTTGGAAATGCAGTGGACTACCCGATTGCGTCAGCAGGAAAAAGGTCGGCAATTTGAGAGTCGTTACTCAAATATTCAGTATAAATATCTTTCGGATGATGTAGAAAAATTAAGTGAAAGTAAAAATGACAGCAAGCAAATTACCAACAAACTGAAATGGATTGCTTTCAAGGACCAGTTTTTCAGTAATGTGCTTATAGCCGAAGATGCATTTACTTCGTCTTTTCTGGAAAGCAAGGTTGAACCTGAGGATTCTCCCTATCTGAAGTCGTACAGGGCCGATATGACCATTCCATTTGACCCTACCGGAAAAACTTCGACCAACTTTAGAATGTATTTGGGTCCTAATAAATTCAATATCCTTGCATCTTATGACAAAGGAGTAGCCAAAGAAGAAAAGCTTCAACTTCATAAACTGATACCACTTGGATGGGGAATTTTTGGATGGATTAACCGTTACATGATTATTCCCATGTTTAATTTCTTCAGTAAATACATCGGGAATTATGGCATCATCATCTTATTGATGACAATTATCATTAAAATCATAATTTTTCCCATGACGTATAAATCATATACATCCAGCGCCAAAATGCGAGTCCTTAAACCAGAAATTGATGAAATTTACAACAAAATACCTCCTGAAAAAGCTATGGAAAGGCAAAAAGCAGTCATGGATCTTTATTCCAAAGTTGGTGTAAGTCCCATGAGTGGATGTCTTCCGGCTTTGTTGCAAATACCTATCCTTTTTGCCATGTTTAGCTTCTTCCCTGCTTCGATCGAACTCCGTCAGGAAAGTTTTCTTTGGGCAAAAGATCTTTCAACTTACGATTCTATAATTAGCTGGAATGCTTATATCCCAATTATTTCGAAGTATTTTGGCAATCATTTAAGCCTTTTCTGCCTTTTGATGACCATTTCAAGCATTATTTCCACCAAGTTGACAATGACAACTACTCCAACTACCAACCAACCGGGCGGAAATTTGATGAAGTGGATGATGTACTTGATGCCTGTGATGTTTATGTTCATTTTTAACAATTACTCGGCAGCATTAAGTTACTATTACTTGCTTTCTACTCTGATTACCATTATTCAAACTTTTATCATTCGCTCAATGGTTGACGAAAAGAAACTTTTAGCCCAACTACATGCTAAACGCAATCAGAAGCAGCCTGTGAAGAAAAAAAGCAGTTGGATTGAACGAATGGAAAAAATGCAACGCGAACAACAAAAAGCATTGAAAAACAAAAGATAAGAGTTTTAGAAAATAATATGTTTAAGCGTAAAATTGCATAAAAAATTTTTGTGGTTTTACGCTTTCTTTTAAAATTCAATCATGACAAAAAAAATCAAGTTTTTTATTCCGTTTTTTCTGACCATATTTCTTTTCTCGTGTCAAAATCATAACCGTTTTCGCATTAACACAAAAAAGAATGAAGTTGAAGTTCGGATACGGCGCTTTGATAAGGATTTGATCAACGTCGACACTACAAATCTCGAAGCAGAAATTAGGAAAATTTACAAAGATTATTCCGTTTTTTTCCCGGTATTTATTAACGAAATACTTAACGTTGCACCTTCCGACACCGATTCAGTTGCTAAATTAATAGGAGATTTTCTTTGTAATGCCGCTTTTCAAAAAGTCAACAAAGAAGTTCTGAAAACTTTTGCTGATGTGCATGATATAGAGAAACAACTTTCGATAGCTTTTACTTATATGCATCATTATTTCCCCGAGATCAGGCTACCCGAAATTTATTTTTTCGTATCCGGCTTCAATCGTTCTATCATTATTTACCCTTCTTTGATTGCTGTAGGGGCCGATTTATACTTAGGAGCCGATTACCCTCTTTATAAGTCGTTTACTTATGAATACCTGACTTTCAATATGCGACCTGAAAGTATAGCCCCTGATGTTGTTTCTACGCTTCTTTTTAGTTATTTCCCAATGGAATCGGAAAATAATCGCTTGTTGGACAATATGCTGTATAATGGGAAAATTTTATTTTTGTTGTCGGTCTTTATGCCTGATGTAGAACCTTCAGTATTGATGGGGTATACTCGCGAACAATGGCAATGGTGTAAACGATTTGAAAAGGAAATATGGGCAAAAATTATTGAAGACAAAGCATTGTTTTCTTCCGATATGAGGCTTATAAATTCCTATTTGGATGAAGCTCCTTTTACTGCTCCTGTATCACAAGATTCTCCAGGTAGAGTGGGCACATGGATAGGTTGGCAAATTGTGAATAGTTATATGAAAAAAAACAATAACGTCAGTCTTCGTCAGTTAGCTAATGAAAATAATTATCAGCTACTGCTCGAGAAATCGGACTACCGTCCATAAAAAAAGCGGTTCCGTCATGCTTTAATGATAGAACCGCAAACAAAATAAATTAAATCGAAAATTTAATTATGCAGGTATGATTGCTTCTGATGGACAAACATCAGCGCATACACCGCAATCTGTACACACATCCGGATCAATAACATAGATATCGCCTTCTGAGATTGCTTCTACCGGACATTCAGTTATGCACGATCCACATGCAATGCAATCTTCTGTAATTACGTAAGCCATTTTTATATAGATTTAGTTTAATGCTGCAAAGTTACTTTTTTTTCTCAAACCAAAAAAATTTCACAACACTTATTCACTTTTGAAATTTCTAAAGTCGTAATTTTTTTATCAGTTGAGAGACAGATTATTTTGTTATGCTCACAAACAAATTTTTCCTTTCATCAGAATATAATTTATTTATTTAGAGTCTGATGGAACCCACATGTCTGAATTATTATATTCATTCGTGTTTGTGTATGCAATACATGTGGGTTTCATGATGAATTTTAAAATCTCATTAAGCCTTTAATTCTGAGATGGGATATTTTATCTTACCTTTCTAAAGTAAATTGTTCAAACATATCTTAAACATTGGTATTACATACCAAAGTCAATTATCATTGTTTGGAATTTATCACATCAAGCGCTTTCAATACAGTTTTGTCGCTTCGATAAAGTAATGGATAAAATCCTTCATCGCCCAGAATATTTCGTGTAATATACCCTTTAAGTTGTGTCAAAAGCAAATTTTTTGAGATGTTTATTTCTTTTTTATTGGCTTGAATTCCTTTTTCGGAAACAAATTTTACAAATTGATCCAATAAGGATTGACTATTTAAGTAAGTGTCCATTTCCTGCCAATTCTTTATTTTTTTCAGTTTCTCTCTGTTTTTGTCAGAATATTGAAAGGCAAACTGATAAACATATCCGTAATTGACCACGTTATTAAAATATGGTGTAAATTCTGATGTATCCAAAGGAACATATACATCGGGCATAATGCCGCCTCCGCCATATACAATTCTTCCTCCAACCGTTTTGTATCGCAAAGAATCCGGGTGGAAAATACTGTCGTTAATTTCATGCAACAGACGGTTGATAAATTCTTTTTCGTATTCTTCCGTATTACCAAGTTTATAAGGCTTTTGAATACTTCGACCGGAAGGGGTATAATAGCGTGCCACCGTTAGGCGAACAGCCGAACCATCAGACAAATTAAACTGCTGTTGCACCAATCCCTTACCAAAAGTACGTCTGCCTACTAACGTTCCGCGATCGTTGTCTTGAATGGCCCCTGCAAAAATTTCACTTGCCGATGCAGAAAATTCATCAACGAGTACTACCAGCGGCTCCCTTGTACAGCTACCCTTTCCATCTGATTTGGCTTCAAAGCGCTTATAGGCTTTCCCTTGTGCATAAACGATAAGTCGGTTAGCCGGCAGAAATTCGTTAATCATATTAATGGACTGATCCATAAATCCGCCACTATTGCCTCGCAAGTCAATTATGAATTTATCAGCACCCTCGTTTTTTAATTTGGCTATGGCATTCAGAAATTCTCCATAAGTTGTTTCGGCAAATTTGCTGACTTTAATAAAACCCACACTTGGCTGAACAATATAAGCAATATCTACGGAATTTACAGGAATTTTTCCTCTGGTTATTTCATAATACAACACTTCCTTTGTTTGGTTTCGTTTAATGCCCAACTTAACTTTCGTACCTTCCGGTCCGCGAAGTTTTTTCATTACTTTTTCATTGTTAATACTTTTTCCCACAAAGGTGGTGTCATTTACTTCTACAATGCGATCTCCGGGCATTAAGCCAGCTGCTTCCGAAGGACCTCCGCTGATCACGGATATAATCATGACTGTATCGTTCTGAATGTTGAATTGTACGCCAATACCACTAAAACTACCTTCCAATTCGCTATTTGCCAAAGAAATATCTTCTGCCGGTATGTATACCGAATGGGGATCAAGTTTTGCGATTATATCTTGCATGACGTTTTCAGTCATTTCATCTAAGTTGAGTGTATCGACATAATTAGTGTTAATAATCTGAAGCAATTCATCTACTTTGGAAGCATTACCAAAACCGAAAAAAATGTTTGGTGAAGACGAGAAAAAAGCCCTCTGAGCCAGTAAGTTACCCAGAATAAGTCCAAAAATTACGGCTAAGAATACGATGAGGGGTGCAAGATAATTTTTTTTGTTGCGATCCATAAATAAAAATTATTTTTTTATGTTTTCCAAAATATTTATTTAAATGACATTGAAATGATGGTAAATTTCATCTCTTATTTATGAAGGTTTTTGTTCTCGCCGGTAATTTTCATTTTTATCAAACGAACTAATTCTGCTTGAAAAAAATGATTATCTCATAAATAAGTGGATAAAATGATGGAAAAATGACCGAAAAAATTTACTTAAAAGATGAATACAAAATTAGAGAATTAACTTTGTTTTTCTGTAAACATTTTATTAAAAATAACGATTTTGACCGACTTTTGTTCTTTGAACTGTTTTTCTTTGATTTTATACAATGGTTTCCTATATCCGTTGGTCTACTTTCTCTGTAAAAAAAATTATTGGCAAAAACATTTTCATTATTTTAAATAAAAACACCTTATATTTCCACGTTAATTATTAAATTTGCGAACTTAATTATAAAACCAGAAAAAATGAAAGTACCTGAAAATTTGAAATACACCACCGAACACGAATGGATCAGGGTGCAAGGTAATACTGCATGGGTGGGAATTACCGATTTTGCTCAGCATGAATTGGGCGAAATAGTATTTGTTGAGGTAGAAACCTTGGGAGAAAACATTCATGCCGGCGAAGTTTTTGGAACAGTAGAAGCTGTCAAAACAGTTTCGGAACTTTTTTTGCCAATAAGTGGTGAAATTCTTGAATTTAATAAAGAACTCGAAAACAAGCCGGAACTGCTCAACGATGATCCGTATGGCGAAGGCTGGATTGTTAAAATAAGGGTCGCCGATCCTTCTGAACTGGAAAAATTACTTTCGGCAGAACAATATGTCAAGTTGATTGCTTGAACAAGAAGTTTTATAAATCAATTTTTTAAAAATGAAAGCAAGAGCAAGTATTATCATGGGTAGCACCTCCGATCTGAAAATAATGGAAAAGGCTGCCAAACTTTTGGATGAATTTGAAATTCCTTTTGAAATACATGCGTTATCGGCTCATCGTACTCCAAAGGAGGTAGAAGATTTTGCTCTTCATGCTGAAAAAAGGGGTATTGAAATAATTATTGCCGGGGCCGGTATGGCAGCACATTTACCGGGCGTTATAGCTTCGATGACTACTTTGCCTGTGATTGGTGTTCCAATTGAAGCTTCTTTAAACGGTATGGATGCCTTGTTTTCCATCGTTCAAATGCCTCCGGGTATACCTGTTGCTACTGTAGGGATCAATGCTGCACAAAATGCTGCAATTTTAGCTGTTCAAATATTGGCTTTAAAAGACGAAAAAATCAATTCCAAATTAAAGCTGTACAAAGAAAATATGAAACAAAAAATTGTTGAAGCAAACAATCAACTCAAAGAAATAAAATATACTTATAAAACAAATTAATTAGCTCCGTAAACTATCACTGAGAAAGCTGAAATTATCATTAAAGTTTTTATTCCTTTTTGTTTCATTTTCTGCGAAGTATTATCACTATTTCACGAAGTGTGATGTAAATTAAAAAGTTGTATAAAAAATTAAAATCTTATTCTTTCGACAAGGATAAGAAAATTGATTAAGAATAATTTTCCACTTTTGAATAGGTTTTGTTCATTTTTTAGCATCTACCCTGAGGGTAAAGAAAACCATTTTATAACCCCGTCGCCCGAAGAAAACGACATTTTATTTTTGGTTTTTTCCCCTATTTCCCCTTTTTCCCGATAACCAACACTGTATCTTTTTGTTTCCAGCTTTGTTGTAATATTGCCCAAATTTCGTACCTTTGTTCTATGGCTAAATGCCTTCATCATGGCAATTTTTTAAGAGGAAGAGACCAAAGTAATGTATTTGTTTGATCGATAACCAATGAGAAAAATTCTTCTATCATTTTCAACTTGAATGTTGCTTGAAAAATAATTCTCTTTTGCTTTTATTTCCCATGAAAAAATTGCATGAATTACTTGAATTTACGTTTGTTTTATAAAGAGTGTTTTTAAAATATGACTACCTATCCTTCTCAGTCTGTTTTTAGTTTATACCGTCGCATGGTAACTTCTGAAAAGAATATGTTTTCTTTTCAGGAAAGGAAGACCATCAAACAAATTCTGAAGGAATACTATCTACTCCATCCGCAGCAATTGACATTACCGGGCCATTCTATCGAAGACAAATTGTATATTATTCAGATTCTGCTCAATGAAATAGGATTGGGAAAAGCTTCTGTTCTGAGTGTGCTTTTTATGGAACCGATCAAGAACAATTATTTGACTGTTTCAGAAATTGAACAAAAATTCAAAACTCCGCTTGACTCCATAATAGGCGGAATGCAGCGTGTAGAAGAGCTTTACGAACGCAGTTTTTCGCTGGAGACAGAGAATTTCAGAAAACTTTTATTGACTTTTGCTCAAGATGTTCGTGTCATTTTAATGATGATAGCCGAGCGACTTTATTTTATGCGAATACTGGATAAATTTCCTGCAGATATGCAGCAAAGCATGGCTCGCGAATGCTCGTTTCTTTATGCTCCGCTGGCTCATCGTATGGGACTTTATTCCATTAAAAGCGAAATGGAAGATTTGTCGCTGAAATATACAAATCGGGAAATTTATCGTGAAATTGCCCAAAAATTGAATGAAACCAAACGTTCTCGGGACAAGTACATTGAAGAATTTATTACCCCTTTGAAGGAAAAACTTGGCAAGGAAATTAAATATCCCTTCGAAATCAAAGGTCGGACGAAATCAATTTATTCCATTTATTCCAAAATGCTGAAACAGAATACGCCTTTTGAAAACATCTACGATCTTTTTGCAATTCGGATTATTCTGGATGTACCGTTGGAAAAAGAAAAAATGATTTGCTGGCAGGTTTATTCCATTGTAACCGACATGTATCAGCCCAATCCGAAACGTTTGCGCGACTGGCTTTCCATACCGAAATCAAATGGTTACGAGAGCCTTCATATCACTGTTTTGGGGCCTCAAAACAAATGGGTGGAAATTCAGATTCGCACTACGCGTATGGACGAAATAGCCGAAAAAGGATTGGCAGCTCATTGGAAATACAAGGGAATAAAAGGTGAAAGCGGCATGGACGAATGGCTCAAAAATATTCGCGATATTTTGGAAAATCCCGACTTGAATGCCGTAGATTTTATGGATGAATTCAAGTTGAATCTTTACGATCAGGAAGTTTTCGTTTTTACTCCGGCGGGAGATTTGCACAAGTTGCCAAAAGGCGCTACGGTACTGGATTTCGCTTATCTGATTCACAGCAATTTGGGAAGTAAGTGTATTGGAGCCAAAATCAACAAGGAAAGAAATGTGCCGATAAAATATGTGCTGAAAAACGGAGATCAGGTGGAGATCCTCACATCTCCCTCCCAAAAGCCAAATCCTTCGTGGCTGAACATAGTAGTAACTTCAAAGGCGAAATCGAAAATTCGTCAGGCGCTGAAAGATATAGAGTTTAAAGACGCTGAAATTGGTCGGGAAATTCTTTTGCGGCGTTTCAAAAACTGGAAAATTGAGTTGGAAGAAGGAAAGCTTTCGCGATTGGCCAAGAAAAAAGGTTATAAAACCGTCAGCGATTTTTATCAGGCCATTGCACATGAAAAAATCGACATGCTGCTCATTCGCGATGCCTATCTCGACCTCGACCGGCATGAAACGGGAGCAGAACAGGCTGAACCTCGGAGTGCCGAAACTTTTTCAAAAGAAACTCCTGCCGAAGAACTTTCTTCAAAAGAAGATGTTCTGATTATCGGCCAAAATCTGAAAAATGTGGATTACACACTTGCCAAATGTTGTCAACCCATTTACGGAGACGACATTTTTGGGTTTGTATCCGTTGGCGGAGGCATCAAAATTCATCGAACCACTTGCCCCAATGCTCCTCAGTTGATTTCAAAATACGGTTATCGAATTATCAAGGCTCAATGGGCCGGACGCTCAGGAGGAACTCAGTATCCGATTACACTTTATATTGTCGGGAAAGATGACATCGGTATTGTAACCAACATTACTTCACTTATTTCGAAAGAGAAAAATATTTTGTTGCGTTCCATATCGGTTGATTCCAATGCCGGTGTTTTTCAGGGAAACCTTACAATAATGGTAAACGATGCCAATGATTTGGACAGTATCATAAAAAAAATAAAACAGGTAAAAGGTGTTCTGAGTATTTCAAGAACCAAAAGTTTAACCCAAAACAACCAGTAAAATTTTATAAACAATGTTTTCAGGAATAATTGAAGAAGCTGCCCCGGTAGTAGCTTTAAAAAAAGAAGCCGGCAATTTGCACATTACCATGACTTGCTCGTTCGTAAACGAATTGTCGGTCGATCAGAGTGTTTCGCACAATGGCGTATGCCTCACCGTTGTTTCCAAAACTCCCGATACCTACACCGTAACGGCTATCCGTGAAACGTTGGAAAAAAGCAATTTGGGATTGCTCCAAGAAGGGAGTAAGGTGAATCTGGAAAGGAGTTTGCTACTCACCGAACGTCTCGATGGACATATTGTTCAGGGACATGTCGATACAACAGCAGTTTGTACCGATATTTCTGAAGCTGATGGCAGCTGGTATTTTACTTTTCAATATGATGTGGACAGGGAATTGGCAAAAAGAGGTTATGTTACCGTTGACAAAGGTTCAGTGGCGGTGAATGGAGTCAGTCTTACCGTGTGCAACCCGACGGAAAATACCTTTCAGGTTGCGATAATCCCCTATACTTACGAACACACCAATTTTCATCAGATTGTCGTGGGGACGACAGTCAATATTGAGTTTGATATTATTGGAAAATATATCAGTAGGTTGATGAAATTGTAAATAATTCCCTGATTTTTTTTGTTTTATCAAACTAAAATCGATGGCAATTGTTATATAACATTGCAAAATCCATTTAGAATTTGGTAATGGAAAATTTCAGGAAACAGATAAAAATTTCATTTTTCAATCCCATTATTCATTTTCTTCCGCTTCTGCTGTTTTTGGTAACAGCTATGTATGCCGGAAGAACGGTGGCGAATTATGTTTCCATTTTCGTCCTTCTTGTGTCGGCGGTATATGTTTTTATTGCTTATAATCAGATATTTATTTGGTTTTTCCTGTCGTGTGTCATCTTTTTGGCGGTCAATATTGTTGGCAGTATAATTCGTTTGCCGATAATTTTTCTGAGTTTTCGACCTTTGTTGGATGAAGCGTTGACATTGGTATTTTTGGGAGGAATGATATTGCTGCAAAAACCCATAAAAAAAGGAATTATGGCACTCATTCCCAAAACTTTGCCAATGAATAACAACCTTGATGAATATTTCGGTTTTATCCGAACTATTTTCTTGATAATTTTGGGATATGTTTTGGCTACCGGTTTTTTCTATGCTTTTCCTACGCAGCGGGAAACGGCTTATTTGCAACTGGTGCAGGCAATTTATGTCGGAATTCTTTTCTTTGTTTTGGTTTTCGAATCGCTTCGGGTTCAAATTATTCGTGCACGCTTGCTGAAAGAAGAATGGTTGCCGATAGTCAATTCGCAGGGAAAAATTATTGGCAGCGTGCAACATCAAGCCAGTTTGGGAGAAAAGCGAAAATTCATGCATCCCATTATTCGTGTACATATTATTCAGGATGGCATGATTTTGCTCAGAAAGCTTCCTGCTGACGATTTGTCCTATCCTTTACATTGGGATACAGCAATTTCAAATCATATCCGCATGGGAGAAACGGTTGAAGACTGCATCAAAAGGACGGCTCAAGAGCTATATGGTTTGACCGAGTTAAAATCTTTTTTCCTTTCCAATTATATTACCCACACAGATTTTGAACAGCATTATGCTTTTCTTTTTATTGCCTGCAAAATGAATAAAATAGACCTCCAGTCGGAAAAAGTGAAACAGGCAAAATGGTGGACGCTGCAACAAATTGAAGAGAATTTGCAGGAAGGAATTTTTACCGAAAACTTTCTGATAGAATTTGATTTGTTGAAAAAGAGTGGAGTTTTGGAGAATAATATTTGCGATTGTGCGTGCAAATTGAAAGAAACCATCTACAAAGCTCCTCATCTGTTTCGGTAAAAGCAAAGCATAAATAACTTAATGATGAGATTATATTTTATTTTGCTCCTAATAGTATTTGTTTCCTGTGGTGGGCATTCCAACTCGGAATTTAAGCTGCAAAATTCCTTTCAAATTAAGCTGCAGGATTCGATTTGTATCAATGCTAAAGATTGTTTTTATTTTAGTACTGACAGTAACCTTTATCAAATCTTTATGTATTTTTCAAATGCAGAATTGAAAGAAAAAAAATTAATTGATACCGTAGATTTTAGTCCATATAAATCAAAGATACATAGCTTTCAATCGCAAAATAATGAGTCTTATGTTGTTTTATGGGAAACAGAATACGAATTTTATCCTTTAATTTATGTCTACTTTATTACAGCAGGTAAAATAGTAAAAATTGGAGAACTTTTAATTTCTTTACCCTGTCAGTCGTGTGAGAGTTTCGAATATCCATTAAAAGATATTCGAATGCTTCAAAAGGGAAAGAATATTGAAATCTCATTTTTAAAAGATGTAAATTATAAGCCAAGTAACGGTAATGAATGGCATTTGTATAAAGCCGGTATGTTAAAATGCATTTTTAATGCTGAAACAAACAAATTAAAATAGATCTCATCATTGAATTAGTGTTAAGTTAGATGACAAAAACAATTTATAATTTAATATTCACTTAAAGATAAACCTATATTATTGATTATCTATGTTATATAAAGATATTTCGTCTCTCGCTGGCTTCAGTGATTTACCACTGCCAAAATCCCCTGATTTGTAAGGTTTTGGAGAGTGGAAGGAGTGTTCTTGTTATTAAGGTTTGAGCAAAATAAGGTTGAAGGAAATACTACAGGGTAATCTTATTTTTTGGTCTTGACATGAGCCGATGAGCCGAAAATAAGAGAAGTTGGCGTTAAAAAATCTTTTCTGCTTGAGCTCCGCAAGGAGCGAGTTTAAAAGATTTTAGCCAACAAACGCCCATTCTCTCAGTAGAGCCGTTGCATGCAACGGCTCAGATAAAAGTAGAATTTTTGGGCAATGCCCATA